>Ga0308165_1003488_pt1 | contig 16822 bp, 14 predicted proteins | sample PhyWR2_FD_201032 | JGI IMG/M metagenome (GOLD analysis project Ga0308165, IMG submission 201032) | Phyllosphere microbial communities from UC Gill Tract Community Farm, Albany, California, United States - DLSLW.R2 | ecosystem: Host-associated > Plants > Phyllosphere > Unclassified | place: USA...
GTAGGGAGCATTTACGTGAGGCAATGGCTATGCCGCTCGGGAACATCGCTTCGTGAGGCAACACGCGTTCTCATCCTGATTGTCGCGCGGCAGATGATCTTGCTGCAGATGATGTGGATGACCTCGCCTTCCTTCTGCACCTGGCCCTTCATGCCGATCATGGACGCGGACATCACCGTGCGGCGCTGCGCCTCAAAGCGATCGGGCCAGAGGATCCCGTTGGCAATCCCCGTTTCGTCCTCGATCGTGATAAACAGCACACCCTTGGCGCTACCGGGCTTCTGGCGCACCAGGATGATGCCGGCGACCTCGACATGGCGGCCGTCGCGGATGGTCAGCAGATCCGCGCACCGGGTGATGCCGCGCCGGGTCAATTCCTCGCGCAGGAAGGTAAGCGGGTGCGCGCGCAGCGAGAGTTGCAACGCGCGGTAGTCCTCGATCACTTCGCGCCCGTCGGTGAGCGGCCGAAGCTCTACGGCAGGCTCATTGCCTTCAGCGCTGAACGTCTCGGCCGCGCGATCGGCGGCGGCGAACAAGGGCAACGGCGCTTCACCAAGGCCCCTCACCTTCCAGAGACCTTGGCGCCGATCGGCGCCGAAGGCGTGGAACCCATCGGCGTCGGCCAGCTTCTCGATCGCGGCTCGCTGGACGCCCGACCGCCGCCACACGTCTTCGACGGACTCGAAGGACATGGTGCTGCGCGCTCCCACAATCGCGGCGCCATCGGCGTTCGAGAGGCCCCGCACCTGGCGAAGACCAAGCCGAACCGCGAGGTAGCGCTTGCCGGTACGTTCAAGGGTGCAGTCCCAGCGGCTCGCATTCACACACGGCGGCCGGACCTCGACGCCATGCTCCCGGGCATCGCGCACGATCTGCGCCGGCGCGTAGAAGCCCATTGGCTGCGCATTCATCAGGGCGGCGCAGAACACGTCGGGATGGTGATGCTTCATCCAGGCCGAGGCGTAGGCGATCTTGGCGAAACTGGCGGCGTGGCTCTCTGGAAAGCCATAGGAGCCGAAGCCCTCCAATTGCCGGAAGGTGCGCTCGGCAAAGTCGCGCGGGTAGCCGCGGGTGACCATGCCCTCGACGAGCTTCTCCGAGAAATGCGACACGCCGCCGGTGAACTTGAAGGTCGCCATCGCGCGGCGCAGCTGATCGGCTTCCGCCGCGGTGAAGCCGGCGCCGACGATCGCCACCTTCATCGCCTGCTCCTGGAAGAGCGGTACGCCCAGCGTCTTTTCCAGCACGGCGCGCAGCTCCGGCCGTGGATACTCCGGCTTTTCCAGCCCCTCGCGCCGGCGTAGGTAAGGATGGACCATGTCGCCCTGGATGGGGCCTGGACGCACGATCGCGACCTGGATCACGAGATCGTAAAAGCGCTGCGGCTTCATGCGCGGCAGCATCGACATCTGCGCGCGGCTCTCGATCTGGAAGGTGCCGAGCGTGTCCGCCTTCTGGATCATGCGGAAGACGCCGGGGTCATCGTCCTGCAGGTCGGCCAAGCCCTTGCGGATGCCCTTCACCTCCTCGAGCATATTGAAGGCGCGGTTCATGCAGCCGAGCATGCCCAGGCCCAGGACATCCACCTTCATGAACTTCAGCGCATCAATGTCGTCCTTGTCCCACTCGATGATCTGGCGATCGTCCATGGCCGCGGGCTCGATCGGCACGAGGTCGTCGAGGCGGTCATGGGTGAGCACAAAGCCGCCGGGATGCTGGCTCATATGGCGGGGCACGCCGATCAGCTGGCGCGCAAGATCGAGAGTGAGGCGCAGGCGCCGGTCGCCCATGTCGAGGTTGAGCTCCTCGACCTGCTTCTCGCCTACGCCCTCGGCCGACCAGCCCCAGACCATGCCGGCGAGAGAGGAAGTAAGATCCTCAGGAAGCCCCAGCGCCTTGCCGACGTCGCGCACGGCGCCGCGCGCGCGGTAGCGGGTCACCACCGCTGTCAGCGCGGAATGGTCGCGGCCGTAGGTCTCATAGATCCACTGGATGATCTCTTCTCGGCGCTCATGCTCGAAGTCGACGTCGATGTCTGGCGGCTCGCGGCGCTCACCCGACACGAACCGCTCGAACAGCAGTTCGTGCTTGATGGGATCGATCGAGGTGATGCCCAGCACGAAACAGACGCACGAGTTGGCGGCCGAGCCTCGGCCCTGGCACAGGATGCCCCGTCGCCGCGCCTCGCGCACGATCGCGTCGACCGTCAGGAAGTAAGGCGCGTAGCCAAGATCGGCGATCAGCCGAAGCTCATGCGCAATCTGGTCGCGGTAGGCCTGCGGGACCCCGCCATCAAACATCCGCCTGGCGGCATCGTTCGTCATCTGCTCGAGCGCTTCGTGCGCGGTCAGCCCTTCGATCACGCGTTCGTGCGGGTACTGATAGGCCAGCTCGCCGAGATCGAAGGTGCAGGCGGCCGCTATGTCGACGCTGGCACGCAGCGCATCAGGATAAGCAGCGAAACGACGGAGCATCTCTGCAGGCGGCTTGAGCGCGCGATCAGCGTTGACCTCGCGCCGATAGCCGAGCTCGTCGACGGTGCACTTCTCGCGCACGGCGGTGACCACGTCCTGCAGCAACCGCGCCTCAGGTGCATGGTAGAGGACATCGCCGGTGACCACGGCGCGCACGCCGGCGGCGCGTGCTTGCTGCGCCAGGGCCTCGATGCGGATAGCATCACCTGGCCGGCGGCGTTGGAATAGCGCCATGTAACCCCTGCGGCCATACACGGCTTTGAGGTCGGCAAGCGCGGCGACGTTGTCCTCGTCTGCTTCATGTGGAAGGAGGATGGCGATCATGCCCTCTGACCAGGGTGCCAGATCGGGCCAGTGCAGCTCGCACTTGCCCTTGCCTGCGCGCCGCTTGCCCACGGTCAGCAGCCGCGTCAGCCGTGACCAGGCAGACCGGTCCGTTGGGTAAAGGATCAACCGACGTCCGCAGGCGAGATCGAGGCGGGTACCGGCGATCGAGCGCACGCCGGTCACCTTCTGCGCTTCCCAGGCACGCACCACCCCTGCGACCGTTCCGATGTCGCTGACGCCGATCGCGTGGTAGCCGTGCATCGCCGCTGCTCCGAACAGCTCGTCAGGGCTCGATGCGCCGCGCAGCAGCGAGAAATGGGTAAGGACCTGGAGTTCGACGTAATCGGTCACGCGAACACCCCGTGGATCCACCACGAGAGATCGCCGGTCGCGTTGTCCATACCGTCGCCGCGCCGGAACACCCAGAAGCGCCCGCCCTGCCCGTCCTCAATGCGGAAGTAGTCGCGCACCGCCCAGACTTCCTTGTCGCGGCGCCACCACTCCCCGTGGATTCGCTCGGGCCCATCGCCGGCAACCACCTTGTAGGCCTGGCCTCGCCATTCGAAGCGCCTGGGTGGCTGGTCCGGCAAGAGCGCCATCACGCCCCACAGAGGCTCGGGTCTGGCGAACAGGCGCACAGGCCGCTGCCACCTGGGCCAGCTCGCCGGCACCGCGATCGGGCTCACCCGCTCGGCCGCGCGCTCGGGCACATGACTGGCGACCGGCGCCATCCTGTAGACGGCGCCTGGCCCCACCCTGCCCGCGACGACATCGACGAGGCGAGCCGGATCGCGCACCTGCACGTCGCCGGCGAGAATCTTGCCGAGATCGACAGCCTGAAGCGGTTCCGTGTGCGGAGCCGCGAGACGAAATTGCTCGAGTCCCATGCCGGGCTCGATCCGCTCGATCTTGAGCTTGAGAAGCCGAAGGAGGTGCGCCGCATCGCGCGTCGGCCGTGATGTTCCGACGGCGACGACTTCCTCGCCGCCATCGATGCGCAATGCCGAAAGCCGCAGCGAGCGCGCACCAAGGCCGCGCGCCTGCAGAACCTGCGCCATGTCGCCGAGCAGGTCGGCCATGACCTGAGCAATCGCCTCGGCTGTGCCGATGGGCTCGAGCAGGCGCCGTTCGACCAGCGGGATCTCCAGGTCCTCGCGCGGCGTGATCGGCTCTGCGACCGAACCCAGTGCCTGATCGAGGCGTTTGATGGCAGGCAAGCCAAGCCGGCGCGCGAGCGGCCCGCGGGCAACCGGCAGCAAGTCCGCGATCGTCTCGAATCCAAACTTGCGTGCCGCAGCCAGCGCGGAGTTCTCCAGGCGCAGCGCGGCTATCGGCAGCGGCGTGATTGCGCGAACGGTCGCGCCCGGTGGCACAATGGTGAGATCACGGCGCGCAAACCGAGCCAGCGCATGAGCGGCGCCGGGCGTGTCGGCGATCGCAACACGCGCGGTGAACCCGGCACGCCGGCAGAAGGCCAGCAGGCGCTCACAGAAGCGCTTCTCGCCGCCATGGAGGTGGTCGCAGCCAGTCAGGTCGAGCCACAACCCGTCGGGCGGCGCCGCAGCTGCTATGGGTGACCAGCGGCGCACGGCGAGCAATGCCAGTCGATCTAGCAGACGTGCATCGGCCTGCGGATCGGCGAGTCGGAAATCGAGGTCGGACACCAACGCCCGCGCATGTGTTGCCCCCATGCCGGCGTGAATGCCGAGCCTGGACGCGGTCTCACAAGCAGCGACGATCTCCTCTCGCCGTCCAACCTTGCCGACGAGCGCAAGCGGAGCCTGTTCAAGGCTCGCAGCTACGTCGGCACTTTCCGTCTCTTCCGGCGCCATCTTCCCCTTGAAGGGATGGGCTGCAGCCTCAGAGCGCCGGCCAAGCTCTCGCATAGGCGGCTGCGCATGTTTTGGCAGCGCATCTATCTGCTGGTGGACCTCGCCGCGATCAGCCTGTGCCCAACGCGCACCCGGACGCCACCCGCCCCCGCGCGGAACGGAGCAGGCACCCGGATCATCGTCGACAGGAAGCGGGAAAGGTGCTCGTTCAGGCAGCGGCCTGGCGGACCGTTCCAACCGTCTCAGCCGCTCGATGGCCAAGTTCGGCAGGAACAGCGAGACGACCCGTCTCATCGCAACCCTCCAGAATAAGAGAGAAAGGTTCGCCGCCGCGCTGACGCGCCAGCTCCACCATCCAGCGCGGCCGGCCGACCCCGGCAACGCCGAGGCGCTCGGACGGCGCGCTCCCTATCCGCCAGCGCGTCCAAGCGGTCGATGGCTCTGCGAGCGGGTCTTGGTCGCGGCTCCGCCGTTGCCGCAGGATCAGGACCGGCAGATCGGCTTCAGCTGCCACGAGCTGCAGGCGCCGGCTCGCCACCATCGAGATCTTGCGGGCTTCGGCTATGACCGCACAAGGCGTGCCGTCGCGGACAGCGTCTTCTACAACGGCCAGGAGTGTCTTCTCGTCACGCGGCTCGACGTAAATGACCTGCGCCGCCGATAGGCCCGCCTGTTCGATGCCGGGAGCGTAGAGGTCGTTGCGGCAGCTGGCCCAAAGGACCGGGGCGCCGGTGGTAGCGGCCTCCCGTGCCGCGATGCCCGCAAGGAAGATCGTCGCAGCCGCATCGTCAACCAGGGAGCAGCTTGCCGCGGCGACTTCATGGAGGGCACCGGCACGAAGCCCCTCTCCTGCGAGCCGCCTATCGAGGGCATCAACGCCGAACGGCAAGAAACGGTGCGCGGTCACTGGCTCCGCGAGGGACCTTAGCTGCGCAAGAATCGGGTGTGTTTTTTGGTTCGCGGCATGCATGAAATCAGACTCAGGTGTTCCATATATGTTCTGCTAATGCACCTCTCCGGTCAAGGGTTCCCGAACGGCCGCATCCATCAGGACGTGAACAATAGTGGAACAATCAGGGGATAAAGCCGGTACAAAGTGCTTTCAAAGCCTGCGGAAATGATTCACAGTGGTGTATGCCGATCCGTCCCGAGAACCGCTGGTTTTACCCCATCGATTGGCCGCAGCTGTCGAAGGCAATCCGGTTCGGCAGGGCTCGATCGCGCTGTGAGCAGTGTAAGCGGCCTCACATGCGTAGGGTGCTGCACCTCGGCGATGGCCGTTGGTGGGATACCGAAGCTCGCCGCTGGCGATCGGATTACGGAAAGCTCATCGCGGTTCACGGCGCTGTTCTGCTGGATGTGCGGAGTACCTACGTCGTGCTCGCCTGCGCACACCTGGATCATGACCCCGGCAACAACGATCCTGCCAATCTCGCCGCTCTATGCCAGCGTTGCCACATGCTCCACGATGCCGCCGAGCACCGGTGGCAGCGATGGTGGAATGTTTTTCGTCGCTGCGCCATCCGCGACCTCTTCGAAGAGCCACCTTTGGTCAGAATGCGGCTCCATGGCGTTGGGCGGCGCGCGGCTTCGTCTTAGCCCGATCGGATCGGGTGGTGTCCCGTCCCCATGTCCAGCCACTCAAGGTACACCCCGTAAGCGCGGCGTAGCGTCGGCAAAACCGATACTAATGGTTCTGCCCCGCCTCACGGCCGGCTGACCAGCGCCCGCTTGGAGAAGCCCCGTATGCAGGCAAACTCCTGCGATGGCAGGCCCGCCCTGTGGTGCACGGACTGGATGCGTGCACCGATAGTGGAGGGCCCAACCAGCTCGCTATCTGCCGGGATGGCGCAAGGGGGCTTCAAGGTTTAGCTTCCGGGACCACGACGATCCGCTGGGATACTAGCGCAATCGTTTCTGACGGATTGATGTATTCGATCAGGCGCACAGCGCTGACCGACAACCCGGTGCAAAGCATGATGGCCAACATGAAGCTGACGGTCATTCGCGTCATGGTTTCCCAAACCGGCCTTCGGCTTAAAACCCGTCTGGAATCTATCGCGAGATCTACCAGAGTGTCGGCGCTGCACTCCAGAGCTTCGATAGCCTTGCGCAGCAGCTCGCGCGTCAGAGTCGGATCAATCGATTTGTCGCCAAGCACCTTGCTAAGGGAATATTGGCGGAAAAGCTCGAATTTGGCGTCGTGCAATATCAACGCGTTCTTCGCAAGAAGCTCATGTATCACCACGCGCTCGTCTCGTTTGCGAACTGACCGGGGTCCCTTCCCGATCGGGGACGGCCCGCTTACGTCATGGTCGGTCATCGTGTCCTCACCCGCTATCATCGCGCCGCTGGCGTCAGTCTGGCTTGAGCGTCTGTGGCGAGCTTTCGGTACGCGTCGAGCATCGCCAGCGATGTGATTTTCCCGATGTCAGTGGACGTGTAGGCACCGCCAAGGGCGCCAACGCCAATGTCGAGCAGCAGTCCACCGCCCACCAGGCTGACGTCCTTCTTGCGAGCCGAACCCGTGGACACGACACGCTGAACGCCTGTTTTCATCTCGACCAGCGAGAGCATGATCTGGCTCTCGAGCGTCTTGGTCTTGAGACCTATTGCCGAGCCGAACGCGCCGCCCACACCGCCACCGCCGCCGCGGCTGTTGGCGTCGGAGTAGAGCACCTGTGCCTGCAGCAGATAGTCGGCGGCCGTAAGCGTCGCGCCGGTCAACGCCTGGCCGTTGGCGACCGAACCGCCGGCGGCCAGCGCACGTTCGCGCTGCAAGGCGTCAAATCCGCCTCCGCGTTCAACAACGAGGAAGCAGTTCGATCGTGCCGCCAGCAGCTTGAGCAGCGGCAGTGGATCAACCTTGGCGGTAGAGCCACCGTTCTGGCGCTCTGCCATCTGCACCAGCGCGCGCATGCCAGGGGGCAGCTGGTCATCGACGCTCGGCGCCTTGTCCTCAATCAGCGCGACAGTCCCGAGTGGCTGCGCGCATTGGGGCATCTGCGAGTTCTCGTCCACGCCGGTTCCGCCTTGTCCCAGCTTTTGAGCGATGGCAGGCGTGGCAACGCTGGCGGCGATCGCGGCGGCCAGAAGGTAAGTCTTGTTCATCAGCTTTCTCCAAGCAAGTACAGGTTGAGGGATGTCAGAAGGTCGGATCCGACGATCGGTTGACGGTTTTGACAGCGCCGTTGATACGACGCCGTAAGTCGATGCCGCGACCCGCGCCGGTGAAGTCCCACTTCGCAATTGCGTCCTCGGTAACCGTGTTCGGCCCGAAGAATTCATCGTCGCCATGCCAGGTGCGTCCCTCTATGAGGCGCAATGTCCATGTCCCGCGTGGGACCAGGACGTGAGCGACGTCATTTTCTCGGACATAGGCCGCAAAGATCGGTTCGGATCGTCGGTTGAGCAGCTGAACGACGGCTTTTCCATCGCCAGTGATGATCGCAAAAGGGGTCGTGGGGCCGGATGAATACCCTCTCCGGACCTTGAACTCTCCACTCTGTGGAAATGGCTCGGAGAGGCCGATCTCGGGCAGAAAGTCCCAGCGCTTGGCGTCCGTGTACATCCTCACACCGTAGGTCAGTAGGATGAGCGGCAGGATGAGCTTGCCGGCCCAAGCTAACCGCGCCTTCCTTTCGGTCCGTCGGGCTCGTTTCGGGCGCCACCGGTTCTTCTGGTAGTCGAAGCCCTGATTTTTTGGCTCGAACCATGGACCACCACGGGCAGTGCCCTTTGCACGGTCCTTGTATCCTGGGTTCTTGATCTCGAACTCTTTTCCGGGATCTTTCCCGATCCAGCTGGCGCTACCGAGTGGGACGTCGTCGTCGCGCTCCACCCTCGATTTCCTGTTGTTCCAACGCGTGCCTTCCGGTGGAAGCCCGCGCCGTTTGCGATAGCGGTCTCGCATGTAGTCGCGATCATCAAGGCCCATAGCGCACTTGCCAAAGAAGGAGTTCGGGTTGTTGTTCGAAGGCATTTCGAAGGTGCCGGTGGACGCTCTCCCGGGTGGGCGGTTCGGAGGCCGGCAGGCGCAGCGTCGCGTAGCCCGCGGCGGCCATCATGCGGTCGCGCCGGGCATCCTGTTCCGGCCGGTGATATCGGTCGTCGAGCTCGATGAGCAGGATCACCTTCCCTGTGCCCTTGTCTTCGACGACAAAGTCGACACGTTTGCTGGAGAACCTGTTGCGAACGGTGGTGGCTCGCGAGCGGCTCAGGCCCTTCCTGGGCGCAAGGATCGCTCCCATGGAAACCTGGGCGTGTATCCTGGCCCATGGCAGGGCCGCCTCGAGATAGGTTATGGTTCGCCGCTCCATGTTCGACATCAAGGGAGCGGGTCTCACATCGAGCGTTGGGCCCGAGGACCGCCCAAGCCAGGCCTTGAGAAGCACAGCGAGAACGACGACGACCAGAATGGGCGCGAAGCTATGGAGGAGGTTGGAGCTAGCCATCGAGCAGACCCCCATGTGACGGGCGCCGCGCCGCTGACGCCTGCACCTGGATCCGGGTGCGATGATACTTCAGGCACGTCCCGAATACCTTCACGAAGGTAACCGCGATCCTTCCGACCACTGCGGCCACGAACAAGGCGACCCCGATCGCGGCAACGTCTGCGAGAACCTGTTGCCGCGCATTGGCGACGGCCAGCTCCTGGCAGGGAAGCGTTGCCTGTGCCTGTTGATGGCAGGCTTGCGGCCGGTCGATGGTGATGGCGTCGGCGATATCCTGAAGCCCGGTTTGGCGGACGACGGAGGCGAGGGCGGTGGATGGTTCGATCATGTGTTCGCTCCTCATCGGCTGCGTTCGATGTTGCGTTCGGGCAGGTCGAGCTCTTTCGCCGGCGGCGGCATCGTCGGCTCCCTCGCAGGAGCGGGCGTATCGATGCCGTGGGTCGGGAACGCCGCTTTTGCCGCGCCTCCCACGAGGATGTCCGCCGGAATGGTCGGGCTGAACGCGCCCGCCTTCGAGGTGTCTAGGCTGCGGCCGGTGTCGATCTGCTTCTCGCCGATCGTCTCCAGGGCGCTCGGCTTGTCGCCCGGATTGTGGGTGATGGTCTGGAGGACCTGGTCCTTGTCGTTGGTGAAGATCTCGATGTCGAAGCGGACCCGGGTCAGCATCACGTAGGTAAGGCGCTGGGTTGCGAGGTTCTGCTCGGCCGAGTGCATCGCACCGATGCCTTTGTCGGTGGTCATGCCCTGCGCCTGGTGCATGTTGATGGCGTAGGAGAGCCCAAGCCGCTCGAGCATCTTGTCGCCATGCTGCAGCTCGTGGATTTCACCCCTGGCGTTCTCGATCTTCACGCCGTTCTCGGTGATCGATAGCACCCGTGCCTGGTCGGAGTTGTCCAGGCCTCGCTGCTTGTCGTTCGCCGTCCACCGGATCTTGTCACCCTCGTGGAGCGTCGTATCCATCTTCTCCGATAGCTTCAGGGCTTCCTTCTTGTCGTCGGGATGGACTCGCTGTGGGTCGAACCGGATCTCGGTCCCTCGCTCGTTGCGTACGACAACGCGCCCCTTGGTGTCGGAGCCGAGCACTTCATAGCGCCCCCGGGCGAGGCTCACCGTGGGTGAATTGCGCACGACATCGAGAACCTGCCCTGCCCTGTAGGTCTGGACGTAGCGCATCTCTTCGCGCGTAGCGTTGACCTGCTGAAGGGTCGTGAGGCCAAGCCCTTCGCCCTTGATGGTGCCTTCCGCTTTGAGCCCCTCCTGGACGAGCCTGTTGAGAGTGGTGCGCGATGCACGGCCGGACGCGTAGATGGCGGTGCCGCCCCGCTCCTCGGGCGCGAGGCTGAGCCACTTCTCCGCGGCTTTCTCGAGGTAGTCGTTACCATGCGACTGAACGCGGTCGCCCAGCACGTCAAAGGCCTCCCGGAAGTTGCCGGCGCGGCTGAGGGCCGCGACCTGCTGCATGTGCTCGGTTTTCTGGCGCTGGCTGATGCCGAGCTTTGCCATCGCGGGTTGGCGGCTCTGGACGAGCTGGAAGGCTTTGCCGGCGTCGATGGACTGCAGCTGCTTGAAGTCGCCGATCATGATGAGACGATCGACCTTCAGGTTGTTGGCGATCGTCACCAGGTTGTTCATGGCATCGTTCGCCACCAGCGAGGACTCGTCGAGGACGATCACCTTGCCTGCCAGGGCCGCGCTCGACGCGTCGAATGCGGGGCCGCTCCCCGCAAGTGCCCCGCGCAAATGCGCGTTGACGAAGCTCGAGACCGTCTGGGTCTCGATCTTTGCCTCGTCGCGCAGCATGCTGACCATCTTGTTGGCGAAGGCGAGGCCGAGGGTTTCCCGGCCTTCCTGCGCGGCGAGTTCCTTGATGGACTGGACCAGGGTGGTCTTGCCGGCGCCGGCGACACCCTGGACCACGGCGATGCGGTCCGAGGTCGACAGCGCGAGCGTGGCGGCCGCGAGCTGCTCGCCGTTCAGTTGCTGTCCGCCCGTCGCTGCCTTCAGTCGGTCGGCGACCTCGGCGCTGGCGACGATGGGCATGGAAGCTTCGCGACCCTTGTCGATTCCGGAAAGAAGTTGCCTCTCTTGGGCAACATGTTCCGGGGTCGTGACATGGGTGAACACGCCATCGAGCCGGTCGGTGGCGCCCTTGATGAGCTGCCCACCCTCCACGAGAGCAGAGACGCGTTTCTCGACGCCCTCGATGTTCACGCCGGCGAGGCCAAGGTTGAGCGCGGTCTTGTAGATGTCGGTCAGCGAGAATGCCGCCTCGCGCTGTCCCAGGATGCGGACGGCCGATGCGAGGGCCAGTTCCGTCCGCAGCTGCGCCGGCGTAAGCGCTACCCGCGCAAGGCCCTTCGTCGTCAGATCGTCGGACTGCCGGAGATAATCACCGATGACACCACGAACGCTGGAAAGGATCTCGGCCACTTTGCTGGATAAGCCCATCGGCCGATCGCTCGATATCGATCCACCGCTGCGGCCGAGCGCTTCTGCCAGTAGCTCCTTTCCGTCGAAACCGAGCGCGGCCGAGCGCGCTACCCAGGTCTCGCCAAGCTTGGCGCGATCGTCGATGTTCAGCTTTGGGTCGCGGGTCCGCTTTGTGATCTCGCGCAGGCTTTCCGTATCGTGGGCGCCCTTGCCCAATTCACCCGCACGCTCGAGTATCTCCTCGCGTCGCTTGCTGAACTCCTGGATGACCTCCTTTGGCACGCCTTTGATCTCGAACGCGCCATGCTTGCCGGCCAATTGAGTCTCATACCCAAGCTTGGCCAACTCCTGCCGGAACGCGGCATGGTAAGCGGAACCGATCGCCGTGTTGTTCTTCCAGAGTTGACCGTTCCACAGGCCCTGCCACTTGCCTGCGGCGGTCTTGGTGATCGCAGCGACGACGACGTGAATGTGCCCTTGGGGGTCGAGCTTGCGGCTCGTGTCGTGCTGGAAAAGGGCGTAAACGAGATTACCCGTTCTAACCGGCTCACCATTCCTGCTGCGGCTATAATCACGGGCCTCGGCCATCGTCTTCTCCACCCAGTTCATGGTGGATTTGACTGCCGTCATGTGGGCTTCGAGGATCCGTTTGTCGCCGGCAATGTAGGCCATGATGCTGGCGGACTTGGGCATCGAGAATGTGAGATCGATGCCGGTGCGACGGTTGGCGGTCTGGTTGACAAGGGTGCCGTCCGGCAGCTTGCCGTTCAGGATGTTCTCGAAGTCCTCCTTGCTGACGTTGCCCGACAAGCCGAGTTCCTCGGCACCCTTGCCGGCCCATCCAGTTGCCTCCGAGGAATGCTCGGCGGTGTAGTAGTCGTCCTTGGCGAAGTAGCTTGCCGCTCCCCCGGCCGAGCGCACGGATGCGATGGAGTGCATGGGTTACATCTCCATCCCGAAGTCATCGCCGGCATCATGGTCCCGGCGGCGCTCCTCCTCCTCAAGGCCAATGCCCTGGCGTTCCTCCCGTGCGATCAGGCTTTCCTGGTCCTGCTTCGGTACCCCCGGCCGATCGGTCTCCTTGCGCTGGTCCGACTTCTGCAGACGCTGGGCGTCGGTGCTTCCAGGCTGAGCGCGCTCCGCTTCCTTGCGATCGTCAGCGGTCCCAGTCTGGGGCGGGATCCCGGACAACCAGGACTTGGCGCTAGGTGCGCGTTGCTGTGACGCCTCGCCCGCGGCGCCGGGTTGCTGGGCGACGCTGGGATCACTCGGCGCGGATGGAAATGCCTGCCTGAGAGCCTCCGCGCCCAGCTCGGCTTCCGATCGTATTTCGCCGGTGATCGGATCGTGGTCCGGCTGCCGTTCGCCCAGGTGCAGAGCCTCCCTTGGCTCGTTATCAGGCGTATCGCTTTCGCGCCCTTCTTCGCCCTTGGTATCCTCCTCGGTGTCTTCCGCTGGGGTGTACTCGGACGCGCGCATGGTGGTCACGCGTTCGAAGCCCTTCGCGACTTCGGGATAAGGCTGCCACTTGAGCTGGATCTGCGCCGCCGGGAAGCCATCTGGGAACTTCACGAAGCCGTGCAGCGAAGGCAGCTCCTTGATGTCATCCGGCATGACCAGGTGCTGCACTTCCTTGCGCGGAGTGATCGTGGAAGCGTCGCGCGAATTGTTGTAGCCGTAGCTGTAGGCCTCATCCATCTGGCGGACCTCGCGGCTGCCGATGAAGTCCGAGCAGCGCTTGGCCGTCTCGATATCCGACGTTGTCAGGATCAGCTTGGTTCGCGCGAGCGAACCCAGATTGATCGCGCCGTTCTCGCCGTAGGTCTCAGCCAGCTTTCCGAACGAGTGGATGCCCAGGACGAAGGCGCCGCCGACTGAGCGCGCGGTCTGCAGACCGTGCTCAATCGCGGGCAAACGATGGAGCGCGTGAACCTCGTCGAGCAGAAACCACGTCCGCACGTCCCGCGTGCGGCCGAGCCGGAACAGGGCGTTGACGGCGAGGTCCATCCAGAGCGTCAGAAGGGGCCTGTTGAGGACGAGATCGGGGTGGGTCGAGGTGATGAAAAGGATCGCCCCCTCGTCACCCTCCTGTGCCATCCAGCGGTTGATGGAAAAGCCCTCCTCACCTGGGGCCGGATCGGGCAGGAAGCGGATCGCGTTGGCGTGCGTGTTGAAGGTCGCGCGGATCGATTCCGCCATCTTCGCAGCCTGGGTCGCGACCAGTGGTGCAGCGACGGTGTTCTCCAGCTCCTCGCTGATCTTTTTAAGGTCCGCCTGCATCAGGTGATAGGCCAGCGCGCCGTTGCTCGTGGCACCCTTCTGAATGAGCTTCATACACATCTCGACGAAGAGCGTCCGCGCAGCCTTCTGCCAGAAGTCGTCCTCTGAGTTATGGCCGCCCGGAACGAGGGCCTCTGCGGCCGAAAGGAACTCAGCGTAGTTGTCGCAGTCGGAGAAGATCGTCCAAGGCCTGCAGCGCTTGTCCATCGTGTTGAGGATGGTGTCGGTCTCAGGGTTATAGAAGCTCTCGACGAAGCTCCCGGTGAGGTCAAAGATGACGCAACGATGGCCGCGCGCACGGGCTTGGGTGACCAGCTTCTTCAGCTCCGTCGTCTTGCCGGCGCCGGTCGTGCCGATGAACATCATGTGGCTCTGCTCGAGCCGCCACGGCACCGGGATAGTCGCGAGCCGGTAAGGTACATGGAAGTCGTTCTGGATGCGCTTGCGGATGGGCAGCTTCAGGACCTTCACAGGATCGGCAGCAGGCGCCCGCGCCGCGCACTCCTTGTGGAACTCCTCGCGGTTGTGGCGGCCGATTTCCTCCGTCAGCTGCTCGCGCGAAATCAGCAGGGCACCGCGTTCGTGACGCTCCTTCAGGATCTCTTTTCCGCGCTTCTTGGAGTAGTCCACGAACCACAGGGTCAACGGTGCGCAGATGAAGACCGAGCCCAAACCGGAGGCCAGCAACAGCCTCATGAACTTGTCCCAGGCCGCGACCACTGCTGAATGGAAAGGCACCCACGACATCTGCCCCACCACGACCGAACTATCGGGCAGCGTGAGGTTGACCTGCTTGTGGGGATTGAGCGCAACCCAGTTCCACACTTCCGCATAAATCTTCATCAGCACGAGCTGGATCTCGTGCTCCTGGAAGTAGAAGAACGAGACGACCGACAGGAGGATCGCAGACGTGCTGAGCCACGTCATGATCGGCACCCGGACGCCCGCCCACGTCATCATCAGTTCATGCGAGAAAAGCTGCGAACCGCGCGTGAAATTGCCGGAGTTCCGGACGACCTTTCCGCGAGCGGAATGGTGTTCGATGGTGGCCGCTTTTTTGCTGAAGCGGATGTCCTGGTCAGACATGGTACGTCTCCACGTTGGTGGAGGCCGCCTTGACCAGCATGTCGACGTCGTCAGGGTTAGTTTCCGACGCCTTTCTCAGGCAGTCGATCACGAGAATCTCGAGGCCTGTGAGCAGGCGCTCGATGTTCACGTTCTTGGATTTTATGATGAGCGGTGCGCCAACGAGAATGATGTGGCGTATAGCTTCGGATCGGTCACAGGACCTTAGGTTGGCGACATCGTCGACCATGCGGACCAGGTCTGTCGGCAAACGCGCGCCGACGACTTGGCTGTCAGGTACTGGTTTCATTTCCAAGCCTTTCGGAAAGGCCTGGTTCGGGTATCGCGTCGACTACTTTACTGGGTGGCCAGAGCGCTGTCCAGCCAGTTCCCGTTTACGGGGGTATACGGCTAAGTCTTTTATATCACAATGAAAATGCTTGGGCCGCAGCGCCGTTTACTAGTGTTAACGCTGTTTACAGGCGTTAACGTCTAATATTCAATTACTTACACTACGGCTTGCCGTGTACGGTGTGCAAAAAATAGGGACTGATCGGCCTACCTGTCTCTGGTCGTTGCTTGGATGGTTCCTGGGAAGAGGATCGGAGTCCCGTGAGGGACAGTTCGGTCGATAGACCGCATCGGATGAAGTCGCCTTCTAGGTTGAAGTGGGACGTCTAGCCTGGCTCGGCGAAGCCTATGTCGTTCCGATCTGATGATGGCCGGGGACAGTGCTGTGCCAGTGCCGAGGTAATATGGTGGCTCGCCACGTTGCGAAATCGTGATAGAAACCATCGCGAGGACTCCACTTGTTCGGAGATGATTATGGCAGGGAAATTGGACAAGGAACGTGAGGCGATCGCGGCCGCGGAACGCGAGCTGGTGGAACGTCGAAACCGGCTCGTTGAGATGGAGCGCGAGGAGCGGGAGAAGGAGCTGCAGAGGCTTGTGAAAAAGCTGACGATTGAGTCCGCGATCGCGATCCTGACGCGGGCCGTGGATCTCAAGCCGAAGGCAGCGCTTGAGGCGCTGCAGGCGGTCGGAGAAAAGGCGGTTGGCAAGCCGCAGAGCGAGAAGGCTTTGGAGCCAGCGTAAGGGGCCTTGCGATTGGGCGAAGATCGCGAGAGCAGCTTGCAAAAAAGGGCGCTGGAGCTTGCTCCGGCGCCCTTTTCAGTGTGCGGCTTGGGAGGAGGCTTAGGCCCAAGCCAGATGTGGGAATTGCTCCCCGCAATCGGTGTACGAGAGGCGGGAAAGGTACTCGTATGTGTTCGCAAGTCCCTGCCGCCTGAAGCGATGATAGGTCGCTGGATTGCTCAACTTGGAACGAAGTGCATCGAGCGGGATCTCGGTGGAGGTAGTCGGATCGAGATCGAGGCACTCGAATACATGGGCTGCCTGATTGCGCGTCACCGCGATCTCTGGTGAGAGGGCGATGTGTTCGCTGACTTCGAGGAGGGCGTCGCAATTGCGGGCAGCCCGGCTGACACGGATCGATCTTCCGAGAAATTGGGCTTCCTCAACGATCGCGAGAAGGTCGAGGCGATCACGGAAGAGAGCGGCAAATTGGGCGATCGCGAGTCCGTTGGCATTGGCCTCGAAGTTGTAGGCGGTGCCGTCGTTTTCGCCATCATCGAGGATAGGGGAAACGCCTGCGCCCTGAAGGATCGAGCGCAAGCTGGCGAGCTCGCGAGCGTTCAGCGGCGCCGGCTTCGAAAGGAGCTTCGTGCGCGTGTCGACAATACGGAAGAAGGTCAGCATGTCTCTCTCCATCTGAAGGACTGCTTCCCTCCCTCCCCCTCCTCTTTCCGGCTCCGGGATCGCGCCGCGCAGGCGTGCCGGCGCGATGCACCTGGGCCGCGTAGGCGGGCCGGGGCAAGCCCATCGGCGATGCCGTGACCCGGCAAGGCGGACCGCGTGAAGCGAGACGGCCGCAGGGCCGGCAGCGAGCAAGGGACCGCCA
>Ga0308165_1003489_pt1 | contig 16822 bp, 16 predicted proteins | sample PhyWR2_FD_201032 | JGI IMG/M metagenome (GOLD analysis project Ga0308165, IMG submission 201032) | Phyllosphere microbial communities from UC Gill Tract Community Farm, Albany, California, United States - DLSLW.R2 | ecosystem: Host-associated > Plants > Phyllosphere > Unclassified | place: USA...
GTAATTATCGAAGGTGTGCCGGCAAATAACGGTTTGATTATACAGGATGAAGAATACGTTCATTTTTTACGTCAAATTTGTACCGATAACGGATCGTTGCTCATTTTTGATGAGGTAATTACCGGCTTCCGTGTGGGTTTTGAGGGTGCTGCGGCACATTACGGTATTACACCTGATATTTTAACCTATGGAAAAATAATCGGTGGAGGATTACCGGTTGGCATGTACGGCGCATCGGCAGCCATTATGGCGCATGTTTCTCCCGATGGAGGCGTTTACCAGGGCGGTACTTTATCCGGCAATCCTGTAGCTATGGCCGCTGGAATTGCAACGTTAACCGAATTGAATAAATCGGGGTTCTATAAAGAACTGAATACAAAAACTCAGGATTTTGTAGCCAGCATCCAACGATTTGCTACCGCTCGAAACTACAAGTTCAAAGTATTTTCAATCGGCTCTATCTTTTGGTTTGCCTTTACAGATAAAGACAAGATTCAATCGGCCGATGATATTGAGACCAGCAGCATGGAAAAATTCAAGGTAATGCACCGCGAATTGTTAAACAGGGGGATTTATTTAGGCCCATCGGGATATGAAGTAGGTTTTGTATCTTCAGCACATACGAAAATAGAATTGGAGAAAGCGAAAAGAGCAATTTTTGAAGCGTTGGATTTGGTTTTTAGGCCGTAATGGGTACGCGAAGCGTAGCATCAGCCTTCACGCTGATATTTAGACATAGAAACGTTTACCAAATAAGGCATATAAGAAAACAAATCCAATAATCTTCATTGTGAGGTGCGAAGCACAGTCCACCAGTTAAGATTGCTTCGTGCCTCGCAATGACGACAGGGCTAGGGAAGAGGTGGTTTTTTCATTCTGCGCACAAGCTAAGGTTCTATAAACCCGATTGTAGTGGAAATACTTTTTTAGCAGCAACGCTGAACATGCTGTCATGCTGAGGCACGAAGCATGTGCAGCCGATGAAACAGATGCTTCGTGCCTCAGCATGACAGAGTTTGAAAAAGATTGCAACCGAAAGCTCCAAAGGAGTGCCTTTGGCACGGGGCTGAACTAACCGATATAAACAGGAACTTGCTTTTCTAAAAAAAATAGTGATTAAGAAATAATCCTTAAAAACACTTAAATCATAACATGAAGAAATCCATTATTATTTTTTACGCATTGTTACTCTATGCCTTGATACAGCTCATCTCGTGGGGTACGTTGGTGGTGCGTTTGCAGCCCAGCCGGATGACGATGATTATGGGAGAGGGCTCAGTATTCTTGTTCCTGCTGTGCATTGGCGGTTATTTTTTACACCAATCGCTAAAAAGGGAAGACAAACTGAAAGAACAACAGCAAAATTTCCTGATGTCGATAACCCACGAGCTGAAATCGCCTCTGGCCGCAATAAAACTTTCTATCCAAACGATTGTTAAAAGAGATTTGGATAAAGCCCGGCAAGTTTCGTTATTGAATAATTCGTTAAAAGATATTGAGCGATTAGACGATTTGGTTGAGAACATGCTTCTGGCAACGAAAATCGAAAACCGTTCTTATACTTTTCCAAAAGAGGAGTTTAATTTTTCGGAGCTTGTTTATAAGATCACCGATCGGTTACAAGTTCACTCTTGTGGGAACGAACAGCTTATCAATGCTCAAATTCAGCCAAATTTGCAGTTAGTGGGTGACAAGTTTGCCTTATCGTCAGTCGTTACCAATTTGATTGAGAATGCGGTAAAGTATTCAAGCCCCTGCGACGAAATAAATGTGCTTTTAAATAAGGTGGAGGGAAATATTCGATTAAGTGTAATAGATAAGGGGCCGGGCATTTCAGATGCGGAAAAAATGTTGATATTTGATAAGTTTTACCGCGTTGGTAATGAGAATGTCAGAAAAGCGAAAGGAACAGGTTTAGGCTTGTTTATTGTGAAAGAGGTATTACAATACCATGATGCAGATATTACAGTAAAAGACAATTTGCCTCAGGGAAGTATTTTTGAAGTAACATTTAGTTAATCTCCATTATGTCACAAAAATTAAGAATTCTATTGGTTGAAGACGAGGATCACTTGTTGGACGCCATTAAATTAAACCTCGAACTTGAGGGTTATAAAGTTCACGCCGTTAAAGATGGCAAAACCGCTCTTAAAGTATTTAAGGAAGAACGCTTCAATTTAATTGTTTTAGATGTGATGCTGCCTGAAATGGATGGCTTTCAGGTTTGCGAAACCATTCGTTTAGAAAACGCTGAGGTGCCAATTATGTTTTTAACAGCGAAAAACACTTCTGAAGATCGTGTTTTAGGACTAAAAAAGGGTGCTGACGATTACTTAGTTAAGCCTTTTAATTTAGAGGAATTGATTCTTCGTGTTGGCATTTTGGTAAAACGCAGTTTAAAATCTGACGATTTAAAAGAATTAAACTCTTACAAAATCGGGGATAAAACGATTTATTTTAACTCGTTTGAGTTGAAACACGACGATGGTACGATCACTCCGTTAACTAAAAAGGAAACCATGTTGTTAAAGCTTTTAATTGAGCGTAAAAACGAAGCGGTTTCCCGCGAACAAATTCTCGAAACGGTTTGGAATTATGATGTTTATCCGTCAACCAGAACAATCGACAACTTTATCCTTACTTTCAGAAAATATTTCGAGCCAGATCAAAAAAATCCGGTTTACTTTCACTCCATTCGCGGTGTGGGTTACAAATTTACTGATATCCATTAATGTACAACAACAAGGGCAGGTATGCTTTGATGGCCGTTTTTTTATTGGCCGCAGGGGTTTGCCTGTATTACGATCAAAATGAACTGGCTGCGCTGGCGGGCCTTTTATTCGGTTTTGTAATTTGGAGCCACTTAAGGCATAGTTCTGTGTTAATGGCGTCGAAACATTTCAAAAATAACGAATTTGCCAGGGCAAAGGCTTTGCTTGATGAAGTTGCCAGCCCCGAAAGGTTATCGAAGGGACGTAGAGGCTATTATGAATTTATGCAGGGCAACATTGCATTAAAAGAAGAAAACTGGCAGAAGGCTGAGCACCACTTTCAGCTGGCGAGCCGTTTTCCTGTGGGCGGAAAAAACCAAAAATCCTTTGTGTTGATTCATCTTGCCAATCTGGCGCTACGAAGAAAAGACCGGGAAAAGGCAGAAGCTTATACAAAACTGGCCAAAGAACTTGCAGAAACAGCACGTTCTAAAGACATCATCGTTAAGCTTGAGAAAGAAATACAGAAACTATAATATTCATATTGTCATTTTGAAAGGCGAGGCACTTATTAGAGAATAAAAAGGTGTTTCGCTTTTTTTTATTTCATACCTTTGCGCAATTAAAATTTATCTTGCTCGTCATGCTGGACTTGTTTCAGCATCTTTTTTGCAATGAAGACTCTAACTAGATCCGATAGCGATCGGATCAGCATGACGATTGAATGGATGCCAAATACAAATCATGAAGAATAATTTATTTTTAGACGCTGCATTTTCAAAACAAACAGAACGCCCGCCAGTGTGGATGATGCGTCAGGCTGGTCGTTTTATGCCACAATATTGGGAAATAAAAAACAAGTACTCCTTTTTAGAGATGTGCAAAACTCCTGAAATTGCTGCCGACGTAACGATGTTGCCAGTTGACTTGTTGGGAATTGATGCAGCCATTTTATTCTGTGATATTTTGGTAACTGGCGAAGCCATGGGTGGCGATTTGAGTTTTACTCAAGGCGTTGGCCCCAAGTTTGCCAACCCTGTGCGTACGGCAAAAGATGTTGAAAACCTAAACGTAGACTGTTTAGGCGAGTTGCAGTATGTTGCCGACGCTATCAAAGTGATACAACAACGATTAGATAATAATATTCCTTTAATTGGCTTCGCCGGTGCACCCTTTACCGTAATGAGTTATTTGGTTGAGGGCGGCTCATCAAAAGATTTCAAACTGACGAAATTGATGTTGCATAACCAGCCAGAATTGGCACATCAACTATTGGCAAAAATTGCGAAGGTAACTGCAGATTATTTAAATCTGCAAATTGAAGCGGGCGTTAATGCCGTTCAAATCTTTGATAGCTGGGCTCAGGCCCTATCGTGGAGCGATTATCAGGAGTTTTCGCACCGATATATTGAAGAAATTATTTCAAATCTCAACAGAAAAGATATCCCTGTAATTTCTTTCTGCAAGGGAAGCTCGGTTTTTGCGCCGATTATGGCAGAAGCCAAACCCGACGTAATCTCTGTAGATTGGAATGCAGATTTGCTGAATATTAAAAACGCCTTGCCGAAAGGAATTGCTGTTCAGGGAAATCTGGATCCACATATTTTATATGCCGATAAAGCAGTAATTAAGGCTCAAATTCATAAACTCTTCGAGCGCATGCGTGGAACGGAAGGTTTTATTTTCAACCTGGGGCACGGCATTATGCCCGATATTCCTTTCGATAACGTAAAATATGCAATTGAGGTGGTAAAGGAGTTTAGGTAGCCCCTAAATCCCAAAGGGGAACTTTGGCTAGCGAATGGAAATTGTTATATTTGATAAAAAGAGCCAATATTTTTATCCAGATATTTTATGAAAAAGAACCAGGTAATAAATATGCTGAAAGATATGCCTGATGAATTTTCTGCGGACGAATTGATCGATAGGATTTTATTGATGCAAAAAATTGGTACTGGATTAGCCCAGGTGCAAGAAGGTAAAGTTTATTCGGAAAAGGAGGCTGAAAAGAAAATATTTAATTCCATAACTATAAAAGCTATAGAAGACGGGCACAACAACATTGGGGTTAGTGAGCCAATAGAAAATATAAAATCATTTCTTGGTTCTTTAATTTAATTACCATGACAGTTAAATCATTAGATGACGAAGATAAAGTGCCAATTAAGCAAGTACTTGAGGCTATCGATAAAAGTATGGATGATGTGCTTCGCGTAATTGATGCGATGGATTTAGGTAGAACTGAGGTGAAACCCGATGGCGTTTACAGAACTTTCAATAATGGAAAAGTATTAAAAATTTCATCTGGAGATTTTGCTGGAAAACAGGTTTCAAAGAAAAAAATTAAACTTTTTTAATAATGGCTTCTAAGCCTAAGTTGCGCATCTTCGCAGGACCAAACGGTTCTGCTAAAACAACGCTCTATAATTCTGATGATCGAAGCATTATTACCCTATTACCGATATTTTACAGCCGTACACATCGTATTTGTGATCAGCTGGATGGCTGGCCTTTTCTATATTTTAAGTCTTTTTATTTATCACACCGAAGCTAACGAAAAGCCCGAGCCAGAAAAAAGCATCCTCTTGAAGCAGTTTGTTAAGATGGAAGCGACATTATGGAAAATTATCTGTGCTCCGGCGATGATTATTGCGGTGTTGGCGGGGGCATCGATGCTGACATTGAATCCCGACTTGCTCAGAACCGATTGGATGCAGGTTAAACTTGGGTTTGTAGTAGGCTTGCTTATTTACCATTTCATTTGCCAAAACATTGTTAAGCAACTTAAAAACAATCGTTTCAAGTTAAGCAGCTTTCAACTTCGGCTGTGGCGAGAGCTTGCCACTATTTTTATGATTGCAATTGTCTTTGTAGTCATCCTGAAAAATGCCATCAACTGGATTTACGGCTTAATTGGCATTATGGGTGTTGCAATGGCGATTATGATTGCGGTGAAATTATACAAGAATTATCGATTGAGGAAATAAGTTTCGAGCTGAAGATCAAAGCCTAAAGCTCGAAAGCAAAAGCCGAATCAGCTCTTTGTTTGCTTTTCGTCAACTTGTACGCTGTTGTTAATACTCAATACTCGCTATTTTATACTTTATTAAAAAACTATTCTAAATTTGGCCGATAAAAACTCAATCCCATGTTTGTAGCCCGGGCCTTTAAAAAGGCAGTATTTTTAACCTCCTTTGTGCTAACTTCTTGCTTTTCTTATGCCCAATTCGATCAATCTGCTTTCGAAAATAGAATCCGGCCCGATAGCAGCCTGACAAATGAAGTCCATTTTAATTTTTATAACTTCAACTACGTTCGTAATTACGAATACACAAACTATTTTCATGACGGCTACACGATGTATGGAACGCAGTTACAGCCGCAACTTGTGTTTTTCGCCAACCCAAGTTTAGCAATAACCGCTGGTGCATTTATTAGGAAAGATTTTGGTAGAAATGGAATCTCTGATGCTAAGCCACTGTTCAGTTTAAAGTACCATAAACGGAACCTGACACTTGTTTTCGGTAGTTTAGAGGGCGGTATCCAGCATAAATATATCGAGCCGCTTTACGATTTCGAGCGAACAATTACTACACCTATTGAGTACGGTACACAATTATTAATTGAGCGGGATAAATTTAATTTGGATGCATGGATTGCCTGGCAAAAAATGATTTACAAAGGTGAGGAAGCCAAAGAAGAGATTATCGGCGGCTTATCTTCGGAGGTATTTTTGGTTAAAAACAATGATTGGAAATTTAGTATCCCTGCCCAGTTTCTGGCTTTTCATCAGGGCGGCCAGATTGATAGGTTAAAATCGATTCCGATTAGCACTATTTTTAATGGCGCTACAGGTTTTAAGTTGCATAAAGAACTCAACACCAACATTAAACAGGTTTACTCCGATAATTATATTGCGGTGTACAAAGACTTCTCGCCGGATAAACGACGTGCTTATCAGGGTGGGTTTGGGCTTTGGTTAAACGCAGGTGTAGAAAGCAAATGGGGCAGTTTGGTGGCCTCTTACTGGAAAGGAAATCAGTTTATATCAATTAAGGGAATGCCATTGTACGAATCTGTGTCGAGCAATTTATACCACGACGGTTTCACTCAAGATCATCGGAACATTGTATCGTTCCGTTATGCTTATCAAAGAGAATTAATCCCAAATTTATACCTTGATGTTCGTTTTGAGCCACATATCGATCTGGACCATACCGACAAGCAATTGCAATTCAGCCACTCATTTTTCTTAACCTACAAGCAAGATTTCAAGCTGTTCAAGGTGAAGAAAGATTAAAGGGAGTCCAAAGTCGGGAGTCAGAAAGTCTGGAGATATTTTGCCACTATTGCCGTTGACTTCAGTCAACGGATTATTTGAATTACTGCAAGCAAACAATTTGGCTTTAGCCACCGAAAAGTTCTGCGATTGCTTTTCGCTGCAAAAATCGATACCTTTCTAAAAAAAATATTTGGGATTTTATCTTGCTGACTATCAAGCTATAATAATTAATTTTGACTTTTTGTTACTGCCCATGCAACCATTGTTTGTAAGCGACCATCTTCTACATACAAACACACAATGAAATTGACCCGAAGCTATACGATAAACGACTTGATGGAAGGCTGCAAAGCTGGCGATCGGAAAATGCAGGAGCTGCTGTACCGGCAAACTGCATCGAAGATGTTGGCAATTTGCATGCGCTATGCCAAAGACAGAATGGAGGCTGAAGATGTATTGCAAATGGGATACATTAAGGTTTTCCAGAAAATTAAGGAGTATAGGGGCGATGGCTCGTTTGAGGGCTGGATGAGACGAGTGATGGTAAATACCGCGATAGAAAGTTACCGCAAAAATTTACGCAGCTTAAACGTGGTTGAGATAGATGAAGCTTATGAGCAACCCTCAACCGGGTTCGATTTCGGTACCCTCGGCATGCAAGATTTAATGAAGGTAATACAAAAACTGGCCGATGGCTATAGAATGGTATTTAACATGTACGCAATTGAGGGCTATTCGCACAAGGAAATTGCCGATACGCTTGGTATCTCTGAAGGCGCAAGTAAATCGCAACTGTCGAGAGCTAGAGCAATATTAAAAGAAGAAATTATAAAAATGGAGGGATTTGGTTATGCAACCTATACGGGATAAAGATTTTGATCAATTATTTAAAAACGCTTTTGATGACGCAGAGATTTTGCCTTCGAAGGATTTGTGGAGTGGCATTGAGCGTAACATTGAACCGAAAAAGAGAAAACTCGTGCCCATCTACTGGCTATCGGCGGCGGCAGTGCTGTTGGTTGCTGCGGTAAGTTTCTTAATTTACCAGCAAGGGGCAGGCACCGATAACAATAAGAAACTTGCTAGTAACTCAATTGAAAAGGCATCGCCGATAGCCACGCAACAGCCCCTGAAAGATTCTGCGGCTACGGTTATAGCACCAATTGACAAAGTACAAATTCCGCTGGTTGTGAAAGCTCAAACTGCTAATGAACTAGCAAAGGCTGACGTTGAGGCAGCTAGAAAGCCTATAGAAAGCAAAAAAGTGACTACTGCTCCTGAAATGTTAAAGCAAGAAACAGTGATCGCCAAAGTTGATGAAGCGCCTAAAGATATTAAGACCAAGATAAAGGAAGCGATTTTGGAGCAAACAGAGGAACCAGTGCTTGCTTCGAATGTGAATACGATAAAAGCTGACGAGGTAACAGGAGAGGTTAACGAGACTGAGAGTAAAAGCATTCGCAATGTTGGCGATGTGGTTAACCTGATCGTAAACACTGTTGATAGGCGGAAGGATAAGTTTATTCAGTTCCGTACCGATGATGACGATTCTTCACTATCATCAATCAATATTGGGCCCTTTAAATTCGGAAAGAAGAAAAAATAGGCTCAAAATTTAAAGATTGTTTACCAATGAACTAGTGAACCAATGGCTAATAAACTAATAAACCAATGAACCAATGCCCCAATGAACCAATGGCTAATGAACATTTCAAATAAACACACGCATAAAATGAAACATCTAATTTTTACAACACTTTTGGTAAGCGGGCTTGCCGGTGTTATGGCTCCAGGTGCTTTTGCACAACAAGATAGCATCAAAAAGAAAACAGACTACAGTGAGGGACACGGCATCATGATAAAAACCAACTCAGCTGATTCGGCTAAAAACGGACGTTTTGTTGGAGGGATCACCTTTACAAGGGTAGACCTTGGTTTCTCAAGATTAATTGATAACGGCGACTTCAACTTATCTCCGAATAACGATTTCCTAGATTATAAGGGCGGTAAAACCAGTACTTTTTCATTTGACGTATTGCAATTTGGATACCGCTTTAATTCAAATTTCAAGGTTTATGTTGCCGGTGGGTTCGATTGGACATTGATCAGATTAAGAGACAATATCACGATTCAGAAAAACCAGCCTACATTAACTTATGTAGACGAGCCGGTAGCGTTTTCGAAAAATCGATTCTCGAGCAGCTACGTGCATATTCCGTTGAATTTCGAATTCAGAACCGATGAAAGCAAAAAAGGAAAGCGGTTTTACTTTGTTTTAGGCCCCGAAGTAAGTTTTCTGCTTGGCGGAAAGGTAAAGCAAATCAGCGAAGAATTTGGCAAGCAAAAACAATATGATAACTACCATTTTCAGGCTATTCGTTATGGCGGTACATTTAGATTTGGTTACGGCGGTTTAGGCTTATTTACCAAATATTACTTTAACGATATGTTTAATACAACTGCACAAGCTGGCTTGAAAAATATGAGCTTCGGGATTACTTTTGGGTTGAATTAACCCGTTCAAAGCCTCTAGTATGAACTAATGAACTAAAAAATAAGTCATCGGATGAATGTAGCTAGCTTGATAGATATTCATCCGATGATTAAAATATCAACACACACAAATATGATCCTGTTTCGGTTAGGCGGAACAGGATTTTTTATATGATCAAAGCAAGAGCTTGTTCAGGAGTCATCACTGCGATATCGCTTTGCTTAAAGTCTTTACCATTTCTGGTAACAATTGCGGTAACATTGCCTAGGGTCAGGGCCGAATAATATTGAATAGCATCTTCAAAGTCGCTAAACAAAGAATTTATAGACTGCGTAATTATTTTTTGAGTTACATCTACAGCGGTAAGATAATTATTCAAGTTCTTTATAATTGATATGGTCTCTTGGCGAGAGTTCACTTTTTTAATCACATAATAAATATTCCAGTACGAGAGCGCCGAGATACATAGTTTTACTTTATTTTTTTCAGCATAGTGAAATAGCTGTACACTGGTTTCAAAAAAAGGTTTTCTCGATAATAAAATATCGATAACGATGTTAGTATCTAAAAAGAAGTTATTCGTCATGAGATAGGTATTTTTGAGTTAGGTAATTACCGCGTTCTTTTTTATAATCAAAATTTTCAGGGAGCTTAGCCGAGCCAATTAGTGATTTTAAAGCCTCTGACATTTCGGCTTGGTTTAAAACTTTAATCTCTTGTTCTGAATTTTTTTTCGGGATTACTGCTTTCAAATAATTTTCTATCAGTGCAGATAAGCTTCTGCCTTGCTCTTCAGCATACATTTTTGCCTCACTTACAAGCGATGCTTCAATCGTTAATGTTAATTTCGTTTTCATAATAGTCGTTTAAGTCTTTCGTCACGTATCTTTTTCAATTCTTGTTTATCATCAAAATCTCAGGCATTTTAAGCGTTCCAATTAATGATTTTACAATCTGCGGAAGCTCAATTTCATCGTTTTTAACGTCTTGGTTGGTTACGGCTTTTAGAAAATGTTCAATCACAACCAATAAACTCCTTCCTGGCTTTTCGGCATAAGCTTTCGCCTGCTTAATCAACAGATTCGTCGATCGTTAATGTTAGCTTCGTTTTTATATCATAAATTTACGGATAAAACACAACACGTGCAAAATTAACAGAACACACACGTGTTTTTTGGTTTGGCTTTAGGCTTTGGTCTTTCTCCTTTAAGCTTTATCTTTACTGCGTGAGAAATCCCATAATCAGCGTTAAAAACCTAACTAAGCAATATCAGGCCGATCAGCCCGGTGGAATAAGAAACATTAGCTTTGATATTGAGAAAGGAAGTGTTGTAGCCATTATTGGCGAAAGTGGAAGTGGCAAATCGACCTTGCTAAAATCTATTTACGGTTTATTAAAAACGGATAGCGGTGAGGTTTTTTTTGAAGACCGACGGGTTAAGGGACCCGATGAACAGTTGATTCCCGGACATAAGGAGATGAAAATGGTGACGCAAGACTTTGCGCTGAATATTTACGCCAAGGTTTACGATAATATCGCCTCACAGCTCTCCAATACAGATTTGAAAACTAAGGCAGAAAAAACCTTGAGCATCATGGAGCACCTGCGCATTCTTCCGCTGCAAAACAAAAAGATTATTGAGTTAAGTGGGGGAGAGCAACAACGTGTGGCCATTGCCAGGGCCATGGTTGCCGATACCAAAGTACTTTTGCTCGATGAACCCTTTAGTCAGGTAGATGCGCTGCTAAAAAACCAGTTGCGGGCCGATATTAAACGCGTAGCCGCTGATACTGGTGTTACGGTGATTTTGGTTTCGCACGATCCTGCAGACGGACTATTCCTTGCAGACCAATTGCTGATTGTAAGAAACGGCGAACTCTTGCAAACAGGAAAACCATCTGATATCTATCAACATCCGCAACACCTTTATACCGCCCAAATTTTGGGCAATGCCGTTGTTCTGCCTCGGGCAGATGCCGAAAAACTAGGGCTCAAAACCGAAAAAGAGTATGTTTCCTTTTATCCCGAATGGGCCGAGATAACTAACGGTTGGAACAGTAGGAGGTTTGAGGTGAAAGACGTTTACTATAAAGGCTTTTACGATGAGCTGCTGTTGGAGCGAAATGGAGTTGTTGTTCGGGCCTTACAGCTGAATAGGGGAGAGCATAAAAAAAACGACCATGTTCAATTGAACATTAGTCGTTTTTTAGAATTTTAATAGCGGTTATCCGATTTAGACACCGCTTATACTAGCCTTTTAACTCGAAACAAACTACGAACAGCCCTAAAACTGTTCGTAATTTTGACTACTAATTAGTAGGATTTTGGGTCAGCTTACCCGGATATGAATTTATTGCACTTTGCGGAATATAATAAACAACCCTAAAATCGGTAGCTGGTATACTTGTTTTACTTTGTGGCCCCGGATATTGACGAACAAGCGGTTTCCCGTTACGGAAAACATCAAAACTTCTTTCTGCCTGATAGGCCAGTTCCAGCTGTCTTTCTTTATCAATCAGGTCGCCGGCATTCGATCCGTTTAACGAAGTATAGGCCCCGTTTACAATAGAACGTGTTCTGATTTTATTTAAATCGATGAGTGCCATGCCATAATTTCCAAGTTTTGCGTACGCTTCTGCCCGGTTCAGGTATACTTCGCCCAGCCTGCTTATTACCGGCGAATGTAACTGCGAATCTTCCCCTTCTCTTGATGCCTTAACAATATAAAACTGAGGATAAGCACGGTTTAACGTAATAAAATAATCGATGAAACCCGTGTAGGTTTTTCCATCTTTATAATTGATGTTGTAAATCCCTTGTGCGGCGTCAACTGGTGTAAGGGTATATACATCGCCACGCTCTTTACAGGTAATTGTGGCGCCGGCACGTGTAATGGTATCCTGGGCATAATTTAAAGCATTATTGGCTTCTTCTTTAATAAACCTGAACACTTCTGTGTAAGCGCCTGCCGTGGTTTTAGAATAGGTCGGCTCAATAAAAGCTGCCCGGGCATCCACTATCTTGTAATTATCCGGTCTCCAGTCATTTCTGCCTGTTTCGTTCAATAAGCTGATATACTTGGCGCTGGCATACATTTCGCCCCAGCCCATGCCCCCAATGTTCGAGTACATGCCGCCAATGCCATAGTAGTGGTCGTCGCCAGAAAACTCAGACGCAATGCGTTTAATGGCGAAAATGGTTTCTCTGTTGTTTTCGGGTGTAAAAGTATTGTATTTCATGAATTGATCTCTCGGCAACAGGCTGTACTTCGTCGACATGTCGATTACTTTGTTAGCGTAGTCGACCGATAATTGCGCAAACTCTCTGTTTGGGTTTTCGTAAGTTCCGCTCATGTACAGATAAACCCGCGAAAGCATGGCCTGTGCCGCTTCTTTAGAGGCGAAGATAGGCCCTTTGTTTACGCTGATCATTTCCTCAGCCTTTTTTAAATCTGCAATCGCTTGCTCGTAGGTGGCCTTTACCGTTGCCCTATCCGGAAAAGTGGCATTAATCACGTCGGTAGGCGTACCGTTAACGATCGGCACTCCCAGATTGGTTTCGGGGCTCTGATAGTAAGGACGTCCGAAGGCACGAACCAAATAAAAATACATCATTCCACGCACGTAATAGCATTCGCCCAATTTGCTGTCGAGCTCTTCGTTTTTACCTTCCGGTACCAGATTAATGATATTGGAGGCCTGGGCAATTGCCTTATAACCACTATCCCAAAAGGTACCTAAGCGTCCGTTGTTTGGCGTTCGGGCAAAAGAAATAAATTCGTAAAAAGCATCGGTCGATGATCCCCTGATCATGATGTTATCGCCGGCATATTCGCCTAAGCGGTGCATAGGGTCAGACCAGGCCTTAAGTTGGGCGTAAACGCCATTTAACAAACCATCCATCGATGCTTCGGGATCTTCGTTTATCTTTTCAGATTGTAAAGATCCGAAAGGCTCCTTATCTATTTTACAAGATGAGAAGGCAAGTGCAATAAAAACAATAGCTAATATCTTTTTCATTTTTAATACTTTAGAATGAAACATTAAGTCCTAATATAAATTTCCTGGTCATCGGGTAAACGGATGGACCTGTTGAGAATAGGATATTCCCGTCGCTTTCGTTAACTGGTATTTCCGGATCGACACCAGAATATTTCGTAATCACAAACAGATTTTCGCCTGATACAAACACCCTGAGGTTTTTTACTTTGTACTTTTTCAAATCGAAATTATATCCAAAAGCAAGCGAGCGCATTCTGAAAAAGTCGTTGCTTTCTAAATAACGCGACGACATCGAGTTGCCTTTGTCCTGATTATCGTAGCGTGCTACCGGATGCGTGGCAACATCGCCCGGTTTTTGCCACCTGCTCCAGCCATCTTGCAATTTCATTTGATTTCTGTCGGTATAAGTTCCATCAGAATCATATTCCTGACGAGAATAGTTGTACACTTTACCACCGATGGAGTAGCCAAACACTGCGTTAAAATCGAGTTTTTTCCATCTCAAATAAGTCGTTATACCACCAAACAAATCTGGCGAAGCCTTTCCTAACTTTTCTTGTGTGGCTTGTGCATAATTCGATGTTGTTATCCGTTCAGTTTCGTTACCGTTTGCATCTCTGGTTACTTTGTACCACATCGGCAGTCCGTTATCTACATTTACACCCGCCCATTCAGGCATGTAATACGTGTCTACCGGTAGGCCAATCTGCAAAATTCTGCTCGCTGAGCCTGCTATTCCAAGTCCGTCGCCGATAATAATAGGCTTGGCCGTATATGTGCCATCAACATTTCTTGTTTTATAGATATCGGTTAACTTATTGATGTTGTGGCTAAGATTTGCATCAAGGCTCCAAACAAAATCGTCGTTACGAATGATATCGCCGCCTACCGAAATTTCGATCCCCTTGTTTTTCATTTTACCTACGTTTTGCCAAATTCTGGTCACTCCCGAAAGGCCCGAAATCGGTACATTGTATAAAATGTTGTCGGTATTTTTGATGTAATAATCTACTGTTAACCTCGCCCTGTTGTCAAATGCAGCAACATCTAAACCGATTCCGGTGGTATACGTTTGCTCCCAGGTTAGGTTTTTATTGCCAATTTGATCGATCAAAAGGCCGGGGATGCCGTTGTAACTGGCTGCGGGATTCACCGCATACAGATCATATTGAGGGTACAACGCACTTGGCCGATTGCCTACCGTACCGTATGAGGCGCGAAGTTTTAGCGTGCTGAAATAGTTTGCTTTGAACCATTCTTCGCGGTTGATGTTCCAGCCCCCGCTAACAGAGAAGAAATTGCCATACTTCTTGCCAAAGTTCGATGCTCCATCTCGGCGAAGGGATACCTGCGCCAGGTATTTACCGTCGTAAGAGTAGTTTGAGTTAAATAACAACGATTGTACCGCCCACTCGTTTATACCGCCTTTGGTTCTTTCAGGTGTCGATACTACATCCAACACCTCGAAGCCTGGGATCAATCCAGTTCCATAAACATCGAGTGTTTTGCTGCGATAATCGTTAAATTCATATCCACCCAAAGCACTTAAACTATGTTTTCCCCAGGTGTTGTTGTAACGTAAAATCTGGTTGGTATATCGGCGGGTATATTCCGATCGGTACTCTGTAATGCGGCCATTTGTGCTTAAACCAGCATCAGAACGTGGATCTTGGTAGCCGCTTGCGCTGTAATTATTGTATCTGTAATTGTTTACCGAAGCAAAGGTGAGGTTCTTCGTGATCTGGATATCAAAATCAAAATTACCCATAAACTCATAGTTCGTGTTTGCTGAATGGTTCCACTGCAAATCGTACAAATAGTTCGTGCCTACGCTGTTTACCCAGGTGCTTGAGCGATTGGGAACAATGTTTCCGTTGGCATCGTATGGACTATCCCATGGGAGGTTGGAGTACATCGACGTAACTGAATACTGATTGTCGGTAACACCACGGCGGGCCCCCACTAACGATGGCTTAAAAGTTAGCCATTTAAAAGGTTTGTAAACCGTATTTAACCTGAAATTATAGCGCTCGTAATCGTAACCCTTTATGGCACCCGTTTCATCGTAAAACCCAACTGAGAGCAGTGATTGAAGTTTTTCGCTTCCGCCTTGCAAAGTAACGTTGTGGTTTTGGTTAAAGCCTGTTTTGGTGGCCAAATCCCACCAATCGAAATTGCTGTTGCGCAACTCGGGGTTCCAACGCGGAAACTTGATGGTACTTGCATTGGCAAATGAAGCAAAATAATCGTACAGCTCTGCACCGTTCATTACTTCAAGATTTCCGTTGGTAAGTGTTGTAAAGCCCGCTTTCGATGATACATCGATAGACATTTGCCCTGATTTTGCCCGTTTAGTAGTTACGATCACTACGCCATTGGCCCCCTGCGAACCGTAAATTGCTGTCGAAGCAGCATCTTTTAAAACAGTAACATTTTCTATATCTTCGGGGTTTAAGTCTCCCGGGTTGCTGCCTATAATTACGCCATCTATTACCCAAAGCGGACTGGTTGTGCCACTTAGGGTTGCTTGCCCACGAATAATTACTGCACCTGCAGTTCCTGGTTTACCGGAACCTGGAGCCACAAATAGCCCCGGAGCTTTACCCGCAAGTAAATTCTGCACATTTGGCGATGTAACGTTTTTTAATTTTTCGGCACTAATGGTGCTTAAGGCGCCCGTTAAGCTCTCCTTTTTTTGCGTGCTATACCCAACAACAACCAGTTCATCTAAATTGGTTGGGTCTTCAATAAGCGTAATATTGCCCAACGAAGCTCCGGTTATGGTAATTTGTTGGGTAGTGAAGCCAATTGATGTAATTGTCAACACATCGCCAATTTTCGCTTCAATGGTGAAATTGCCTGCGCCATTGGTAGAGGTAACGCGGTTGGTGCCGTTCACCTTTATGCTAACCCCCGGGATAGCTTGTCCATTGGCATCTTTAACGGTACCCGAGATTATTTCCTCAGCACTGAGGCCCTTAATAGCCAAAGGCTTGATTAGTGTTATATTATCTGATTTTTTATTCAATGCTATCGTCTTTCCCTCAATATTGTATTCCAAGGGAAGATCTTTTAACACTTTTTGCAATGCATTATCGATGGTGTTCTCGTTGATATTGACATCAATCCGTTTTAGCCATTTTAAATCCTCTGTTTTGTAAAAGAAAGTGTAGTCGGATTGTTTTTCTATTGCCTTTAAAACTGCTGTAACCTGAGCGGCCTTAAGATTTAACCTGATCGTTTGAGAAAATGACTTTGCATTTGCGAAGGTTGAAATACAAACGCTGAGTATGGTTACAAACTTCATTGTTGCAAAAAAGGTGTTGAATGGTT
>Ga0308165_1003490_pt1 | contig 16814 bp, 10 predicted proteins | sample PhyWR2_FD_201032 | JGI IMG/M metagenome (GOLD analysis project Ga0308165, IMG submission 201032) | Phyllosphere microbial communities from UC Gill Tract Community Farm, Albany, California, United States - DLSLW.R2 | ecosystem: Host-associated > Plants > Phyllosphere > Unclassified | place: USA...
ATTACTTCTACTTCTAGGAGCGATGGCGAAATCCGCCAACTTAGGATTACACACATGGCTACCAGATGCGATGGAGGGACCTACTCCTGTTTCTGCGCTAATCCACGCCGCAACTCTAGTTACTGCCGGAGTTTACCTGATGCTACGGTCATCACCTGTTATCGAGTATGGACCCACAACACTAATCGTAATTACTTGGGTTGGTGCACTAACTGCTTTCGTTGCTGCAACAACTGGTCTACTACAAAATGACCTGAAACGAGTTATTGCTTACAGTACTATGTCACAAATGGGTTACCTATTCATGGCATGTGGACTTTCACAATATAATGTGGCTCTATTCCACCTTGTAAACCATGCGTTCTTTAAAGCCCTGCTATTCCTTGCTGCAGGTGCTGTTATCCACGCTATGGCTGACCAACAGGACCTACGACGACTTGGTGGTCTGGTTAACTTCTTACCATTCACTTACACAGCTATCTTAATTGGTTCACTATCTCTAATGGCATTCCCATTCCTGACTGGTTTCTACTCTAAAGACCTGATTCTCGAAGTTGCACTAGGACAATACGAACTAAGCGGTAACGTAGCTTACTGGCTAGGAACAATTTCTGCGGTATTCACGGCCTTCTACAGTCTTCGATTAGTTTCATTAACATTCTTCACTGTGCCTAACGCTCCTAAAGGAGATTACCTTCACACACACGAAGCGCCAACAATCATCGTTATTCCACTAGTAATTCTTTCAATTATGTCAATCGGATTTGGTTACGTAGCTAAAGACCTATTCGTAGGAGTAGGTTCAGACTTCCTATCAGGAGCTCTATTCCAACACCCTAACCACGTGAGTCTAATTGAAGCAGAATTCGGGCTACCTACATTCTTCAAACTACTTCCAGCTATTGGAAGTATGTTTGGAGCAGGTCTAGCTCTTTACCTATACCACGTAGTGCCTCAATTCACAATTAACCTTACAGACAGCGCCTTCGGTGCGGCTCTATACCGATTCTTCAACGGAAAATGGCTATTTGACGTAGTGTACAACAAATACATTATTAACGGTGGTCTACAACTAGGTTTCGTTATCTCTAAAGTAATTGACCGAGGTGTTATCGAACTATTTGGTCCATTCGGATTCAGCACTGTGTTCACTAACTCAGGACGATCAATCTCACAATACGACACAGGAGTTATTACAAGTTACGCTCTATACATCATTCTAGGACTAATTTCAGTTATCTTCCTCCTATTCGCTCCTCTAATGTTCTCTGTTCTAGTACCTTCAACAGCAGACCTAGGAACAGGAAGTATGGGATTAATTCTACTATTCCTAAGCACACTTGTACTACTACCAGTAGTTTCTACATCACAAAAATAATCCCCCCCCCATCACGCTTTACGTCACGTGCAAGTTATTTATGTCTAGATAACTCAACTATTTTGAACATATAAAAGTATCCTAAACTTTTCTAAATTTGCTCTATCCACAAGTTCTCTACCCACTACTTATGTAAGTAGTGGTGTGTATATATATATATTTTGTCCTCTTTTATAAAAAGTTATTTATGGAAGGAGTTGTAGATGAATAATGTAGTAAGTAATCGATCGGTAGTGGGCACAATGTAGATTAAACAGTGGTTGCGATTAAGATATACAGCATACACATGTTTAGCCTTATCCAATACATAATCCCATCCCCCCATTACTCCTTACCTATCAATAGGTAAGTGGCAATGACCCCCTTCCCTATCAATGTTGAGTACCGACTTCGAGTTTAATTAAGTAAGGAAGAGGGTAGGATTGTAAATGCGTTATAGAGTTCAGTAATTCATGTCATTTATGCCACAGGTCCTGGAAATGATTAACATTAGGACATGGTTATCAGTGCAATATTACCCTCGGAGTTGCTCAGTTTAATCGGTTATCAGGAACACCAACTGCTCGTTGGTGGCAAGATGTTCCTACTTAATAGCTATAAGCATTGTGTAAAAGAGAACAAGCCGCCTCCGGCGGGATATAATGACCCTCTTAAATGCGAGTGATTAAGTGCGAACTTAATCAATATAGGTTACTATGGTATTATGTCCGGCTTGCACCTACGGAAGAGAAGAGATTCGAACTCTTAAGGGCATTGCCCGCTCAGTTAGCAACCGAGACCGCCTCTCCTTAGCATGTGCTCTTCCTTTAACATCCCGTTAACTGCCCTTATTTACTAAGTGAACAAGTAAAACCATAGATTTTTGGGGACAAATATACGAGGACAGATGGACTCGAACCATCGACAAAGTGATTAAAAGTCACCTACTCTACCAACTGAGTTATGTCCTCACTTGTTAATTAAATACCGGTACAGAACAAGTAAAACTTTTAAAGTGCTTAAGGTTGCGAGTAACATAGATTTTGTTCTGGGTTAGATGGATTCGAACCACCATACTACACCACCAAAAAGTGCCGAGTTGCCAATTACTCTATAACCCATAGGTTTCATACTCTATTACAGGGTATATCTCAATTAATGGAAGAATTTATTACTCTTTTACTTAACCTCGACACGTATCTCCCGCTGCTGAAGCAGTGGTTAAAACTATCGGTTACTTTTATATAAGGTGCCATTAATTAAGAAGGGGGGGTTTAAATTAAGGTGTGATATCGAAAGCGATTAGGATACTTGGAACTAGAAGAACAAGAGCGATCGCTACTGGTAATAGTCCAGTCCAACAGAACAGCATAAGTCCGTCGTACCGCATACGTGGTAGTGTGGCACGGAACCATACGAATAGGAAGGTGAACATACATGTTTTTAGACCAAGTACAATACTTTGTAGGTTAACAAATGTATCGTTGATGAATAATTCAGGCATGTTGTAACCACCGAAGAATAGAATAGCAGTTAGTGTTGACATTAGCACAATTGAACAGTATTCTCCAAGAAAGAAGAATACGAAAATCATACCACTGTGTTCTGTGAAGAACCCGGCTACAAGTTCTGATTCTGCCTCTGGAAGATCGAATGGTGTACGGTTAGTTTCTGCTAGTGCTGAAATGAAGAAAATGATGAAAATAGGCAGAAGTGGCACAATGTACCAAACAGCTTGTTGTGCTTCAATGATGTTAATAATGTTGAATGAACCTGTAAGGATAATCACAATAAGAATTGCAGAAGACAGTACTAGTTCGTAACTGATCATTTGAGCTGTTGATCGAAGAGATCCTAGGAACGCGTATTTAGAGTTAGCACTCCATCCGGCGAATAGAACTCCGTAAACTCCAACAGATGAAATAGCTAATGTGTAAAGAATACCAAGTGAGAAGTCTGAGATTGTAAGACCGGCTCCAAATGGAATAACACCCCAACCTAGTAGACTGAAGATAAGTGTAATAACTGGCGCTAGGAAGAATAGACTTCGAGTTGAGTGAGCTGGAACAACTGTTTCTTTAACTACTAGTTTCAGAGCATCTGCGAATGGCTGTAGTACTCCGTAGTAACCTACTTTGTTAGGACCGACTCGACGTTGCATTGCTGCAAGTGTTTTACGTTCGATAATAGTCATGAAAGCTACGGCAAGTAGAATTGGAACTAGAACGATTAGTACTTCAAGTAAGTTGTATAAGATTGTTAGCATGAGTAAGATTATATTGATACTTAATCCATTTGTTACTAGGCACAAAGTGCGGTAGATACAAAAAGGAAAGTAATTGCTCCTTTTCACTCTGCGAGTGAAAAGAGGAAACGTTAATGAAGTGGGCGTGACATGGCTAGAACACTAGCCATTTGTATGATTATGATTGGCTGTCTAACCAGCTTAGGTATTTTTCTAGACTTACAGCTTCCACACAAATAGGCATGAATGCATGGTATACTCCACATAGTTCTGAACATTGTCCGTAGTATGTTCCTTCTCGTTGTACTAGAACAGATGTTTGGTTAAGACGACCCGGTGTACAATCGATTTTCAGTCCAAGTGATGGAACGGCGAAGTCGTGAATTACGTCTGCACCTGTTACAACGAATCGGATGTGTGTGTCAACTGGAACAACTACTCGGTTATCTACGTCAAGTAGTCGGAGTTGTCCGTCTTCTAGGTCTGATTCTGGAACCATGTAACTGTCGAATTCAATAGATTCTCCGTCATCGTTCACGAAGTCGCTGTATTGGTATGTCCAGTACCATTGGTGTCCTACTACTTTAATAGTTAGAGCAGGTGAGAATACTTCGTCCATAAGGTAAAGAAGTTTGAATGAAGGGAAAGCGATAGCGATAAGGATAAGAGCTGGAGTAATTGTCCAGATTAGTTCGATAAGTGTACCGTGGTTCGCGTATTTGTACACGATTGCTGCGTTTTTAGAGCTGAAGTTTACCATGATTGACCCCATCATCCATACTACACCAATAAGAATAACTACTAGGTAGAAGAAGATAGAGCTGTGCAGTTCTGTAATACCTTCAAATGCAGGTGAGGCACCATCTTGGAATCCAATTTGCCAAGGTTCTGGTGCGTCATTTAGCACTGGGCTAATTAATGAGAATAAGTTTAACATTTTTAATTTTTATAGTTCACATGTTTTTGTCTTACACACTGCGCTAATTCAGCTAAGCATGCCGATACCTTAGACTAATCTAAGGTAGTGAATAATTGCATAGTAAGCACTAGCTGCTCGTGATAAGTTGCAAAAAGACCTTGTTCTTGCACCGCTACATACATAGTAGAGTGAAGTTAGTAACTAAGGAATAAAGGAATCGAACCTCTGTAAATGCTGTGTAAAAGCACTGCTCTACCATTGAGCTAATTCCCCTTCTGGACTATGTGTGAGTCCTGTTTAAGCAATACGATAAACACTCTACTGGAATCGAACCAATATCTACTGTTTCGAAGACAGCTGCCCTAACCATTGTGCTAAGAGTGCTGTGGCAAATTAGTACATAATGTAAATTTTGTTCTTCTTTTACTTGTTCTAGTGGATCTGTGTAAGGATACATAGAGACTCGAACTCTACACTTCAGATTTGCAATCCAAATTCAACAACCTGTTGTGTATCCGTTATTGTAATACGTAAAATGCGGTAAGGGGGGGGGTTTAAATGTCTAGACATATAGTAGTTGAGTTACTGCTACGTGAAGATCTCCTAGAATTACATTAGGAATAATACCAAAGGCTAGTGCTACAAATAGTAGAGGAAGCATTAGCATGAATTCTCGACGTGTAATATCAGTAGTGTATGATAGGTATCGTGAGTAAGCACCAAATGAAATCCGGTTGTATAGGTAAATACTATAACATGCTGAAAGAACGATTGATGAAGCACCAAGTAGACCAATTAATGGGGATGTTTGGAAGATACCGGCTAGACTCATGAATTCCCCAATCCAGTTCAGAGATAGAGGCACGGCCATGTTAAATGCTGTTGTTACAAAGAATAATGCTGAGAATACTGGCATGTATACTGTTACTCCTCGGTAGTATCGGATAACCCGTGTGTGGAATCGATCGTATAGAACACCACCTACAAGAATGAACATTGCTGGTGAAATAACTCCGTGAGCGATTGATAGAGCAATAGCCCCTTCAATACCGATGATTGTATTAGAGAATAGACCAAGTACTACTACCGCCATGTGACCGATTGATGAGTAAGCAACAAGTGCTTTGAAGTCTGTTTGACGTAGAGTTGCAAGCGATGAGTAGATAAGAGTAATTACAGCAATTGTTTGAACAAGTGGTGAGAAGTAAGCTGTTGCATCTGGCATGAAGTTAATAAGGATTCGTAGGTAACCGTAAGTAGCTAGTTTAAGGATAAGTCCGGCTAGGATGATAGATCCGGCTAATGGAGCTTCGGCGTGAGCACGAGGTAGCCACATGTGGAACGGAGCTAAAGGTGTTTTAACGGCCATACTTAAGAATAGCGCTAACCATAGAAGTTTTTGACCGTCTAGACTAATGTCTGATAGTGAGATCATTGTGAAATCTGTTGATCCAACGTTGTAGTAGATTACCATGATTGCTAGAAGCATGAATAGTGAACCAGCTAGTGTGTAAAGGAACAGTAGGAACGATGCACGTACTCGTGCTTCGCTACCTCCCCAAATACCTACAATAAGGAATAGTGGAATTAGAACACTTTCGAAGAAAATGTAGAATAGCATTAGGTCAAGTACTACGAATACTGCGATAAGCAGAGTTTCTAGCACAAGGAATGAAATTAGGAATGGTTTGATGCTTGTTTTAATTGAGTCCCAGTTACTTAGTAGAGTAATTGGCATTAAGAAAGCAGTTAGTAACACGAAGTATAGTGAAATACCATCTACACCAATGTGTAGGTGACAGAAGCTCAGATTATTGAACTCTTGTACAAATTGGTATTGACTTGCGCTACTGTCAAATTCTGCCCATAGAGCAATTGAAACAAAGAAGTTTACAATTGATGTAGCTAGAGCAATTCGTTTCATTAACGAATTGTTAGCCGCTGATCCTTCCGCAATAGGAAGAAGAGCAAATGATCCAACAAGTGGAATTAGTAATAGAGCTGTTAACATTGTAAATTTATTTATGTTTGCCTAACCCTCAACCTTATTAAGCATAGTGTTGAGAGGGTCATTTTCTCCACATTTAAATGCAGGAGCGTATAATATTAAGTGGATGGATAATGCTAGCGCTAAAAATCGAAGACTTTTTCTTGCGCACTCTTTTATAAGTATATTTATGGATAATATTGCTTTCTTTTATTTAGACCATTTAAATTACCTTGTCACATTTGCCCCTATTATGCTATAACACAAAAGTCAAACTAATTAAAAGTAGATGATAACTTTGTTGAGATATTTTTCTTACCCTAGAAAATAAATAGACGGTTACATTTTTGCCCCCCTCCATTAAATGGTGGGGGGGCACCTAGAGCTTCTGCCTATTCTAACTTAAAGGTTAGATAACAGCAAAAGTTCCGCCTAACGTTTAGTCCTATTACTAGGTATTAAATGGTAGGCCCTGACAATGAGAAACCTTTTTATATATCAAACAATGATCCGTTGGTTACTATCAACAAACGCTAAAGATATTGGTACACTTTACCTTATCTATGCTATTTTCGCTGGACTAGCCGGAACAGCATTCTCTGTTCTTATCCGTCTAGAACTTTCAGCACCCGGAAGTCAATTCCTTGCAGGTGACCACCAACTATACAATGTAATCCTTACTGCTCACGGACTGGTTATGGTATTCTTCGCTGTAATGCCAGCTATGGGTGGATTCGGTAACTACATGGTTCCTGTAATGATCGGGGCTCCAGATATGGCTTTCCCTCGACTAAACAACATTTCATTCTGGTTACTTATCCCTTCAATTACTCTACTACTTGCTAGTGCATTCGTAGAACAAGGGGCAGGTACAGGATGGACAGTTTACCCTCCTCTATCAGGTGTACAAGCTCACTCAGGTGGATCAGTAGATCTAGCAATTTTCGCTCTTCACCTTTCAGGTATTAGTTCAATGCTTGGATCAATGAACATCCTTACAACTATCCTTAACATGCGAGCTCCTGGAATGACACTACACAAAATGCCTCTATTCGTATGGGCTATGCTATTCCAATCAGTTATTATTATTCTAGCAGTTCCTGTACTAGCAGGAGGTCTTACAATGCTTCTAACTGACCGTAACTTCAACACGTCATTCTTCGACGCAGCTGGAGGTGGTGATCCAGTACTATACCAACACATCTTCTGGTTCTTCGGACACCCTGAAGTATACCTAATGATTATCCCTGGATTCGGTATTATTAACCAAGTTATTCCTACATTCGCAAGCAAACCTATCTTCGGATACCTAGGGATGGTTTACGCAATTGCCTCAATTGCAATTCTTGGATTCATCGTATGGTCACACCACATGTACGCCGTAGGACTTGATGTAGACACACGAGCTTACTTCACAGCAGCCTCAATGATTATTGCAGTTCCAACAGGAATTAAAATCTTCTCATGGCTTGCTACATGTTACGGAGGTACAATCCGATACACAACACCTATGCTATTCTCACTAGGATTCGTTCTTCTATTCACAATTGGTGGATTAACAGGGGTTGTACTTGCTAACGCTTCAATGGACGTTGCAATGCACGACACATACTACGTGGTTGCTCACTTCCACTACGTACTGTCAATGGGAGCTGTATTCTCAATCTTCGCAGGATTCTACTACTGGGCACCTAAAATCTTCGGAAAAATGTACTCAGAAACACTTGGACAAATCCACTTCTGGACTCTATTCATCGGAGTTAACCTAACATTCTTCCCACAACACTTCTTAGGAATGGCTGGAATGCCACGGCGAATCCCAGATTACCCAGACGCATTCGAAGGGTGGAACTACATTTCAAGTATGGGTTCAATCGTTTCAGTAATTGCTACTGTAGTATTCATGGTAATGATTTACGATATGCTTGTAAACCAACCAGTTGCTAGCTCAAACCCATGGGGAGCTCCTCAATTCTTCACTAGCTCACAAGAGTTCGTGAACGGATCACAAGTAGCTACTTCACTAGAATGGGCAGTGACATCTCCAACACCTTACCACGCATTCGAAATGCTACCAACACAATCATAAGGCATCAAATCCTTTCCGCCTTTGGCGGCTTAATCCCCTTTACTCATACCTCAAAATATTAGATTTTGCTTCATTTGTTTCCGCTTTCCACGAGCTGTGATTTAAATCACAGCAAGTGACGTGCATAGACATAGAGCAACTTGCGGCCCTCCGGGCCGACTATGTCTAGTTGTTTGCGCCTTAAGTCAATTTAATAGCGTCCTTCAACAGAAACTGCTCTTAGAGTTTAATACTCCACTCACTCTTTCCGACATCTTAATGATGTTGAGGTGAAATGGGCCAATATTATATCAAAGTACGACATGCCTCAACTACTACCATTCTACTTCGTTAACCAATACGTGTTTGCAATGGTTGCACTATTCACAATTACATACGTAATGTCTGTTTACGTGCTTCCTTACTTCGTACACCTATTCGTGACACGAGTTTACATTACAAAACTGTAATTAACCACTTCTAAAAAAAAGAAACGTTCGCTATTTTAGCAAATGTTAAAGATTAACAAACCCTATTACCCCGCCTTCGGCGGTCATCAGTAATAGGCAAATACGAGCACTATTGTTTCCTCTCGCTATGTTAGCGCTAACCAGAGAAGTCTGGATTACAGGAAAATTAAAAACTTAAAAATATGACAAACTCATTTATCATCTGTTCACCACTAGAACAATTCGAAGTTACAAGCTTCATCGGGCTTAACGCACCTATTCTAGGTCAATTCAACCTATCACTAACTAACCTAGGTCTTTACTCAATGATCGTAGTATTCCTAGTACTAGGACTACACATTGTAGCAAACAACAACCACAAACTAATCCCAAGCAAATGGAGTATCGCACTAGAAAGCGCTTACGCATCAATTCACGGAATGGTTCGAGATAACATCGGATCAACAAACGAAATTTACCTACCATTTGTATACTCACTATTCTTCTTCATTATCATTGCAAACCTTAACGGTAACATTCCATACGGTTTCACTATCACAACTTCAATTATGGTAAGTATTGGTCTATCAGTAATGATTTTCCTTGGAGTAACAATCCTAGGACTACAAAAACACGGGATCCACTTCTTCGCATTCTTCGTACCATCAGGAACACCTCTAGCACTTGTACCTCTACTAGTTCTTATCGAACTAATTTCATACCTAGCACGGGCAGTATCTCTAGGAGTGCGTCTATTCGCTAACATGGTTGCAGGTCACACACTACTAAAAATCTTAAGTACATTCCTGTACCAACTATTTACAACAAGTGTAGTAGTATTCTTCATTACTCTAATTCCATTCGCAATTTTCGTTGCTCTAATTGGTCTAGAACTAGCAGTTTCAATCATCCAAGCTTACGTATTCTCAATTCTTGTATGTAGCTACCTAAAAGATGCCATCGAACTTCACTAGTTTAAACACACTATTAAACCCCCTACATTAACTCATTAAAAGAAGGCAAATTTAAAATGTACACTTGTCGCTCTAAAAGAAATGCTTTTACTACTCTACGATCAGAGTATGGTAAGTCGTGAGACACCGCCTAAAATCTAAGATTTTTCAGGCTTTCATGGCAATGATAGATTAATAAAGCGAATATGCCGGAATAGGTAAACGGGCTTCTCTTAAGAAGAAGTGCATTGATTGCTTAAGAGTTCGACCCTCTTTATTCGTAAACTAAAAAAACAAAAACAAAGGGTAATGCTTGTATTAGGAATCTTCTCTCTAATGATGGCCGTAGCGCTACCAACCGTAAAAATTTCACCACTTCTTCTAATTCGGGTAACCTCTATTATTCTACTCTATGCCGCAGCATTATCATTTAATGCTAGCTATATCCAAGCTATTGGATCTGGTGTAGGTATTTATAGTGGTCTATTCCAAGTGACAGCAATTACTCAAGTAATTGACTGTTTCATCTACACAATTGCCGCTTTCGTAATCCTTCCGTGGGCTCCTGCTAAACTGGGACCAACAAGTACAACAGCACAATCAACTAGTGTTCCAACTATTCCTGAATACTCACTTATCGTGTTATTCACAACATGTGGAGCATCTTTCCTAGTGTCTAGCGCAGATCTTGTATCTATGTACCTAGCTATCGAACTACAATCATTCGCTGTATACATTCTTGCTGCTCTTTACCGAGACTCAGAATCAGCTACTTCAGCAGGACTTAAATACTTCCTACTAGGTGGTCTATCATCAGCACTTATCCTACTAGGATCAGCTCTTGTTTACGCTTACACAGGTCTAACTAACTTCGAAGGAATCTTCAGTCTACTATCTGTTACAACAGACGATAGCATTACAGGCCCTGTAACTATTGGACTAACTATCACAGTAGTAGGTTTCCTATTCAAAGTAGCCGCAGCACCTTTCCACAACTGGGCTCCGGATGTTTACGACGGTACACCAACAATTGTTACAACATGGCTAACTATTATGCCTAAAATCTCTATCTTTGTATTCCTACTTATTCTTCAAACAGGTCTTTCAGGTGTTACACTATCACTACCTTTCGCTTTCCTAGCAGATGGTACAGGATTCAGTGTAATGAAAAACCTTCTACTAGTATCATCATTACTTTCATTAATTATTGGTACAGTAGTTGGACTTGCACAATTCCGAATCAAACGACTATTCGCTTACAGTACTATCTCACACGTAGGTTTCCTACTTCTAGCACTAGCTATTAACAGTGAAGAATCTATCGAATCATTCCTATTCTACCTAGTACAATACTCAATTACTAACCTTAACGCATTCCTAATCCTGTTAGCCTTTGGATACATTATCAAAAACGCTTCATCAGCTAAAGCGGCCGCAGGAACAGACATCGAATTCATCAGCTCACTTAAAGGGCAATTCCGATCAAACCCTCTACTAGGACTAGCATTAGCAACATGTCTATTTAGTATGGCAGGTATTCCACCTCTAATGGGATTCTTCGCAAAACAAATGGTTCTTTACTCAGCTACTCACAGTGGTTACTACTTCATGTCAATCGTGGCAATTATTGTAAGTGTAATTAGTGCAGCGTACTACCTACGAATTGTACGAGTTATTCACTTCGATGCTGCTCCAGCAGACCAAGAACAAGAATCAGCAGCAACAACTACTGCTTCATTAACAAACGTGCATAGCTTTGCTATCGCAACATTAACTCTGGCAATTGCACTATTCGTGTTCAAACCATCATTCATCTTAAATAGCACACATCTTCTGGCTCTATCACTATTCAACGTATAATGACATCACTTACAATCATGTTTATTTTTGTTCCAGTTCTAACTGCTATCCTTCTTATGCTTAACGTACTACTTGCTGTTCACAAACCTGACACAGAAAAAGTAAGTGCATACGAATGTGGGTTCAGCCCTGTTTATGGACAAACACGAGCGCCCTTCTCAATTCAATACTACTTAGTTGGAATTTTATTCCTGCTATTCGACCTTGAAATTCTGTTACTATACCCACTTGCAACATCTCTGTACCAAGTTGGAAGTTACGGATTCGTAATCGCTGTAGCATTCTTCCTTGTACTTACACTTGGATTTATGTTCGAATGGGGAAAAGGAGCACTGTACTTCACAGACCAACGATCAGCTATTCGAGCACCTCAAAACAACGAGTAATTTAAACCCCCTTCGCTTAAGATGATTTAATATTAGTAGGGCAAGGCCTAGTAGATCAAGGAGTTATAAAAGAAGTAGTTATCACTACCTAATAGTTTTTCTACCGATTGCGGTAGGGTGGACATGTATAGAGGGGAAATAATATAGTGGTAGTATGGTGTGTTTGCATCACATTAGCCCCAGTTCGAGCCTGGGTTTCTCCAAAATGTTCATGGCTATTGCTTAACCTTCCCCCTCTTTTTCCTTTGGAAAAAAAGGGGGGGGGGAGAGCGCGAGTGATTAGCCACAACCCCGATAGCTCAATTGGTCAGAGCGCGGAATTGAAGTTTCCGAGGAAGAAGTTCGAAACTTCTTTGGGGTGTTAATATTAGTTTAATCTGTCTGGCGACGAGTACCTTTGCCAGGCTCTTTAAATGAATGAGTAGATATCCTAATTGGTAAGGAGCCTGGCTGTAATCCAGTTGTCTTAGACGTTGGGGGTTCGAGTCCCTCTCTGCTCAGTATTACAAGACAACTTTTTTTTGGTGAAGGTTAAATAGTAAGAACACTCACAGTAAACTAGGTTCAAGGATTAATGGCAGAGTGGTCGATCGCGGTGAACTTGAAATTCATTTTACGGCAACGTAACAGAGGTTCGAATCCTCTTTAATCCGAGGGAATTATGAGGACAACGATTCGAAGGAATCCGTTGTCTCAGCCATCACACACTATCTATTCACGATAACACTTAAACCTCAGGTTTAAGTGCGGTAAATCGTATGAGCTATCCCTATGCCTGCTCATTAACTTATATTATAAGTTAATAGATGGTGTAATATAGCACTCTTACACCTTTGGCCCCCAGGGGCCCTAGCCTTAGGTGAAGAGGCGTAACTATTAGCCTAACAATGTCTAGTTCTTGTATATGAACGGGCATAATAATTACCTAATAGTCAGTATTTTGCCATGACAAACATCGCACGAACACAATTCCAGAGCCACCCATTCCACATGGTAGAACCATCACCTTGGCCTCTATTAACTGCATTCGCTCTGCTAACACTAACAGTATCTGGAGTACTTTACTTTAACGGTATCCAAAACTCAGAAGTTCTAGTTACACTAGGATTCCTATCAACACTATTCGCAATGATCCTATGGTTCCGAGACGTTACAATCGAAGGAACATACCTTGGAGACCACACATTCGCAGTGCAAAAAGGAATCACAATGGGAGTTGCCCTATTCATTCTATCAGAAGCATGTTTCTTCTTCTCAATCTTCTGGGCCTACTTCCACTCAGCTCTAGCCCCTACAGTAGAAATTGGTGCATCATGGCCTCCAGCAGGAATCGAAGCACTTAACCCATTCGCTATTCCTCTACTTAACACAGTTCTTCTACTATCATCTGGTGCTACTGTAACATACGGACACCACGCACTTATCGAAGGTAACCGTAAAGGAGCAATCCTTGGAACAGGTCTAACTATTCTACTAGCTGTTCTATTCACAGCGCTTCAAGGTGTAGAATACGTAGAAGCTCCATTCACAATGGCGGACGGAGTTTACGGATCAGTATTCTTCTTCTCAACAGGGTTCCACGGAATTCACGTAATCATTGGTACACTGTTTATCGCAGTAGGATTCTTCCGATTATTAAACTACCACCTTACAGACCACCACCACCTAGGTTTCGAAGGGGCCATCCTGTACTGGCACTTTGTAGACGTAGTATGGCTATTCCTATACGTATCTGTATACTGGTGGGGATCATAATAATCCCTAATCAAAACCCCCCTTTAACTAATTGGTTAAAGGGTACCTTTGTCCTTAAAGGCAATTCTAGCTTAGTGGTAAAGCACTCCGTTGTGGTCGGAGACACTTCAGTTCGATTCTGTGGTTTTGCCCTATATACACATACCAGGTTATATATCGCTGGGTTTACTGTATTAATACAGTAAACTAGGAAGGTCCGAGAGCGCGTTAACTGGTTAGCTTAAATGCTATTGGCATGAGCCAAGGTCATGTAAAGAAACATGTAATTCGCGAACTAATACAACCACCAGTTGCTCACTTTAAACAGTAGTTTGAAGAGTTAAAGACATTAATCAGCACTCATACAAAATTTGGCTTATTTATAACTGGTATACCCCCCCCTATTTACTACTAGCATTAAAAGAAAGCTATTTAACAAAATGCACAGAGACTAAGTAAAAGAAGTGGGCAACAAAACTCAGTTTTACTACTGCAGCAAAGCCGAAATAGTTTAGGAGGTTAAAACATGTCACTCATAACGACATAAGAAAGGTTCGATTCCTTTTTTCGGCTATCTATTCCTATAGACTTCTGATAGTTATAGGAACGGAAATGAGTATATACTTTCCTTGGCATTTTCTGCACTTTAAATAAAGGAGCAAGAGGTGCATTAATCCATTCCTACTCTTACCCCCTTTGGGGGTAGAGTAGGAATAGGTACTAGCAAGTTATTAACTTGTTAGAGGAAACCATCCCCTTTAATAAACATGAACAACGTAAACTTAAAAACCCTGGACATCTCTATGTCTACTGCGCCTAGTGCAGCTAGTCCTTTAACTAAATCAGGTGTGCTTGGTAACAATAATCGTCAAGCTAGCAAACTAATCGAAAACTACTTCTCACAAGTGCAAGCTTTAGCAGGTAAACCTCTTTTCAGTATGCAAGAAAGCAAAATGGTTATTAACGTGTTTTACTTTATCGCTACTAAAGAACAAGCGTTAGACAACAGCACTGTTAACAGTCTAGGAGAAGTATTAAGCAAACTGTACAAACGTCCAGTAGAACTACGACTAGTTCGTCTACACTATCCTTACCTAAACAGCTTTATTCTTGCTCAATACATTGCCATGAACACACGGAAATACAATTTCAAAGCTATCATGAATTCTCTATTCTCTGCAGTACGAGAAAGTGTTATGGCCACAGGATCATCTACATCATTACCATCGCAAATTGTTGGATTAAAAGTTAAAATTTCTGGTCGACTAGCCACTCAACGATCTGTGCCACGACAAACAACGCAAACTGCACAAATTGGTTCATTCTCTAGTTCTGTAGTAGAAAACAAAGCCAACATGACCTCAGATTCACGAGGTCCTGTTAAAGGTATCGTAGAACACGCAGCTTTCACAAGCAAAAACAAAAAAGGTGCTTTCACCGTTAAAGTATGGATTAGCCAAAAAGCCTATTCATCAATCTAATCCCCCCCTAGGTTAGCCTAGGGACATTTTTAACTACTTAAATATATAAAAGAAAGCAAATTGCGTGTTAGTGGTTACAATATAAAAGTATCACAATCGCCAAGTTTAATTACTGGCGCTATATGGAAATTTAGATGTAAGTAATCAAAGTGATTGTTAAGGATGTCTAGCAAACACGTATTGAAAGGAGGTGGAAACACCAAAAGCTATAGGTCCTCTAGTTATAAACTATTGGACTCGAAACAGAAACTATAGCATTCCTATAGGTAAACCTAATATATCATACGCAGTGAACTGAAACATCTAAGTAACTGTAGGAAAGGAAATCAACCGAGACTCCAGAAGTAGTGGCGAGCGAAACTGGACTAGCCTATCGATGACTTGTTAATTGAATACTTTGGAAGAGGTAGTCCATAGAAGGTGACAGTCCTGTAAATTAACAACGATTCGTTTATTAAGTAGAGTGGAGGAAATTCCGCTCGAATACGTCCATTAGGACAATAGGGAGACCATTCTCTAAGGCTAAGTATACGTGTTTAGCGATAGTGAAAAGTACCGTGAGGGAAAGATGAAAAGTAAGTCTATGACTGGTGAAATAGAACCTGAATTAGCAATCATATAAGCAGTTAGAGCTTGCGATATACAATCGCTGGTAATAACGTACCTTTTGTATAATGGGTCAGCAAGTTAGTGGTAGTAGCAAGGTTAAAACCCTAGCGAAAGCGACTGATTGGATTATGTCCAATGCGGGATAGTTACTACTATTAGACCCGAAACCCAGTGATCTTTACACCTCCAGGCTTATAATGGGCCGAACGGGTTAACGTTGCATTGTTATCCGATGAGGGGTGTAATGTAGGTGAAAGGCCAATCTGACTGGGAGATAGCTGGTACTCCTCGAAACATATTTAAGTATGACTCCAAAAGTTTATAACATAGCAGGTACAGCACTGATTACCATACGACTTAGGTCGTTTAATTGGGGGGTTGCAAAACTCTATCATTGGTAGTTAACCTCGGAATTACTATGTTCTAGTCATTGGATTTCAGACTGCTCATGATAAGGTGGGTGGTCGAGACGGAAACAGCCGTGAGCATATGTTAAGGTCCCAAAATAATTGTTAAGTGAAATTAAGGAAGTGAGCGTTCGAATACAACTATGCAGTGTGCTTGGTAGTGGCAATCTGTTAATGAAAGTGTAACAACTCAGTAGTCTAATGAACACTCGCGCCGAAAATTAACGGGTCTAGACAATTTACCGAAACTATGCCTACTTATAGAAACGGGCAATGCCTGACTATAAGATAGAGTAGAGGAGCAAGGAGCTCGGATGAAGAATAGTGTTTCATTATTTGGACTAAACTCCTGAGAGAAT
>Ga0308165_1003491_pt1 | contig 16811 bp, 16 predicted proteins | sample PhyWR2_FD_201032 | JGI IMG/M metagenome (GOLD analysis project Ga0308165, IMG submission 201032) | Phyllosphere microbial communities from UC Gill Tract Community Farm, Albany, California, United States - DLSLW.R2 | ecosystem: Host-associated > Plants > Phyllosphere > Unclassified | place: USA...
GGCAATTCGGGCACGAACTTTTTCAGCAACTTCAAGCCGTACCTGCTGCGCAATCGTTTTACCGTCAATAATCTTTGCTGCCATCAGTCAGATAATTCCGTCTGTAATCAAAAAGGGAGGGGATTGCTGGTATTTTGTCAGAAGCTAAGCTCGCTGTCAGGCAAAGTTCCGTCTTTATGCTCAATTGTCGCGCAGGTGATTGAAAAGCCATTGACTGGAAGGGTACTGACCGTATAATCCGAGCGTTCCGATAATATACACGCTTCGGAACGGCACTTCTGCAGTGCGCCCTTAGCTCAGTTGGATAGAGCAACGGCCTTCTAAGCCGTAGGTCACAGGTTCGAGCCCTGTAGGGCGTACCATTTTGAAGTAAACAGACGTCAACCGACGTCTTTTTTTATGCCTGAAATTCAGCAGATTGCCTGATTTTAGCGCGTCGAAATTCTCTCAAAGTCTACCTACATCTACCTGCATCAAGTAGTATCTGTTGGTATATGTGATGGTACAACCCTGTTCAATGAAAACTTGTACCAACAGCCAGCAACGGAGAGCCTCAAATGGCATTAACCGATGTAAAGGTAAGAAGTGCAAAGCCTACCGACAAGCCTTATAAGCTTACCGATGGTGAAGGAATGCATTTAATGGTTCATCCCAATGGCTCTAAATACTGGCGCTTGCAGTACCGCTTTGACGGTAAGCAAAAGATGCTAGCGTTGGGTATCTATCCCGAAATTTCTTTATCTGAAGCCAGGCAACGAAGAGATGAAGCTAAGCGGCAAGTCGCTAATGCTATCGACCCCAGTGAACAGAAAAAGGTTGAGAAACAAGCTCGCAAGGCAACGGTAGAAAATACCTTCAAAGCTATCGCTCTGGAATGGCATGAGTACAAGCGCCCTAACTGGTCAAAGGGTTACGCTGAAGACATTATGGAAGCGTTTGAAAACGATATCTTTCCTGATATCGGTAAGCGCCCAATTGCAGAGGTAAAACCTCTGGAGATCCTCAGTTCACTTCGTAAACTCGAAAAACGAGGTGTCCTCGACAAGCTGCGCAAAATCCGCCAGGCCTGTAACCAAGTCTTTCGCTATGCCATTGTCACCGGTCGGGCTGAAACTAACCCTGCCTCAGAGCTGGCAAGTGCGCTAACCCCGCCAAAATCTGTGCACTACCCTCACCTGTTAGCAGATGAACTTCCTGCTTTCTTAGAGGCTCTCGCCTCTTATTCCGGAAGCCCAATAACTCGGCTAGCAACAAAGATTCTGATGCTAACTGGCGTGCGAACCATTGAACTCCGTATGGCTGAATGGAAAGAGTTTGATTTCGACAAGCGGGTTTGGGAAGTACCGGTAGAAAGGATGAAGATGCGTCGCCCTCACCTTGTACCACTATCTGATCAAGTTGTGATTGCGCTACGAGAGATCCAGACAATTACTGGGCGTTATAACCTGGTATTTCCTGGGCGTAACGACATCACTAAGCCAATGAGTGAGGCAAGTATCAATCAGGTACTGAAAAGGATTGGGTATCACGGGAAGGCTACGGGACATGGCTTTAGGCACACGATGAGTACGATCCTACATGAACAAGGCTATAACACGGCGTGGATCGAGTTACAGCTTGCTCATGTGGATAAGAACACCATTCGTGGCACGTACAACCATGCGCAGTACTTGGAGCAACGTAGGGATATGTTGCAGTGGTATGGGGATTATGTGGATGAGTTGGCGGTAAATGGAGCAGCTGTTGTTATTAGGAAAAAGGCGTAAGTTTGCTGTAAGCATAGAGTCAATGTCGTTCGCCGTGAAGAAGCATTTAATTCGATCTTAAATCACTAAAAGCTGGCCCACGTCGATAAGAACTCAATTCGTGGGACTTATAATCATGTCCAGTATCCGGAGGGGTGAAGGGAGATGATGCATTGGTATGCAGACTACATCGGTCAAGTTGGAAAATCTAGATTCATAATTGTTCCTATTAACCTAACTGTTTTATTAGGGATAGGATAAAAAATTCAAGCAGAGCTCCTCCTGAATGGAGGAGCTCAACAAAGGGGCATTTTTGTTTTTTTGATCTTGGGTTGCATTCATGCTTTTTTCAGAGAAATTATCTCTTCTACTGCAGAATCTGAAGGTCCGCTTCGTGCCAAAAGCAGACATTTGGACTTTGCTGAATTATTTCTACAAATCGAAAAGTATGCTGGAATTAATAATAATCTTTAAGGCATCGCCAATTGATCTTTATACTGCTTAAATACTGCAATTAAATGATCGGCGACTGCCCTGACTCGCCGCGAACCCGCTAAATCTGAATGCATCACCAGCCATAATGACTGATCCGCACCGGTCTCTGGCAGGACACATTGCAGGTCACTCGCCCTCGCCATAAAGTGTGGCAAAACCCCTAGCCCCAATCCTGCTGAAACAGCGGAAACCTGTGCCACTAGTGTGTTGGCCTCCACTCTGCATGGCCTGCCCCGAACCATCCTCGTAATCCATCGCGCAGCTGGCAGGTGCTGATGCAACTCAGACCAACCTACATACTGCGCATCATTCAGTGACTGACCAGCGGATATCCCCCCCGTCTCGTCGAGATAGTTTTTTGCTCCATAGAGACCAAAACCTACCGTTCCCAGCCGCTTTAACGTCAGATTGCCGGTGTCTGGCTTAACCATGCGTATCGCCATATCGGCATCTCTGCGATGCAGATTGACTGACTCTACGCCACTTAGCACCTCTATCCGCAGGTCGGGATATTTTTCCAGCATCCCTTTCATGGAAGGCAATATGAAATGCGTGGCAAGATTATCCGATGTGGCCAACCGCACCAACCCCGCAACATTGCCCTGTAGTTTTGCCGTCTCGCCAAACGCAAGACCCGCATATTCCAGTGACTCGGCACGCTCCAACAGGGCTTCGCCATCATCCGTCAGCCGGTATCCGCTCTGATGCCGGCTAAAAAGCGGTACTTTCAAGGATTGCTCAAGCCGATCCAGTCGTCTGGAAATGGTTGCAACCCCTACACTCATTGCTTCCGCGGCGCCACTCAGCGTACCCGAGCGGGCGACAGCCAGGAAAACACGCGCATCATCCCAATTGAACTCAGCTTTCATACTCTTTCCGATTATGAAAAACGGCTATCCGTTTTCAGCTCTTTTTTATCACTTTGGTAAGGATAATACTCCAGTCCACACAAGGAGATAAATATGCAAACACGAAAACTGACGTCATCCCTCAACGTATCCGCAATTGGCCTGGGCTGTATGGGTATGAGTGAATTTTATGGGCCACGCGACGATGAGGCTTCAATGACGGTCCTGGACAAGGCTTTAGAACTGGGTATTGATTTCCTGGATACATCCGACACCTATGGACCCTGGCACAACGAGGAGTTATTGGGGAGATTCATCAGAACCCGCAAGCCTGCTCTAAAGCTGGCTACAAAGTTTGGTATCGTACGCCAGCCTGGTGAATACAGAAGAAGCATCTGCAATACGCCCGACTATGCGCGTTTAAGTTGCGAGGCTTCGCTTAAACGTCTTAGCGTGGAACATATTGATCTCTATTACGTACACCGGCTTGATGTCAATACGCCAATTGAAGAGACGATGACTGGGCTGGCGAAGCTTGTTGAGGAAGGAAAGATCGGGCACATCGGTTTATGCGAGGTCAGCGCTGAAACGCTCAAACGCGCTCATGCGATCCATCCCGTGGCAGCAGTTCAGACCGAATACTCCCTGTGGAGTCGTGAAGCAGAGGCAAGTGTAATTCCACTGTGCAACGCGCTGGGCATTGGGTTCGTAGCGTATTCACCGTTGGGTCGTGGCTTTCTGACAGGCAGATTTCAACATGCGCCAGTTCCTGAAAAGGAAGATTTCCGCAGTACGCTTCCTCGATTCCAGCCAGAGAATCTTGCAAAAAACCACTCTCTTGTAGATTTAATAACAGCCCTGGCGGTGAGTAAAAACTGTAAACCTTCGCAGATAACGTTGGCATGGCTACTTGCTCAGGGAGAAAACATTGTGCCAATACCCGGCACCTGCAACCCTCATCATCTGAGCGAAAATATCTCCGCACTGGATGTCGAGCTCAGTGTCGATGAGCTGAAAGCGCTGCGTATGGCCCTCTCCGCCATTGCCGTAGTTGGTGAGCGCTATACGCCGGAAGGCATGAAAGGCTTGAATGCCTGACCCCGGCCCTCTCAAGACGTTTTCCGCGAAATTCTTCCAGTAACTTATAAGAGCGTATATTCATGAACGACACCGTTGTACATTTAAACCCGGTGCCCGCTCGCGCCTGGCTGGCAGTAACTGCACTAGGGATCAGCGCATTTTCGATTGTCACTAACGAGCTTGCGCCCGTTGGCATGCTCACCACGCTTGCCAGGGATTTAAATCAGACTGAGTCAGGTACAGGTCTCGTTGTAACTGCATACGGATGGGTTGGCGCTCTTGCCGCCCTTATTTCCGGCACAATGCCAGCGCGAATCTCCCGTAAGGCACTGCTTGTTGGCCTGATGGTGATCCTTGCCATTTCCTGTATAGCGGCGTCCTTTTCCCACTCAATGACCACATTTATGAGTGCGCGCATGGCAGGGGCGCTGGCGCATGGGGCTTTCTGGGCATTGATTGGTGTCGTAGCGGCACAAATTGTTCCCGCTGAAAAGCTTGGGCTGGCCACGTCAGTCATTTTTGGCGGCGTTTCTGCTGCCAGCGTTATAGGTGTACCGCTGTCCAGCTTTATTGCTAATATGGCCGGGTGGCGTAGCGCGTTTAGGATGATTTCCCTGCTATCACTTGCCACCGCCTGTACTTTATTCTGGACGCTCCCCACACTGGTGGCATCTCAACCTCCGAAGCGGCGTACTTACTTCAGGATATTTAAAAACCCGGTGATCCTTTCCTTGTATGGCGCCACTGCCTGCATTATTTCAGCACATTTCGCCGCCTTTACCTACGTTGAACCGCTACTGACGAAAGCTCAAGGCGTGCCGGTGGCTTCTGTTTCTGGTCTTCTGCTGACGTCAGGACTGTCCGGTCTTGTAGGAAACATTATTGCCGGTAAGCTGATTGATCGTCATGTAAAAGGGCTGATATTAGTTTCACTGTTTCTGAGTGCAGGGGCACTCAGCATATTGGGTATGGGCAACATCGCCCCCCTTCCTTTCTGGTTAACAGGAATGCTGCTAGCTATATGGGGATCTAGTGTTGCCATTGTGTTTGTTGGGTTGCAGACATGGCTGCTTCGCAGCGCCGGAGATGCTGCACAACCGGCATCAGCCATTTACGTTGCAATTTTCAATGCAGCTATCGGCACCGGTGCCTTTGTTGGAGGCCAGGCGCTAGCCGTAATAGGTTTTCAGGGGATAACCTTACTCGCTGCGTGCATCATTGGGTGCAGCACAGTGCTTATCGCGATGCTGAAAAGCCCTGGATATAAGCCCCATCCTTAAGGTTGTAGTAGCTGAACGCAGAAAGCGTTTGAGCCCTTCGTAAAAAAAGTGAGAGGCGCTTCGAAAGACGCGCTTCTCAATTGAAATTTGGATCCTATTGGTATTGAAGTCATTCGGTCAGTTAATCATTTACCCTTTTCAGGATATCCGTGCAGCCGAGGCTCGCCTGCACGCGGCAACCGCCAGAATTGGAGTCGCAGAAGCGGAACTGTATCCGAGCATTACGCTGGGTGCCCGCCTGGGCTTTGACTCTTACAGCGAAAGTACTTTTGCCGAATGGGGAAGCCGTAGCTGGTCGGTAGGCCCAAGCCTTAACCTGCCGTTATTTGACGGCGGCAGGCGTAAAGCAACCGTCGTTCTGCGCGAAGCCGACCAGCAGCAGGCCGCCGTTGATTACCATAAAACCGTGCTGAAGGCCTGGCAGGAAATTGATGATGCGCTTAGTCGATACGCAGCCGCGCAACAAAAGCTCACCGAGCAGGAGCAACGCGAAAAAAGCGCCAGAAAGGCCACGTCTCTGATCCAAGCGCGTTACGACGGCGTGCTGACCAGTTTTATCAACGTACTCGACAGCCAGCGGAGCTATATTCAGGCCCGGCAGTCGCTTGCAATGAGCCAGCGCGATTTAAAAACGGCGTGGGCTGCGGTGAACCGCTCAGTAGGCAACTATCCGCGCTGAATAATGTTAGAGAAAAATTTGAAGCAATTTTGATCGAGCAAACCAGTATCGTAGAAGTTTATTTGAGATAGACTTAAGCTGGCATGATGAGGTATAAATTAATAGCGGGATGCGTGAATACGGGTCTGCAACCACTCCTCAAGGTCACTCCGTAGCCAGCGTGAGGCTCTGCCAAATTTAATCGGCTTTGGAAATACTCCGTCCTGTATAAGTTTATAAAACCACTTGTCACTCAATCCTGTTAACGCGGTTATAAATTGCATATCAATAAACTGGTCTTCCAGTAAGGCAGGTTTCGTCATCATGTCAATGTGTTCCGGTCAGATATATGATCCGGAGCGGCAGTAACTGTAATTACCACCGACTCCTCCACATCAACGGCCGGTCCTGTAAAATATCAGAACTGACGCGGCCTGCCACGATTACTTCTTACAGCAATACTATTCCTGTCCATATAAATACCCGTTTCCTTTTGAGTGGTTTTTGCCAGATAGCTGATGATATATCTCAGGTCATTTATATCATCAGTATTGCGGTGATCTACAACTCGCTCAACACTTGCGACGAACGCTTTTTTATTCCGGCAATGATGAAAGTAACCCTCATCATTTGTAGATGCGGACCATTCATCCCCGATTATCCGAACCAACATGTAGGGATTATTGTGTTTTTGCCCGTTAAGATAAAATACAGCATGGACGTGTAATCCTTTATCAATCGAACGTTCAATAACCCAGTAATAACCCGTTATTGATTTAATATCCTTAATTACATTAATCAGGGTGTGCATGTCCCTTGCCATTTCATCAATGCTCTGTCGCTGATATCGCCCACTGGTTTTTCGCCATCCAAAGTCAATTCGTACTGCCAGGAGTCGTGAATAACGGTTAAACATCGCATCCAGATGCTCATTGATGTCAGCAAGGATCAATGGGTGCATCTGATAATTAGGGTTAGCATTGTAAGTGTCAGTCATGATTTATCCTCTGTAGTGTTCAATAGACAGGGGAGTCATGTATTTTCTTGCCTGTTATTGATACCCGTATAAGAGGTTTCTCAGAAAGGATATTTCCGTAACGGGTAAACAGAGGACATTAACACTTCTATAGATAATATTAAAAAACCTTTATTCGGTATCATCGTAGGGTATTTCTTGGTACTCCTCCAAAAAGAGGTATAAAGCACCAATTGCTTTGTGCAGGCTCCTGTAACTCACATGTCCCAATACCGAATCCTGTCCATTTTATGACAATGTAACCGCTCATCCACAGAAAGGCTCTGTGATGTAAATTTGTTACTTCGCCTCCTTATGCAGAATGTGTTACGTTAATGAGGATAGTAATTGCAGTCTGTTGGCCTTATATAATGGTTTAAGCATGATGAATAGGTCAAAAAATGAACGATTATAATTACGAATAAATTACTCATTTATGGCCTTTTTATCAGCTTAAAAATTACTTATTTTGTAAAATGCATAGAGCGGTTTTCGCGCTACACAAAGCCTTTAAAGGACGTGACAGGGGAACAAAATGGCATTGATGGATTACGGTCGTTGCAGGAAGTACAACCAGTATGTGAAGTATCTGACGGAGCGTTTTAGGGTATCTTTTGACATGAAGAGAGTTCATTCCTTCTATTCACCGGCGCAGTACGCACAATTGATTCATGCGACGCTAGCCCAGCTTTGTAATAATTCCTCGCAGAAACGAAAAGTAATAAGCGATATGAAAGCGTATGCCACAATAAAAATTGTTCCTGAAAAATATTTTGACTGGATAAAATCCAACAGGCGAGTTGCATGCTACGCATGGTTCAGGATTTTCAGCAATCCAGAAATATCATGGAAAAAAACAGGTTTGCTCTGTAGTACTCCAGCACAAAATCCCAAGCCCCTGCGTTATTCTGGTCAGGAGCTTATTAGTATGTACTCTGGTAATGTAGATTTTGAAGGGATAGGTAAGCGTCAGAAACAAAACGCGGACGAGCATGAAGAGAGCAAGAAAGGTAGCAATAGTCAGGAATTTTGTTTTGACTTACCGCTAATATCCGATGATACCCACGTGTCGCGCCATGCACATGGCATTAACTTTGAGAATTTTATCCCGGTAAATGACTCGAAAGAAAGCTATTTACTGTCGATAATGAAGGAGGTTGACAGCTTTGGTTGTGATAATAATGCAAAAATAACTATTATTAACGAGACTTATCATTCATGGGTAAAGGTCTTTCACCAGTATCCAGCACCATTCTCATGGATTAATTTGGACGAAGATGAGAATGTTTTCTGGTTATGGAACTATATGCGTAAAAACTATATTAGTTGTGATGTCTTACCCGCCACCAGTAAACAAATGAAGGATTTCATTGTTGCAATCTTTGACTGTTGGGCTGGCTGGAGCGCAGAACAGGCAAGCATTATGAACGTTGATGTGAATGGTTTTCAGCCGGACATGGCACAGAGTAAAGAAATTTTTCTGGCCCGTGCGCACAATTCCTGGATACAAAAGCGTCATCGTGAGAAAAAAACAAAAGATATATCTGGAATTAAGCTTACGGCTCAGTCAAAAAAGAAACTATTGGCGTTACATAATGCCACTGGTGTTGAGCCGAATGTCCTGCTGAAAAGTTTCATTGATGATGCCTATAAGAAAATGAAATCTGAGAACAATGGTTAATTAAAAATTATTTCAGATATATTTTATCTTCGTGAATACTTACCAGTAAAGGCAGAACCTTCGGGCTCTGCCTTTATCGCTTTTATTTTCCGGAGTGGCAAGCATGTATGATTCACAAAATCTACAGACATTTAAACAGACCTTTTCCACCCTGCCTGAATGGGTGTCAGAACGCATCCTGCAACAGATAAGCCTGCTTACCGGCTATGAACCGGTGATAGGAATCATGGGAAAAACAGGTGCCGGAAAGTCCAGCCTGTGTAACGCGATGTTTGCGGGAGAGATGTCTCCTGTCAGCGATGTTTCAGCCTGTACCCGAGAGCCACTGCGCTTTCGCCTGTGTATCGGAGAGCGAAAAATGACGCTGGTTGATTTACCTGGCGTAGGGGAAAGTGCTGCACGGGATGCTGAATATGCAGACCTTTACCGTGAACAGCTTCCCCGGCTCGACCTGGTGCTGTGGCTGATTAAGGCCGATGACCGTGCACTGGCAACTGATGAGTACTTTTACCGTCAGGTGATTGGTGAGGCATACCGGCATAAAGTGCTGTTTGTTATCAGTCAGTCGGACAAGGTCGAGCCCACCAGCAGCGGGGATAAGTTATCTACGAAACAAAAGCAAAATATCAGACGAAAAATCGGTCTGCTGCATGAGCTGTTCCAGCCGGTAAATCCTGTTTGTGCCGTGTCGGTACGGGCAAAGTGGGGATTACATTTCATGGCGGAACGAATGATCCGTTGTCTGCCGCGTGAGGCCAGCAGCCCTGTGGTGGCGCAGCTTCAGCGCCCCTTTCGCACGCAAACCGTGCAGGAAAAAGCGCGTGACGATTTTGGTGAAACCGTCGGTGCGGCGCTGGATACGGTAATTGCGCTTCCGCTGATACCTGCCCCGGTGAGAGCCGTGATACGTGCTGTACGTGACACCGTGGTGTCAGTTGCCCGCGCAGTGTGGAATTTCTTCTTCTGAACGTTTAACCCTTACCTGTCATTACCCGAGCCCCGTCGCCTGTGCGACGGGGCTTTTCTTTATCTGTTTTCTCAATAATGAGGAGTCTGCTTATGGCCCGTCTGGCTTCGCCCTTTGGCGCTGCAAATGTTATCCGTCGTGATCGCCCGTTAACCCGTGAGGAGCTGTTCCGCACCGTACCCAGTGTTTTCAGTGAGGACAAATATACCTCGCGCAGCGAGCGCTACACGTATATCCCGACCATCACCCTTCTCAACAGCCTGCAACGGGAAGGCTTTCAGCCTTTCTTTGCCTGTCAGACCAGGGTGCGTGACCCGGAGCGTCGGGAGCATACCAGGCATATGCTGCGCCTGCGTCGCGAGGGGCAGATTACCGGAAAACAGGTGCCGGAAATCATTCTGCTCAACTCGCACGATGGCACCAGTTCCTACCAGATGCTGCCGGGATTATTTCGCAGCGTTTGTCAGAACGGGCTGATTTGCGGTGAGTCTTTCGGCGAAGTGCGCGTACCGCATAAGGGTGACGTGGTGAGCCGGGTGATTGAGGGGGCGTATGAAGTGCTGGGGATATTTGACCGGGTGGAGGAGAAACGTCATGCCATGCAGTCTCTGATGCTGCCCCCTCCTGCGCAGCAGGCCCTGGCAAAAGCCGCGCTCACCTACCGCTTTGGAGAAGACCACCAACCCGTGACTGTATCGCAGGTACTCTCCCCGCGTCGCTGGCAGGATGAGAGTAATGACCTGTGGACCACGTACCAGCGTATTCAGGAAAACCTGATTAAGGGCGGACTCAGTGGACGTAATGCGAAAGGTGGGCGGACGCATACCCGTGCGGTACGCAGCATTAACGGGGATGTGAAGCTTAACCGTGCGTTATGGGTGATGGCAGAAACGCTGCTTGCGCAGATGCCGTGATGCCGGAAGGAATGCCTGCTGCAGCACACTGTTAATGCATTGTTAAAAATGGACATGCCCTGTCCGCACTGGTCCGTATTATTTGTTTAATAAACAATCAGATGCCGTGGCAGCCCGCGTCAGCACTCACCTGCGCAAAAGTAAAAAATAGTTTCTTTCGTGTCCATACCCTGTCCACCCCCTCCCTTAAAGTAATCACCTCATTTTCAGTCAGTTAACCTACGCGGGGAACATCCCATGACACAGGCAGAACGCCGCCATGACCGGCTGGCCGTCAGGCTGTCGCTGATTATCAGTCGCCTGGTGGCAGGCGAAACGCTGAGCGTGCGTAAGCTGGCTGCCGAGTTTGGCGTGTCGGTCAGAACACTGCGGCGGGATTTTCGTGAGCGACTGATATATCTGGACCTGGAATATCAGAGCGGGTACTGCCGCCTGCGTTCCGGTAATACCGGTGCTCCAGGTGAGCTGGACGTGCTCACGTTTGCGCACCGTACCGGACTTGCAGATATGTTTCCCGGTCTGGACCGACGTCTTATCAGCATCCTCCTGTCCAGCGATGGTGCACCGTGCCTGGCCGGAGAGATTTTTAAGCCGGGTACACCGTCCGCCCCTCTGTCTTTTTATCGCCTGATAAAAGCGATTAATGCCTGTCAGCGCGTGACGCTGCTGGCAGAGGGGCAGCGTTGCGAACGGCTGGCCCCCTACCGTCTGATTGCCCGGAAGGGTGACTGGTATCTGATAGCCGAGCATAACGGGCACCCTGTGGTTTTTACCCTGAATGAAATACATGTGGTGCAACCCACAACGGAAGTGTTCAGACGTAACGAACAACTCTACAGATTGGGGGAAAACGACGGTTTTGTGCGCGCTTTGCCGCATTTCCGGTGCATCCAGCAGTCGCTGAATGCGCTTTCTTCACTCTGACATTTTTCACTGCCCTGCATCCGTTTATCACGGATGCAGTTTTTTATTTACACACAACAAGGTTAATACGATGAAGCGAAACCTGAACACCAGCTACCGGCTGGTATGGAACAGCACTCTGGGTGCATTTGTGGTTGTTTCGGAACTGGCAAAAGCAAAAGGGAAACGCACCGGTGCCGTGCTGGCGCTGGCGGCAAGTGCACTGATGATTTCTCCGGCCGCACTGGCAGACGATGCGCCAGGTAACACGACGACAGTATCTGCCGGAGAGGTGGTTAATGGCGTCGTTATCAATAATAACGATTCACAAATCGTTTACGGCCAGGCCAGCGGCACGGTTATTAATACCGGACATGAGCTCACCGGAGACGAAGAAGATAACAATACGGGGGGACAGTTTGTACAGGCCGGGGGGACAGCCAGCCTGACGACCATTAATAATAATGGCTTACAGTTTGTCGACAAGGGTGGCCTTGCCACTGATACCACCGTGAATACCGGCGGCGGCCAGAGCGTAAAAGGCCAGACCACAGGCACGGTTCTCAGTGGCGGTGAGCAGTGGGTTCATGAAGGCAGCATAACCAGCGGTACCGTCATTAATGACGGTGGCTACCAGCTTATTAAGGAAGGCGCTGAAGCCTACAGCACGGTGGTCAATACCGGAGCCTCCGGTGAAAAGAATGAATACGGGCAGGATTACGGACAGCGCGTTGGTGGCTATGCGGCAGATACCACCGTTAATGCTGACGGCCTGCAGACAATCCTGGAGACAGGTGAAGCCGCAAGAACCACTGTCAATAATGGCGGTATGCTGTCAGTTGCTGCCGGCGGTGTGGCTTCAGAGGTCACCATAAACGCAGGCGGTGCCCTGGTGACCAGTACCGCGGCTGATGTTTCCGGCAGCAACCGGCTGGGTAACTTCAGCGTGGACTCTGCTACCGGCAGCGCAACCAGTGTGGTGCTGGAAAATGGCGGGCGACTGGATGTGCTCACCGGGGATTCAGCCGACACCACCACCGTCGATAAGGGCGGCGTGCTGGCGGTCAACAGCGGCGGTACCGCGACGAATGTGGCCATGAATGACGGTGGCGCGCTGATTGCCGACAGTGGTTCAGCGGTCAGCGGCACCAATGCGAACGGTGAATTCAGCATTGCTGACGGTCAGGCCAGTGGATTATTACTGGAAAACGGTGGCCGCTTTGCCGTGAAATCTGGCGCAGGCGCGGAAAACACCACCGTGGGCAGCGGTGGCGAACTGAGCGTGGGTAATGACGGCAGGCTGAGCGGCACCACCAGCCTGAATGACAATGCCACACTGACTCTCACGGGCAATGTTACCAGCACCGGCACCATTGAAAACGCCGGGACGATAACCTTCGCGCCGGAGCAGAACAGTGTTCTTAAGGCACGCCTGTTTGCTGCATCCGTTGATAATGGTTTTACTCCCCGCACGCTCACCACCACAAATCTGTCCGGTCAGGGCGGCAGTATTAACATGAGCATCCGTCTCGATGACCCGGCGTTCCCGACCGATATGCTGGTCATTGACGGCGGGCAGGCGACGGGGAAAACCTGGCTGAACTTCACAAACGCCGGTGATGCCGGGCTGGGGCTTGCCACAACGGGTGACGGTATCAAGGTGGTGGATGCCATTAACGGCGCAACAACGGAGGCCGGGGCCTTCGCGCTGGGCAACAGGCTTCAGGCCGGTGCGTATAACTATGTCCTGAATCATGGTGCTGCGGATGAAAACTGGTATCTGAGCACTGAAGCAGGCTATCGCGCTGAAGTGGCGCTTTATTCATCGCTGTTTGCCCAGAGCATGGATTATGACCGGGCGCTGGCAGGCAGCTACAGCCAGCGCAGCGCGGTTAAAGATGGCAGCGGTATCTGGGGGCGCATCCAGGGCGGCCACATGGGACACGATAATAACGGCGGCGTTGCGCAGGGGGCGACGCCGGAAAGCAGCGGCAGCTACGGCTTCGTACAGCTGGGCGGCGACCTGCTGAGCTCATCCTCGCTGAAAGCCGGTGTGTACGGTGCAGCCGGTCATTCCTCTGTTGATGTGAAAGATGATGACCGTTCCCGTGCCGGAACTGTCCGCGATGATGTGTACAGCGTGGGCGGCTATCTGACCGCAGTGCATTCCGCCAGCGGTCTGTGGGCGGATGTGGTGGCTCAGGGCTCCCGCCATAACCTGAAAGCGACGTCCGATGCAGACAGCTTCGATACCCGTGGCTGGGGCTGGCTGGGTTCACTGGAAACCGGTCTGCCGTTTAACGTAACCGACAGTCTGGTCCTTGAACCTCAGGTGCAGTATATCTGGCAGGGATTATCGCTGAATAACGGTCATGATAATGGCGGCTATGTGAACTTCGGTGACGGCAGCGCACAGCATATCCGCGCCGGTCTTCGCTTCGGCAGCCAGTCAGAGATGGCATTCGGTAACGGCACTTCAGTGCAGGCCGCTTTTGGCGACAGCATGAAGCACAGCGTAAGTGAACTGCCGGTTAACTGGTGGGTGCGTCCGTCGGTTATTCGCACCTTCAGCTCAGACGGCGATTTGAGCATGGGAACGGCCGCTGCGGGAAGCAATGTTACCTTTACCCCGTCTCAGGATGGTACGTCCGTTGATTTCCAGGCAGGTATTGATGCGCTCATCCGCCAGAACGTAACGCTGGGTATTCAGGGCGGTTACACCCGTAGCGTTAGTGGTAACAGTGCTGACGGTTACAACGGGCAGGCCACGCTTAAAGTGGCGTTCTGACAGCCGCGCCCCGGTCATCGGGGCGCATTCCATTTATCCGGCCCCTGTTGCTTATGCAGCAGGGGCTTTTTGTTTTTAAGGAGTCGATATGACTGCATTACCCCTGCCAGCCAGTTATCCGCCACGCGAGCAGCGCATCATTAAGCTGGCACTGTGTCTGCTGGAAAAACATCTCAAACAACCAGGTGAAGCATTTACCTCCACCCATACCACCAAAGACTGGCTACGTCTGAAAATGGCGGGTATCGAGCGGGAAGTGTTTATAGTGATGTACCTCGATAATCAGCACCGGCTACTGGGAAAGGAAACGCTTTTCCTCGGCACAGTCAGCCATACCGAAGTGCATCCCCGCGAGGTGGTCAAGTCTGCCCTGCGCCACAACGCCGCTGCGGTAATTCTGGCCCACAACCATCCATCGGGTACGACGAAAATCAGCCAGCAGGACAAACTTATCACTCAGCGGATCGTAAAAGCGTTGGCACTGGTAGAAGTACGAGTGCTGGATCATCTTGTGATTGGGAACGACGTAGTTTCTTTTGCAGAGCAGGGTTTGCTTTGAACGGAGGTTTTCATGCCATTAATACCATCTCATGAATGGGGACTGCAAAGTGATATCACCCCACGCTTTGGTGCAAGGCTGGTTCAGGAAGGCAACAAGCTATATTACCTGGCTGACAGAGCTGGTTTGACAGGAAGCTTTACCCCGGAACAGTTACAGAAACTGGATCAGGCTTTTCCACTGTTTACAGAACAACTGGAAGCAATGCTGCGTTCCGGTGAGCTACATCCACAGCAGCAACATCAGGTGACCATCCAGCTTACGGGTTTAACCTGCATAGCGGATACCCGTGGTAGCTGCGGCTACGTTTACATTTCTATTTATCCAGCCCATCAACACCTTTTCTCTTCTTCTTTTAACAGGACTTAACTCATGCACATTTCATCTGTACCGGCCACGGTGCCGGTTGCGTCACGCCTGTCGCCCGTACAGGTCTGGCAGCAACTGTTAACGTATCTGCTGGAACACCATTACGGCCTGACGCTTAACGATACACCACTCCATGATGCAGCAGCCATCCAGGAACATATCGAAGCGGGCATAACGCTTGCTGATGCGGTGAATTTTCTGGTGGAACGCTATGAACTGGTACGTACTGATCGCAAAGGATTCACCTGGCAGGAGCAGGCGCCATTCCTGACCGCTACCGATATTCTCAGAGCCAGGCGAGCTACTGGATTAATGAATACTTAACTTCTTCGAGCCTCATTCCTGATTTTTACCTCTGCACTTTCCACCCTTTTTATTCATCGCATAATGCGCCTGCCACTTCCGGCAGGCGTGTTTGCTTTTATGGACGATTGACGATGCAAACAGAACCCGATGTATTAACAGAACACAATGAACTCATCTGCTCGACCAGTATCGAACGCATTGTCACTGGCCGCGATACCGCGCTGGTACAGATTGAACAACTCATCGAGCAGCTTGATGGCATTTCCCGATTAACTTCAGAAATCGGCGGCGGTACGGCTCAGGACTGGGCGATGAAGTCCGGGCACCGTTACGATAGCTGGCTGACTGAAAAGGCTGATAAAGCGCTGCCTGCTATCACCCGCAATATTGACCGCAGTATCTGGCGCGATTTGATGTTGAAGTCTGGCATGATTGCATTGATGGATGCTCAGGCCCGTGACCAGTGGCATAAGAACCTGGAGGAAGACGACCTTCCTCTCATTAGTGAAGCGAATATCCTCAGTACCTTTGAGCAGCTACATCTGAACAAAATGGATGTATTTGAGCGTGGCATTATCAACGTATTCAAAGGGCTGTCGTGGGATTATAAGACCAATAGTCCCTGCAGCTTCGGTAAGAAGATTATCGTCAACAATCTGGTAACGCATAATCGCTGGGGATTTAGTCTGAACTGGGGCTGGAGGCGTGATCAACTTGCAGACCTGGAGCGAATGCTGTTTCTGCTGGATGGTAAACCCATCCCTGACAACCGGGGTGATATCTCTGCCCGGTTGATGGAGCATATTCGAGATAACCCGGCTAAGGATGTTTACGAGGATGAATTTTTCAGCATTCGTTACTTTCAGAAGGGAACCGCGCATCTGACATTCAAGCGACCGGAGCTGATTGAACGAATGAATGATATCATTGCCCGACATTATCCGGGCATGCTGGCCCAGCGATAATGGGCTGTATTTTCTAACAAATTTATCTGTTGGTATAAATGTTGGTACAAATTTTATCGAACACAATATTATTCAAATAAAACATATGCATACTTGATATATTCGAATCCTGTAGGGCCCCGCCGTTTCCTTTCCCGCTGTCATTTCCTGATGGTCATTATCATAGCGCTGCCCAGCTTTTATCGCCCACTCTTATGCTGTATCACCGCCGGGTTCTGAAGTTAACCGTGAAATGACA
>Ga0308165_1003494_pt1 | contig 16808 bp, 13 predicted proteins | sample PhyWR2_FD_201032 | JGI IMG/M metagenome (GOLD analysis project Ga0308165, IMG submission 201032) | Phyllosphere microbial communities from UC Gill Tract Community Farm, Albany, California, United States - DLSLW.R2 | ecosystem: Host-associated > Plants > Phyllosphere > Unclassified | place: USA...
GCGCTTGCTACTGCAGGAACAAGTATATCGGTGAGTGTGCGGCATCGGATCGCGGATATGATCCACCATCCGATAGTCAGGTCTGATTGAGAAAATTTCGACTCGCTGCTTTGCAACGCAAGCTCATGCGTAACTGCGGGCATATGACGAGCAACAGCGCTGAGTAGCGACTTGCTCTTAAGCGCTTTGGCTAACTCTATCTCTCCTGGTGGATGAAATACCTCCCTTAATTCACCTACGTCTTGGAAAACATAAGGCCCGTTTCGAAATGTTAATCCTGACAAAGCGAAACAGATCTCATTCTGACTGGATAAACTAGATATTCGAGTTGCAGCGTATTTCTTGCGAGACTCGAAGTAGTTAAGTAAACCTGACAATTTTTCTTTGTTGATTTCCATATTCCCAAGCTTAGAATTTTCGCTATTGTGTACCGTATGTTACACAATAGCTTAGTTAGGGCGTAGGCGTCCGCTTTGGCACTACGCGGCCCACCATATTGGTCTGTTGTATGTTGTTGTCATGGTAGCCAAATACGATCCGGAACGTCCGACCTGTTCCTGCCGAACGGCCGTAGCGGCAAGCACGAATTCAGCCGTTCTCTGGCCGACGTCGGCCCGGGGGAGTTGGATTTCTTCCTTCAGTTGGAGTACAAATGCGCCCGGCGCAGGTGTATCCTTGTGAAGGACTGGACAAGCCCATTGGCGCTGTAGTTTCGTTAGTGTACGTACCAATACCTGGCAACCGCAAATATTGCATATGCCACATGGTTCTATAATGGCCGAGATCGTTAATGAATGCTCGCGCCAGTTACTAAAAAGAAGGATTATAGAAGCAAGGTCAAAAGATTTATTAAGGAAAAAATATGAGTGAGCCAATGGTGCTCCGCTTCCAAAGAATGGCGTTAGATAACCAATCATCCACGCCTGATTTGCTTAGAACAGCAAAAGCTATTGCAGTAAAACTGCAACTAGCGGACGTAGCCAAATGGATCGATTACGAACTTGATGGTTATCCTGAGGACGTAACACTACCTGATTATCGCATCACGAAAGGAAAATTGATGGGACTTAATCCTATCAACGGCCCTATCCCTATGTCGGTCAGTAATGCACAACATGAAAATATGCTTAGGACTGTACATATTAAGGCTCCTTTAACTGAGTTGGCCCGGGCATATAACGATCCAGAAGCCACTATGATTTTTTCATTTCCAACTGAATATTCACATCAACTACAGCAAAACAAACCTGAATTTTTGCGGTTTCCCCTCATACAACAAATTGGTCAAAGTAAGATGTTGAATGTGGTTGAAAAGGTCCGCAACCGCCTTCTTGACTGGTCACTGGAATTAGAGCAGCAAGGAATACTTGGTGAAAATCTTCAATTCTCGCAGCAGGATAAAGACAAGGCTCCTATGACAGTCAATAATTTTAACTTTAATGGCAATATCAATAATGCCGGTGTGATAGGCGCTGATAACCATGACTTTGCGCAGCAAAACAAACTGCAGGTTTCATCTGGAGATTTTGACGTATTGAAGAACAAGCTCCAGGCTTTGGGCTTTTCTGCTGATGATGTTCTTGACCTTAAAAACCTACTGGATAGCGAACCGGCACAAGACAAACCCACTCGAGTAATGCCTAAAGTCTATGCATGGATTGGCAAAGCAGGTGAGCGTATTATTGATGCTGGGCTTGATAAAGCTGCCCCCTTAGCAATTGAGGCCATTACAAAATATCTCGGCGGCTAACTTCTTCAGGGGTTTAGCCGTTCCCTGACCGACGTCGGTCCCGGTGAGTTCTTCCGGCAACTGGAATACAAACGTGTCTAGCTCGAGGTAAGGTTATTGAAAGCGAGGCGATGGGAACCCAGCAGTGAGCGCCGCAGCGCATGTCTTGTAATCAATGCTGACCTGATGCTGGCAATGCGAACATGGACGTGCCCCAACTGCAGTTCTGGACACCATAGGGATACCAATGCCGCTATCAATATTGCAGCGCTTGCTACTTAGAACGGGCAACCTACTGGCGTGGTAGTGTTCTTTCTTAGTGCGACCGCTTAAGCGAGAAGCGGACGTTTTATTCATGGCAAATGAGAATTTCCATAATATTAAACATAACATGCCCGTTATGAACTGGTTGCTGTAGAGGCTCAATGCTAATGTCTATTTGGGTGATGCGGATGAATTTATGGTCGATTATAACCGGAGCTTTGCCAAAACTCCCCGGCATGATTTTGACGTTCACCAGCCACTTGAAATTGATGATGATCTAACAGTGATTTTCACGTGGCGGGAACCCCGTCGTGTGTCTTAATTTCTTACTGAAAAACTCAAAGCGGAAACGGTGTAATTATGGTCAAGAAAAAGATGCAACTTGTCATCCGTATTGCTGGTGAAATTTATCAGTGCCCTGGTAATGGAAATCCACAAGCTTACGACGACGTAAAAATCGACTGGAAATGCCCTGACTGTGGTGAATACATCCAGATTTGTGCCCAAAGCTCGACTGGTGAAAAGGCTACGTTCATCCGAAAAAGAGCTGATGAAGTTGTAAAGGGTGACTTGGTTAAACCGCAAGGTGGAACTATGGCTCAATTCAATAAAGTCAAAGGTATAACTGAAAAGGACGATGGAACACTTGTATTTGGCCTGGAGGGGTTAGGAGCCCGTTCTTTTGAGCCTGATGCATGGATCACCTGTCGTACTGGTGCAGAATGGTAAATCAGAAGCGGCTATGTTGATAGTTGCTCTTTTTAGAAGTGCTCAGGTGTGCAGACCCATATCAGGCACTAACTGACTGACCTGCTCCCCTCCAATTGATGCGGTTCAGGTTTACTAACGTCCGCTCCTGGCACGAAGCAGACGTCGTCAGACAACAAGATGCCTGCTCTGAGCGAAAAGCGGAAGTTAGTGCTAACTGTGATCTAGCACAGCATAGCCATCGATGCGGACTCTGACATACCTATTAGAACAGTGGCAATTCACTGTACGGTTCATGAGGAAGAAGGCAGAGCCAGTACCTGCGCCACCAGAAGCAAAAGCTTAACCACCGACTATAAATAATAAGAGCGCCTGCAATAGGCGCTCATTATTAAAATGGTTTTTTCCTAAACAATCGATTTAATTTCCATTTATAAGTTGCCCACTTAATCTTTAATATAAAACGATTTAAAAAATTTGGTTTACTGCTCCGTTCCCCATAAACAGTGATACTGTTCGTAGGTCTGACCAATACCATTTCCTGTATTTGGTTCAGGCAATGCGCTCTATTTTTCCCAAAAGCACCATGTGTGGTTTCTTCACTTGCGAAGTTGTTTGCTGAAAACTTTTTTTCACCATACATGTAATATGCCATTTCATAGATCGAAACTGTTGCCTTGTCTCCTATTTTGTATTCTAGTTTCCGAGTCTCAATGTCCAATGCGAATTTAGGGTTAGATATTGAAGTCACTTTCAAATGTTCCAACATCTGATATTTAATCAGTAATTCAGCAAATTTTCCATCATCACAAACTTTGAAAAGACAGTTTAGAAATAAAACTGTCAGTTCACTCATTGAAAGTTGTGAGCGAACAATTCGTGAGTAATATTTTTTCTGTTAAAGCGTTCTGGAAGTTCATCAATTGTTTTGAGTATGGTGTAAAGATTTCGAAAATAGTGACCAAAAACCTCATTCGAATTATTGTTAAAGCTCTCATAACTTATGCGCGCTAAACTATATGTATAGTGAAGTCTCATGACCATGTTTTTATCTACACCATTGAAATTTTCTTTATGTTCATCAAGAAACTTTGAGAATGCTGCTCTTTTTTTAATATCTTTGTATTCCAAGTTCTCAATAATGTTATTTTGTAAGTTTATTAGATTGAATATGCTTGATTCGTAGGATTGTTCAGAGGTTTGCTTATTCTGTCTAATCTGTAAGGTAATCGTGAACATAAGGGCTAAAAAACCGACCATTCCAATAATCGGATTTGTTAATCCGCCGACAAAGTCACCAAATGTGCCAAGAGCAGCTAGATATTCTCCAAATTTTGGGTTGGTAAGCTCAATAGACAAAAGGGCTTCAGAACCGATACCGTAAACAACTAATAAAAAAAATATCAATATAGATGCCAACAATAATAGGGGCAAGAGCAGAAGGACTGTTCGGTTCATTGTGATTTATTTTGTGAGTGTGTCAGGAGAACCTGATTGTATCATAGAGACTCCGAAAGGACACAAGTTGAGAGACTTGTAGGTATACATGCTGTTAGCCATTTCTTATAGTTAAAACTTTAGTAGGAGAGTCCAATATTGATTTGGCCAAGGGTGGCAATAGATTAACGATTAAGGAATGATCATGGCTGAAGATACTCTCATTGTTGAGGCTGTTCCAACGTGGCCAGCTACCTACAACTACTTAATAATTACTAACCCCGACACGGGTATGCCCAGCCTACAAGAACGAGTACGGCGTGCTGATGCATATCAGAACGGCACAATGCCCCCCTGAAGCTCGAAGAGTGCCTCAAAAATCCAGCCAAGGTCAAAGACCTGTTGTGCGCCGCAGTTTATGCAGAAGAGTTACGCGCCACATTTAATCACGCGCTTTACCAAGCTGTATTTGAATGCCCTAAATTCTTTGATCCAAAGAATCAAACCGAACATACAAATAATATATTTGCACTCCTGACAGCTCTTTACCATTACGCATTTGGTGACGGCTCTTCCTTAAGTGCAGACCTGGGTAAGCTTTGTACAGATTATGCTGATAAATGTTAACAATGTCCGTTCCTGGCACAGAGCGGACATCCCTCCTTCATGCGTTCTTTATGCTATTCGTTAACCCATTCTTCCAGCAACAGATTCGGCACCTGCTCAAACTCTCTCACATCATTGGTGATCGGCACGGCGCCAGCGACGATGGAGTATCCGACGAACGCCGTATCGTTCGGGCCGATCGGCGTGCCGGCCATTTGCAGCGCGCAAGCCAGCCCTACCGCCATGCTGGCAGGTCAATGCAGCTGGAACTACCAGATGTCATCTTGGTTTGGATGTTCCTGGCGCTGAGGGATGGTACCTGACGAAACTCCGGAGCGCGCGCCAGGCTTTTCCAATCAACCCCCATATATTATGGGGAGCAGGATGCAGCAATGCTTGGTAGTCCCCGGCGATGCGCGCAAAAAGTCGTTGCCGGAATGCAGGTAGCGGGCCGGCCAGCACAGCCAGTTTTTTATTGTAATTTTTTACCTGTTCGGGCACCCAGAACTGGCGACTGAGTTCCTCCTTACAGTCCACTATGGCCAGCGACGGGGAGGCAATGACATGGTCAAGATGCACTACCAGCGGGAGGATAATCTCTTTCCATTCTTCAAAATTGGCCTGACGGTGAAGCTCCAAGGTGTTCTGAAACTGTCGTACCGCTTCGATATCAATGAAGGTTCCTGCTTTCGCAGATTCTTTCAGGCACCGGGTCACTTCCGCCAGGGTAATTCTCTTACTGTATTCTCCGGAAAGATCCTCAAGAATGTTATAGACCCGCATACAATATCTGTTCAGATTACTCAAACAGCTGCCACATTCCACCGCGAGCCTCTCCAGCCTCATCGTTTCCAGTTCCAGCGCTTTCTTACGAATTTCATTACTTAATGCGAGTCGTGCCCCGAGCCAGACCACGGTAACGGTCACGACGGGCGTGATCAGATCGTTCCACTCAAACGGCATGCTGTGTATTCCCTGAATCAAAGATGAATTTCCTGAGAGATGATGTCCGCGATATCAAAGTATGCGTCGACCAGTACCTGGCGCGCACTATAGCGGGCACATGGAGTGTGGTTGAGTCCATAAATGCGTTTTTTCCGGTTCGCCAGCCGGAGAAGATATAAAAAAATGATTATAAAAAGTTATTTAAGTCTTTCTCTTTCACGATGGCGGCACGATCCGCTGTGCAGTCCGGCGGACATCATCCTGTGAAACGTGACAGTTTTCAGCGGTCCGGGATGCCGACGGTCTTCATGCCCAAAACACCAATAAAATACGTACATTTACCCTTTTCGGCACAAATGCATTTCTGTAAACAGTTTCCTTATTATTTAATTTTTTACGCATTATTGACTTTTTTCTCTTCCGAAGATTCGAACACCCCAAGTCGGTTCTTTACTGCAAAGCTGGTTAAAATTGAGGTTGATGGCTACATCAGCGGTGGGCTTACAGGAGGGGTTATTGCATCCATCGGTTGAACTCACAGCACAAAGCCGACCGTCCCTCAGCCCCTCTCAAATTAATGAATCCACCTAATAAACCCTAGCGAATTACCCCCTCTAATCAAATAAATCACTCTGCGTTATGCTTTTCCAACACAACAGCTGAAGGATGACCTCATGCAAACGGTAAAACTGAACAACGGTTTCGACATGCCCCTGCTGGGCTTTGGTGTTTTTCAGATGACGGATGCCGCCGAGTGCGAGCGCGCCGTTATTGATGCCATCAACACGGGTTATCGCCTGATTGATACCGCGGCCTCCTATCTGAATGAAACCCAGGTCGGGAACGCGCTGAAGCAGAGCGGCATTGAACGTAACGACCTGTTTGTGACCACCAAACTGTGGCTGCAGGATACGAGCTACGAAGGCGCAAAAGCGCAGTTCGAACGGTCATTGAACCGCCTGCAGCTGGACTATGTTGACCTGTATCTGATCCACCAGCCTTACGGCGATGTCCACGGGGCCTGGCGCGCCATGGAAGAGCTGCAGCAGGCTGGCAAAATTCGCGCGATTGGCGTCAGTAACTTCCACCCTGACCGACTGGCCGACCTTATCGCCTTCAACAAGGTGGCCCCTGCGGTAAACCAGATTGAAGTGAACCCTTTTAATCAGCAGCTGCACGCCGTGCCGTGGATGAAAAGCCGGGGCATTCAGCCGGAAGCCTGGGCACCCTTTGCCGAAGGTAAAAACGGCCTGTTCCAGCATCATGAATTAACCGCGATCGGTGAAAAATACGGTAAGAGCGTGGGTCAGGTGGTTCTGCGTTGGATCTTCCAGCGCGGCATCGTGTCGCTGGCAAAATCGGTGCGTAAAGAACGCATGGCAGAGAACATCAACATTCTCGACTTTGAGCTGTCTGCAGACGATATGCAGCAGATTACCGCGATTGATACCGCAACCAGCGCCTTCTTCTCCCATCGCGATCCGGCGAGAGTGGAATGGCTGGCGGGCCGCAAGCTCGACGTATAAGCCACGAAAAAAGAGGAACGCATCCGATGCAAAAACGTTATCTGGGTACATCCGGGCTTGAAGTGTCGGCCCTCGGACTCGGCTGCATGGGGCTGAGCCACGGCTACGGCCCGGCGACAGAGACCCGTCAGGCTGTCGAACTGATTCGCGCCGCAGTGGAACGCGGCGTGACCTTCTTCGATACCGCCGAAGTGTATGGCCCGTTTCTGAATGAAGAGGTGGTCGGCGAGGCGTTAAAACCGTTTCGCGACCGCGTGGTTATCGCCACCAAATTTGGTTTTACCTTCGGTACGGACAACAAGCAGCAGATTCTGAACAGCCGTCCGGAGCATATCCGCGAGGCCGTTGAGGGCTCGTTACGCCGCCTGAAAACAGACGTGATTGATCTGCTGTATCAGCACCGCGTCGATCCCGATGTGCCCATTGAAGATGTTGCCGGAACGGTGAAGGATCTGATCGCGGAAGGTAAGGTCAAACATTTTGGTCTTTCCGAAGCGGGTGCCGAGACCATTCGTCGTGCGCATGCCGTCCAACCGGTCACCGCCCTGCAGAGCGAATATTCCCTGTGGTGGCGTCAGCCTGAACAAGCGATCCTGCCGCTGCTGGAGGAGCTGGGTATCGGGTTCGTGCCCTTCAGCCCGCTGGGTAAGGGCTTCCTGACCGGTTCGATTACCTCAGGCACCACCTTTGGTAAAGATGATTACCGCAGCACGGTGCCGCGTTTCGCCGCTGAGGCGATTGAAGCCAATGAAAAACTGGTCGCGTTATTGGCTCAACTGGCCGTCGAAAAAGGCGTGACGTCGGCGCAAATTGCGCTGGCATGGCTGCTGGCACAAAAACCGTGGATTGTGCCGATCCCGGGGACCACCAAACTGCACCGGCTGGAGGAAAACCTCGGCGCTGCAGACATCCTCCTGTCTCAGGCGGATTTACAGCAGATTACTCAGGCGCTTGAAACGGTGAAAATTGTCGGCGAACGGTATTCGCCGGAGCATCAGGCGCGGGTAGGCCGTTAACGCGCAGGCGGGTCCGCAGCGATGCGGGCCCGCTATTCCGCATACCGGAGCGCATCGATCATCAGCGCAAAGGCGGGTGGATGCTGCTTGCGGCTGGGGTAATAGAGGTAGTACCCGGGGAATGACGGACACCAGTCCTGCAGAACCTGAATAAGCTCGCCTGAGTCGATATATTCCTGAACCCTGTCCTCTGGAACACAGGCAATGCCAAAGCCCGATAACACCGCATCGATTCTTTCTGCCTGCAGATTAAAGGTGACCTGGCCTTCAACCCTGACGCGTAGCGGCTTCCCTTCCCTCTCGAACTCCCAGTGATACAGACCACCGGCGGTCGGCAAGCGCATATTGATACACCGATGGTGCTGGAGGTCGTGCGGCGTTTCAGGAACCGGGTTGAGGGCAAAATAGTCTGGCGATCCGACGACCGCCATCCGCATATCCGGCCCAATCCTGACGGCGATCATGTCCTTATCCACGCTTTCGCCGAGTCTAATCCCGGCATCAAAACGCCCCTCAACAATATCGACAAAGCCGTTATCGACCATCAGTTCAACATTGATTTCCGGGTATTCCCTGAGGAACGGTTTGAGCTTCGGCCACACCAGGCTCCGCGCGGCATGCTCGCCCGCAGATAAACGGATATTGCCGGAGGCGGTGCCATTCAGTTGCACCAGCGACGCCAGCTCCTGCTCGAGATCGGCAATGCGCGGTTCAAGGCAGGCGATAATTCTCTCGCCCGCTTCTGTGGGGGCAACGCTGCGGGTGGTGCGGGTCAAAAGACGGATGTTTAAGCGTTCTTCCAGCGCCTTCATCGCGTGGCTCAGCGCCGACTGGGACACACCGAGCTTGCCCGCCGCTTTGGTAAAACTTCGCTCCCTGGCAACCACAAGAAAGATCTGCAGTTCATTGAAGTTTTCTTTAAGCATGGGCGGTTTCCTGTTTAGCGCCGTTACTGACATTGCTGTCATATCGCCGTCAGTCTGCTGACAGCCCGGATCGGTATAGTGCCAGATAAGGTCATGGCGAAGCATCCATGGCCTTAACAACCTGATGCTGATATTGAGTTAAAGAGGTAAACAACATGAAAGCAACACTCGCAACGATCCTTTTCATGGGGTTCATGACGGTGAATGCCGCATCTGCTGCCGAACACACTAACGATACCGATGGCAAAGAGAAAATTGGCGTGGTATCCGCCAGCAATGCTTACACGCTGAATGAATTATCGAACGACCTTTCTCGCAAGGCCGCTGAGCAAGGGGCCAGCAGCTACAAAATACTGTCGGCGACTGGCAAGAATCGACTGCACGGCGTGGCAGAAATCTACAAATAAACCGTTATTGTCCTGTCCGGGATGGTGTCATAACCCTTTCATAATGAGCGGCAAATTATGTTAAGAACAGAAGGCATCATCGATGAAATAACGCTGTGGATTGATTCTAACTTACACAAACCGCTGAGGATCGAGGATGTCGCGGCCAGGGCGGGCTACTCTAAATGGCATCTTCAGCGGCTATTTGTGCAGTTTAAAAACGTTAGCCTGGGGAAATATATTCGCGATAAAAAGCTGAGACTGGCCGCGAGAGATCTGGTTGAGACCAATGAGTCGATAATGGATATCGCTTGTAAGTATGGATTTGATTCTCAGCAGACGTTTACCCGGGTGTTTTCAAATAATTATCAGTTGCCGCCGCTGAGATACAGGAATGTTAAGCGGTGAAGGGTAGCACCACCGGAGCTGCATTCTCCCCCTCACCCCAACCCTCTCCCTGAATGGAGAGGGAGCCTTCCGTGCCCATTTTTTATGTCGGGATCCCTCTGCGCGAAGCAGCTGACAGAGAAGCACTGCACATTAAGTGAACGGAACCACCACCGGAGCTGCATGCTCCCCCTCACCCCAACCCTCTCCCTGAATGGAGAGGGAGCCGACCGTGCCCATTTTTTATGTCGGGATCCCTCTGCCACTAATACCGATTTTGGCTAAAACGGCACCGTCGCGGAGGTGCGAATGGAAAAGCCCAGAGGAAGTGCATCATCCTGGTCAGCATCGACCACGCTGTCACCGGTAGCGACGTGGCGCGCCCTTAACATCTGTGCTTTTTCCGGTTGCTGCGCTAAGTCGTATGCCTGCGCCAGATCGCGTCGCCAGTTGGCATTCCATGGACATGTCTGATGTCCCTTTTCCATATGCTCGATGCCATCAGCAAGATGCCCTTTACGCACGCAAATCAGGCCCACCATGAAATTCGCGGTAGCGTGTTCGGGCACGTGGTGCAGCAGGCGCCTGAAGAGCATCTCGGCTTGATCAAGCTTCCCCTCGCGATAGAGCGCTATGCCGTCGGTCTGCATTCCGGGAACGGGCAAGCTCACCATCTCCACAGGCTCATGCACGATCTTCGCGTTGGTACCCGCGATCAGTGGCGCCAGAAAGTCCGCGTATCGCCGCCAGCGTTCGCGTGCAGTCTGATAGATCGGCTGACGCACCTGCCACACGCTGGCGGTCTTGACCGGCCTGTCCAGTTCAGAGGTGTCGAGCACCTGCGGCTCCCATTGCACGCCGACATAATCCAGCATCCGACGCGCCTCTCGTTCCGGCTCAGAGACCACGTCCTCATAGCGCACCTCGAGAATGTCGCCGGGGAACAGCTGGTTCCAGTGGTGCATCATCAGGTTGTGGTCGGCCAGTTGTTCACCAATCCACTGCAGGTCATAGGCGAAGCCCATCCCGCCGTGCTTCGCCGCGTAGTCGGTGAAGTAATTGGAGATAGCGATATCGCGCGGGTCGCGTCGCACGGAGATTATCCGCGCGTTCGGGAACAGGAGCTTGATAAGACCAATGTTCTCGAAATTGTGCGGCAGCTTATCCACCACATGCCGAACCTCAGACGCGTTTTCTGGCACTGTTTCCCGCAGTTCGTTGAGCAGGCTGGCGGTGATACCCGCCACGACATCGGCCGACAGATCGTCCACGCAGTCCGGGTAATGACGCCCTGACCCCGTATTACGTTCCCAGCTTTCCAGCCTGGCGATGGTACTGGGGATCACCCCCAGTTCGCCCGCACCGTGGATGTGGCTGTGTCCCGCCAGGATCTGTTCGACCAGCGTGGTACCGGAACGCGGCATCCCCAGGACGAACACCGGCAGCGTTGAATCGTTGCCGATGCCACGTCGGTTTTCGTACAGCGAACGACTGAAAGCATGACGGATACGCGCGCAGCCCTGGCGGTGTGCAACCGGATCGTAGCGCAGCAGTGCGCGGCTGGCCGCATTGGCGTCATTGGCGAGGGTGAAAGCTTTGGTGTAGTCCTTGCGCTTTTCCCAGGCCGAAGCCAGCTGCAGCAGCAGTCCGGGCTGCACCGGGCCGGAGAGCCCCGGCCGCCGGGCCAGATTTTCCAGTCGAAGCAACGTCTCGTCGTCTTGCGGAAAACGCCGGGCGTTGATCAGCGCCGCATGACCACGTGCCGGGTCGATAACCAACACCTGCTCGAACAACGCGACGGCCTCGTCGATGCGCCCCAACTGCATATACAGCTGCCCCAGCCCCTGCAGGGCGAGTACCAGACGCGGATGCGCTTGCAGTACCTCGACGAATCGCGCCTCTGCCCCACTGTAATTCTGCTCCTGGGCATCCACCCCGGCGAGGGCCACTTGCGCCTGCGCCAGCCACTCAGCCGCCTGCGCCGCGTCCATCTCGGTTGACGGCGTCAGCGCCCCGGCCTCCTCGATAGCCTGTTCGGCCATCTGACGCGCCAACGCCGGATAGCCCTGGGTGGCGATGCCGGCCAGCTTCAGGCGCAAAGGCAGCGTCATTTTTTGCTGTTGCCCGGCCAGATGGATGGCGCGGTGCAGCAACGTCATGGCCTGAGGCAAGCGACCCTGTAGCTCCGCCAGTTCAGCCTGCTGTTGGTACAGGTTCGGCTGTTGCGGGTAGTGCCGCAGACCACGGCGCAGCGCATCTTCCGCCTGGGCATGACGCCCACGCTCGGCCAGACGCTGGGCATAGCCGGTCAGCAGGCCACAGTAATCGTTCTCTGCCAGTTCAGTTTGGCGTAACTCCAGCCAGGCATCCGCGCGGGCAAAGTCGTCACCGGCCAGCCACAGCTCCAGGCGCAGGCCGCGCAGCTGCTGGTCGTGCAGCGCCACCTGCAGCGCGGGCCAGTGCTCCCGCTCGCCTGCCCAGAAGAGGTCGGCGGCGGCCAGCGTCTCCTCGGCCTGCGGCAAGTCCGCACGTTGCAGGTAGAGACGCAGCAGTTGCTGATAGACGGCAATATCGGGTTGCAGGCACAGACTGCGTTCATACAGAGGGATAGCCTCCTCTTCCCGTTGATGCTGCACATAGCAGGCAGCCAGACGCGCCAGCAGAAGCGCGTGGTCTGGAGCCTCTGTACGGGTGGCTTCCAGCAGCGCCTGCGCTGGGTCAAATTCCCCCAGCAGCAGGTGCAAGGCCGCCAGGTCGACGCGAACGTCGACCTCCAGTGCCGCCGGGTCCAGCGCCATCAGCGCCTGGCGGGCCGCCTCTGGCTGGCCCAGATGGATCTGGGCCAAAGCCAGCAGCACCTGCTCTGCCGGTGAAATCACCGGCAGGCTCAGGCACGCCTCATGCAGCGCCTCGAACTGCTGCATGTCGACCAGACGGCGTAACAACGTCAGAGAACCTGTCATGGCATCGCCAGCCCTTGCGAGGTGAGGACGCCAGCAGGCATCGCCGGCATATACGCCTGACCAATCGTATTGCCCTGATTCGGGTTTACGGTCCAGCTGCCGTTCCAGAGATCCACACTATTGCCATCACGATAGAATTGGCCGTTTGCAGCAACTGCGGCGACGTTATAGGCAGAAATCGAACTAGAGAACCCTGTAATCCAGTTTACGGAATTCCCACGGGTATTCATCTCCGCCACTGCGCTGCCATAGCTTGCCTTAACAGAGCTGCCCGTGCCCACCAGCACAATCTTGTCGTCTAGGCCCAGATTCTGCGCGCCAGACCACATCTCATTGCTATCCAGCCCAACCGGCGCGCTGGAAGTGCTGGTGACCTGGATATAGATGGTGTACGCAGTATTGGCATCAAAGACGCGCCCGTTGTGATCGGAGCTTTGGCCCGTCGTCAGGTCGAACACCACGACGGACGAATCCCCCATCCCGGCAGAAACGGTCGTGAAGTTCAGCCCCGTCGAGGTACTGATCCCGGCATAGTCATTGCCCGCCGCGTCGTGCAGCGCGCCGCTGTCGATCTGGACGTGGTAGTTTGCGCCAGCCGCCAGATCCGTTGTCGGGTTAACCGTCACCGTGTTGCCGCTGATGCTGACCTGCGAACTGTCGGTGATGTCGATGACCTTGTTCAGACTGCCGTTGCTGTCGTTGATGAGGGTGATATGACCGCTGCCAGCCAGCACGTTCTCGCTGAAGGTCAGCGTGAGATTAGCGCCCGTGGCGACGCTGCCGACGTTATCCTGCGGTGTGCTGCTGGTGAGCACAGGCGCAGTGTTGTCTACTATCACGCTGCTGCCGGAGATAGCGGAGACATTACCAGACGCATCCACGGCGTAAGCGTGGTACGTCCCTTCGTCCAGGCCGTTCAGCGCCAGCGCGGTGTCGGTGTTAGCCGCGACGGCAACGCTGTTCATCAGGTTGTCGGCAGCGTGGGTGAGGTTGTTCAGATCCGTCACCGTCACGCTATCTCTGACCAGGTATACCTTGCCAGCCTCGGAGCTGTGCACAGTGACCATCTGGTTACTGTTCTCCACGCCATCCAGGTCAGTAATGAGGGTGACGTCAGGCGGCGTGGTGTCGACGTTGTAGGTGACGGTCTGCGTGGTCTGGTTACCGGCGGCATCGGTGGCGGTGACAATAAATTGCGCACCGCTGGCGTTGGCCGGGCTGGTGAGCAGCGTCACAACACCGGTGCTGGCGTTGATGCGGAAGTGCTGGGTGTCGTCCAGGCTGTAGGTGATGCCGTGCGCGTCGCTGGCGGCAGCGGTATACACGGTGTCGCCGGTGACGGTGCTGTCCGTAATGTCGGCGGCGGTGGTCGCGCTGGTGAAGACCGGCACGGTGTTGTCCACCATTACGCTGCTGCCGGAAATAACGGACAGATTACCTGCCGCATCGACGGCCCAGGCATGGTAAGTGCCTTCAGCGAGGTTGGCAGCGGAGATCGTTGCGCGGGTATTTGCAGTGACGGCCGTGCTGGCCCACTTATCGCTGGCGGCACCGGTAATATCGCTGAGCTGACTGACCACCACATTGTCATTGACCAGGTAGACGGTGCCACTTTCGTTGCTTTGCACGGTAGCGTGACCGTCATGGTTCAGCACGACGAGGTTTTCGTAGGTGCTGCCGTCGGCGTTAAATTTCTGCACATACAGGTGGTAGCCAGAAATACTGCTGGCAGGGCTATAACCGTACCAGGTCACCATGTATTCGCCGTCTGCACCGGCGGCGGTGATTTGTGGGTAGTAGTCAATCGAGCCACTGGAAGCGCCCAGTTGCACGATATCGCCCACCGCGACACCACTGGCATTGAACTTCTGCACATAGACGTCCGGGCTCAAGCCGCCATTACCCATCCAGGTGACGACGTAGCCGCCATCGCCCAGCGCCGTGATGCGCGGGGATTGGTCGGAGTTGATGTTCTGGTTGTTGTCCGGTGAATCCAGTTGCACGGTCGCGCCCACTTTACTGCCGCCCGCAGTGAACTGCTGCACATAGACAACGCTTTCGTAGAAGCCATTGGTGTTGTCGTATTCCATCCAGGTGATAACGTAGCCACCGTCGGCCAGCGCTGCGACATACGGAATGGCATCGTTGATACCGAAATTGCCGCCGTTATTTGCGCCGTCCAGTTCGACAATGCTGCCGACTTTAGCGCCAGTGGCATCGAACTGCTGCACCCAGGTTCTGTTGTTGTAGTCCGAGCTGCTGTAGTCGAAGCTCGACCAGGTGACGACATAGCCGCCGTTAGCCAGCGACGTGATCTGCGGCTGGGTTTCGTAGGAGTTACTGCTTCCCGTCGTGCTGTCCAGCACCACCGGAGTGGAGCCGGTGCCGGTGGCATCGAACTGCTGCAGGTAGATGTGGTAGTCGTCGGGGGTATAACCCTGCCAGGTTACCACGTAGCCGCCGTTGTCCAGTACGGTTACCTGCGGGCTGGCATTGCTATAAGAGCCAGGCACAGCCAGTGGCAGGGTGTTGCCTACTGCGACGCCGGTTTCGTCAAAGCGCTGCACGTAGATGCCGTCGCCGCCGTTAATGTACCAGGTCACGATATAGCCGCCATCGGCCAGCGTCGCGATCTGCGGGGCGATGTCCTGGGCAGAAGCGGTCCCATCAAGTTTTGCGGCTGCGGAGAGTGAGCTGCCGTCAGCGTTGAACAACTGCGTATAAATGCTGGTGTCGTTGCTGGTGCCGTCCTGGCCGATCCAGGCCACGGCGTAAGCCCCGGCATCATTAATGGCCGTCACGCTGACAACACTGTCCGTCCAGTTGTAGAACGTGCTGGTCGCACCTGATGCGAGCTGTACGGCATCACCCAGCGCGACACCCTGTGCGCTCAGGCGCTGCGCATAGATCCCGAAGCTACCATTGTTGTTGCCTGACCAGGTCACCAGGAAGCTGCCATCACCCAGCGCGGTGGTATCAAAACCGTTGGGGTAGATGTAGCCAATCGCCGGATTCAACATCACTGGCCCCGACGAGCTGCCGTCGAGGGTGACCGTCGGGGCGATTTCGTCCACATCGGTGACATTAACGGTGACGCTCTGCGTGGTTGTGTGGCCTGCTGCGTCAGTGGCAACGACGTTGAAGGTGTATTGCGGCGCGTGGGAGCCTTCATAGTCTGGGCTGGCGTTAAAGGTGACCGCACCCGTTACGGCGTCGATAGTGAAGTACTGGGCGTCAGCGCCATTATCCGCGTCGGCCAGGCTGTAAGTCACGTGCTCGCCACCGTCGGCGGCATCGTTGTCAAAGGCCTGCGCGGTATAGATGGCGGTACTGGCGGCGGTATTCTCGGCAACGCTCACCGTGGCGCTGGCGTAGCTGTCGCTGATGTTGCCGGTGGTGAAGCTCGGGGCAACCTCATCAACGTTGTTGATGTCCAGGGTCACCGCGCGTTCGCTGGCGTTGTTGGCCGCATCAGTGGCAACAACGGTGAAGTTATAAATGGCTTTGCTTTCGAAATCCGGGTTGCCGGTCAGGGTGACCGCCCCGGTGATCGGATCTATAGTCAGATCCGCGTCGCTGCCCGCTTTCAGCGAGAAGATGACGCCGTTGCTGATATCGCCGGTGTCGGTCGCGGTGGCGGTATAGATCACCTGACCCGCACCGCTGTTTTCGTTGATCGCCGTAGCGGTCGCGCCGCTGGTGATCGTCGGGGCAACTTCATCGAGGTTGTTGATCCCCAGGGTCACCGCGCGTTCGCTGGCGTTGTTGGCCGCATCGGTGGCGACAACGGTGAAGTTATAAATGGCTTTGCTTTCAAAGTCCGGGTTACCGGTCAGGGTGACTTCGCCGGTTTGAGAGTCGATCGTCAGGCCCGCGTCGCTGCCCGCTTTCAGCGAGAAGGTCACGCCGTGGCTG
>Ga0308165_1003496_pt1 | contig 16801 bp, 15 predicted proteins | sample PhyWR2_FD_201032 | JGI IMG/M metagenome (GOLD analysis project Ga0308165, IMG submission 201032) | Phyllosphere microbial communities from UC Gill Tract Community Farm, Albany, California, United States - DLSLW.R2 | ecosystem: Host-associated > Plants > Phyllosphere > Unclassified | place: USA...
ACAACAGAAATTAAGTTTGGGTATTTTACTGATTTTGATTGCTGCAACATTAAGTAGTTTAGGTCAATTGGCATGGAAATTTGGCGCTGATGGAGTTGGGAGTTATGCAATTATACTCTATGCTATTGGTTTCGTAGCAGCAGGAGCAGGAATGTTTGTGATGATGGCCGCTTTTCGTTACGGTGAAGTTTCCATTTTACAGCCAATGATGAGCTTAGGTTTTGCACTGTCAATTGTTTTAGGGGCATTATTCCTAAATGAGAGCATTACGTGGTATAAATTGTTGGGAACAGGCTTCATCATTGTAGGCTCGATCCTTTTAGGAATCGAAGGGAATGAGGAAAAAATATGATCAATTATGCAGCGATTTTAACGATTTTGATCATTACGACTTTTTCGGGGAGTGCTGGGGCTTTAGCACTTAAAAAAGGGATGAATGATTTGCCTCAAATGAGTCTTAAGTTAGTATTGACTAATGCCTGGATTTATTTAGGGTCTTTCTTATATATTTTGAGTGCTGTGACGAATATTGTGTTATTGAAATTTTTAGATTATTCAATTGCGTTTCCGATGACGTCATTGACGTATGTTTGGACAGTTATTATTAGTTATTTTATTTTTAAAGAAAAGCTAAGTATTCGTAAAGTATTAGCGGTTGTGTTCATTATTATTGGGGTGTTTATTATCAGTCAATGAAGCGATTTATTGGTAATGATTTTGTTCTAGTTGTACTATAGAGATAGAAACAACAGGAGGGGTTACTATGACCGTCAAATCAAAAGGTATTGATAAAATCAAATTGGTTCAGGCAGTTACAACGATTGTCACAGGAATCATTATGTTGAATGCCGTATTAAAAGCAAATAAAAAATAAGTGGATACATTAACCAGATTACTGTGGAAACTCATCTGTAGAGTATCTACAGTTTCGATCCGATTGCTCATGACAGCTAATGGTTTCTAAAACAGCTTGAAAGAGAGTAATGAGAGTATCAAAAAGCTTTCTAGCAACTATTATTGAGGTAGTTACTAGAAAGCTTTTTGTTGTGTCCTAATGGTAATGTTAGCTAGTATCAACGGATTCCTAATGCAATTCGTGCGTAGCGGCTCATCTTATCAGTCGTCCAAGCTGGATACCAAACAAGTTTTACTTCTGGATTTTTTACTTCTGGAATTTCTTTTAATGCTTCATGGATTTGTTCAGTAAGAACGTCAGCTAATGGGCAACCCATCGTTGTAAGGGTCATTTTGATGACAGTATCACCAGTTTGTGCAAATTCTACTTCGTAAATCAATCCTAAATTAACGATATCGATCCCAAGTTCAGGGTCGATCACTGTTTCTAGAGCTGTTAAAATCTGCTCTTTGATATCTTCAATCTCTTCAGCAGACCATTCTTGATTTGTTTCAGTCATTGTATCTACTCCTTTTTCTTAGTCGTCCGTTTGATCAATGCGCGCATATTTGCGGGAATAACGGCACTCCTTTACAGTTTGTTCTTCCAATATAATACCTTTTTTTAAATACTTTGTAAATGAGAATCTTTTTCAATAAAATAGGAGCACCAAGCAGTTTCAGTTAGTGTAAATAACTAAAAAAATCAAAATTGCAGCGTAAACAGCATTAATTCATTTTCCGTTGCATTAACAACATTATGTTGAGTGTATGCTTCTAAAAAGATTGCATCGCCTTCGTGTAAAGTAAGTACTTCATCTTTTAGTTCGATGGTGGCTTCACCTTTTAGAATGTAGTTGATTTCACAAAGATTATGAGCGATTTTTCTACCGCTAGATGATGATTGAGCATCAATTGAAATTTTTGAGATAACCATGTTATCCGTATGTACGGGTAAATTAAATAAAGTATCATAATAAGTAGAATTTGTATGCCATGGATTATAGATAGTACCTGAAGAGTTTCGAATTACTTTATAACCATTTTCAGTCGTTTCATCTTCGTGTTGGATAACTTGAGGGGCTTCATTTGCCAAAAGATAAGCGACAGTGACATTTAGTGCATCAGCGATTTTTCTTAATGCTTCCAGTGATGGGCGATTGATACCACGTTCGATTTGTGATAAAAAGCTAGCAGAGTAACCTGTTTTTTCTCCTAATTCAGTTAATGTAATCCTTTTTTCTTTTCGTAAATTCTTGATTTTTCTAAATTCCATCTATAGCCGTCCTTTGTTTAGAGTCCTTTTTTCATTCATATTATCTCGAATTCGTTACAAAATTACAAGCACTTAGATTTTAATGAAAAAAACCACAGTTAATTCTCATTAATATGTTGACAATTCCATAGAGGAAACTTAAAATTGGAACTAATAATTCAAAATCTTCAATAAAATTTAACTAGAAATTAAAAAAAGAACGTTTAATATTTCTTTGAGAATGATTTAAATATTAAAGAGTAATTAGAGATGCGAATGAAATATAATGATGACTACTGGGGGAAATATTTTGAAAATCACGAAAATTAATGTAGCGGCAAAAGCGGTAAAGTTAAAAGAACCAATTACGATTTCATTAGGAACGATCGAGCATTCAATGAGCGCAATCGTTGAAATCGAAACAGATGAAGGGATTGTTGGCTATGGTGAAGGCTCACCTGGAATCTTGATTACAGGTGAAACCTTAAAGGGGACAACTGAGTGTATTCAATTATTTGAAAAACAGTTACTAGGTACTGATCCTTTAGATATAGAAAAAGTTCACAACGTCATGAATTCTGTTGCAGCAATGGCGCCTTCTGCAAAGACTGCAATTGATATTGCTTGTTATGATTTACTTGGAAAAAAAGCTAACCTACCAGTGTATAAACTTTTAGGGGGATTTGATTCTGCGGTCAAAACAGATATGACGATCGGACTTGATACACCTGAGATCATGACTGAAAAGGCGAAATTGGCTGTTTCTCAAGGATTTGATACGTTGAAAATCAAAGTAGGAACGGGTTTTGCAGCGGATCTTGCACGAATCAAGGCGATTAGAGAAGCGATCGGTAGTCAAATAAATCTGCGATTAGATGCCAATCAAGGTTGGAAACCAAAAGAAGCTGTAAATACAATCAATCGTTTAGCAGAATATGGTATTGAGTTAGTTGAACAGCCGGTAGCCTATCATGATATTGAAGGGTTGACCTTTGTTACAAATCACGTATCAACGCCGATTATGTCTGATGAAAGTTGTTTTAATTCTAAAGATGCACTACGTTTGATCAAAGCACATGCTGTTGATTTTGTGAATATTAAACTAATGAAATGTGGTGGAATTCATGAAGCACTTAAAATCAATAGTATTTGTGAAGCAGCTGGAGTTGAGTGTATGATCGGTTGTATGGTTGAAGAAACCAACATTGGTGTAACTGCCGCAGCGCATTTGGCCGCCGCAACTAAAAATATTACAAGAGCTGATTTAGATGCAACTTTTGGATTGAATGAAGTCGCGATTCCAGGTGGTGTTGGCTTAGAACCGACCAGCTTGATTACGTTATCTGCAAAGGCAGGCTTAGGTTTGAGTAAATAAGAAAGGGGAATACAAGATGTATTATGAGTTAAACTATATGAGCGTACCGTTACCAGAAGACGTAATCAAATTAAAAAATTATGGGGATTTTGATGGTGCTGGGAAATTGATTGACTATCTACTTGAAAGTGAATTACCACAAGCTTTAAAAAAACGCTTAGAGATCGAACAAGATATTATTCGAATCGTTGGCATTAATGAATATCCATTTGACTTCGTCGAAGCAAATAAAATGATGAAGGAAACCTTTAAAGAGTATCAGGAGCAGGAACTAACTATTTTGAAGGAAACAGGAAAAGTTGATTGGCTCTATATAGATGGCAAGGTCCATTTCCAACGACGTTTCTTAATGAACCTGATCAAAACTCAAGCCGATTATGAAGCAAGATTGATCGTCAAAGAAGATAATGAGACAGATCGTCTACGCAAACAAGAGTTAACTCAAAATATTCAGCTAATGAAAGAACGTGGCTATCGGAAAGTAAAACTACATTTGAAAACAAGTATTCAAGTAAAAAAAGAATACGAACGACCAGGAGAAACAGTCAAGGTTTATTTACCATTGCCAAAAGACTGTAAACAAATTTCGGATATACAAATCATAAAGACAACACCTGAGGCAAGTTTTATTGCTCCTGAAAATGAAGCACAGCGTACTGTTTGTTTTGAAACAGTTTTACAAGAAGATCAAACTTTTTCAGTAGAATATAGCTATGTCAATCAAGTCGATTATGTTGATTTAGATCCGAACAAAGCCTCAGAGCTACAACCAGAATTCGAATTAAGCGAGCAACTTCCGCATATTCGCTTTACGCCGTACTTGGAACAAGTGTTAGCAGAGATTTTAGCAGGGGAGACTAATCCAATTATCAAAGCACGTAAAATCTATGACTTTATTACAACAAAAGTCAATTATTCGTTTATGCGGGAATATTTTACAATTGAGAACATATCGGAGTATGCTGCTGTCAATTTAAAGGGCGATTGCGGTGTTCAAGCAATCTTGTTTATCACCTTATGCCGAATGGCTAAAATTCCGGCAAAATGGCAATCAGGCCTATATGTGTCCCAATATTATACCGGCTGTCATGATTGGGCGCAATTTTATATTGCACCGTATGGTTGGCTTTTCGCAGATTTATCATTTGGCGGCGGTGCTCGTAGAAATGGTGATTTAGATCGTTGGAATTATTATTTTGGTAATTTAGATATTTTTAGAATGCCAGCAAATAGCGAAATTCAAACCGATTTTAATCCACCAAAACAATCTCTCAGAGCTGATCCCATCGACAATCAGCGGGGAGAATTCGAATATGAGAACCAAGGACTTCCATATGCCTATTTGGATGTAAAACAAGAGTTAGTTGCTATGGAAGAACTTGTCTAATAAATAAAAATGAAGGAAAAGGTGGAACGTATGAAAAAAGGGTTAAAACAAAGTTTAACAGTGTTAACAACAGTGCTGCTGCTTTCGGCTTGCGGGGGAAATTCAAGCGATAAATCAGCAAACAGTACAGACAAGAAGAATGAAACTGGGCAAAAATCAGCAAAAGTCTTAAACTTGATGGAAGCTTCAGAAGTAGGATCGATGGACACGATTTTCACGCAAGATGAACCAAGTGTCAATGCCCAATCCAATGTTTTTGAAGGACTCTATCAATTAGATGAAAAAGATACAATCATTCCTGCTGTAGCAAAAGAATTACCAGAAATTTCGGCAGATGGTAAAACATACACTATTAAACTTAGAGATGATGCGAAATGGTCAAATGGAGATAACGTAACAGCCAACGATTTTGTTTTTGCTTGGAAAAAGATGGCTGACCCTAAAAATCAGGCAAACTACTTCTTCTTGATGGATGGCACGATTCTCAACGGGACAGAAATCGTAAATGAAGAAAAATCAGCAGATGAACTAGGCGTAACAGCTATTGATGATTACACACTTGAAATCAAAATGGAAAAGCCTGTTACTTATTTCACTTCATTATTAGCATTTTCACCTTTCTTTCCGCAAAATGAAAAATTTGTAACGGAAAAAGGTAAAGAATACGGAACATCTAGTGAAAATATTGTATCTAATGGCCCATTCTTGATGGAAAACTGGGATCAATCATCAATGTCTTGGGATTTGGTTGAAAATCCAAATTATTATGATGCAGATAAAGTCAAATCAGAAAAAATCCATTTTGAAGTGTTAAAAGAAACCAATACGGTTTTCAATCTATATGAATCAGGCGAATTAGATGTAGCGATTCTGACAGGAGATTTCGCTAAGCAAAATAAAGATAATCCTGATTATGAAGCAGTTCAACGCTCAAAAGTGTATTCTTTACGAATGAATCAAAAAAGAAACGACAAGCCATCGATCTTTGCAAACGAAAATGTACGTAAAGCTGTTGCCTACGCGCTTGATAAGAAGAGCCTAGTAGAAAATATCTTAGCAGATGGTTCCAAAGATATTTATGGTTATATTCCAAAAGACTTTGTTGCAAATCCTGAAACAGGAGAAGATTTTAGAAAAGAAGCTGGGGATCTAGTGAAAACAGATGAAAAATTAGCCAAGGAATATTTAGAAAAAGCGAAAAAAGAATTAAATGGAGACGTGACCATCGAATTATTATCTAAAGATGGTGATGGCGATAAAAAAGTGGCAGAATTCATTCAAGGTCAATTAGAAAAAACACTACCAGGTTTAAAAATCAATGTGAAGACAGTTCCATTGAACAACTCCATCGAACTGATGAAAAAAGGGGACTATGAACTTTCTGTCAGCATGTGGGGTCCAGATTATCAAGACCCTATGACCTTTTTAGAAAGCTCAGTTAGTACCAAGAATAAAACTAGCTATCGTAGTGAAAAATATGATCAATTAATCGATGATGCGTCGAACAAATATGCAAACGAACCGGAAAAACGTTGGGAAACATTGATTGCAGCTGAAAAAGTCTTGGTAGAAGAAGATGTTGCATTGATTCCATTATACCAACAAGCAAGAGGACAATTAGTTCGACCGGGTGTCGAAGGAATCGAGTACCATAACTTTGGTGCAACTAGCACGTATAAAAACGCTTTTATCAAAGAGTAAACGAATATCGATTTAAGATTTTACTAAAAAACTAAACATCTTCGATCAGAAACACTTGACCTCAAATTGATTTGCTTGTATTATACTACTTGGGCACCTTTGAGAAGGTCAGAAGTTTACAACGAATTTCAGCTCCCTATTCATTTTGGATAGGGAGCTTTTGCTTTTTGTTTTCAGAAAAAGAAACAGTTCATTGTTTGCTTCTCTCTACAAATCTATTTTAAGAAAGGGTTTTTTTATATTATGACAAAATATATCTTTGTTACAGGCGGCGTAGTTTCTTCGATTGGTAAGGGAATTGTCGCAGCATCTCTAGGACGTTTATTAAAAAATCGTGGCTTGAAAGTAACGATTCAAAAATTTGATCCATATATCAATGTGGATCCAGGAACAATGAGTCCTTATCAACATGGAGAAGTTTTTGTCACAGATGATGGTGCCGAAACAGATTTGGATTTAGGTCATTATGAACGATTTATTGATATCAACTTAAATAAATATTCAAACGTGACAACAGGGAAGATCTATTCAGAAGTATTAAGAAAAGAACGTAAAGGTGAATACTTAGGCGCAACAGTACAAGTGATTCCTCATATTACAAATGAAATCAAAGATAAAATCATGCGTGCAGCTAGTATGACGGATGCGGATATCATTATTACAGAAGTTGGTGGAACGGTTGGTGATATTGAATCATTACCTTTCTTAGAAGCTTTACGCCAAATGAAAGCAGAAGTAGGCAGTGATAACGTGATGTATATCCATACGACCTTGATCCCTTACTTAAAAGCAGCTGGCGAAATGAAAACAAAACCAACCCAACATAGCGTAAAAGAATTACGCAGCTTAGGAATCCAACCAAACATTCTAGTTGTTCGTACAGAATTACCTGTTTCTCAAGGGACAAAAAATAAATTAGCGCAATTTTGTGATGTAGAACCAGAAGCAGTTATTGAATCACGTGATGTAGAAACACTTTATTCTATTCCATTAGCCCTACAGGCGCAAAACATGGATCAAATTGTTTGTGATCATTTAAAACTAGATGTACCTGTTGCTGATATGACAGAATGGCGTACATTGGAAGAAAAAGTTTTAGGCTTGAAGAAAACGACAAGAATTGCTCTAGTCGGAAAGTATGTCGAATTACCTGATGCCTATCTGTCAGTAGTCGAAGCATTGAAACACGCTGGTTTTGCTTTTGATTCAGACATTGTGATCGATTGGATCGATTCACAAGAATTGACTGCAGAAAATACTGCAGAAATTTTAAAAGATGCCGATGGAATCTTGGTGCCAGGTGGATTTGGTGATCGTGGTGTGGAAGGGAAGATCGAAGCGATTCGTTTTGCCCGTGAAAATGATGTGCCGTTTTTGGGAATTTGTTTAGGCATGCAAATGGCCTGTGTTGAATTTGCGCGCAATGTCGTTAAATTAGAAGATGCTGGTTCTGCTGAAAACAATCCAGAGATTTTAAATAACATTATTGATTTGATGGCAGATCAAGAAAACGTTGAAAATCTTGGCGGAACATTACGCTTAGGCTTATATCCATGCAAACTTAAAAAAGGCAGTGTCACTGCAACTGCATATGAAGGACAAGAAGTCGTGCAAGAGCGTCATCGTCATCGTTATGAGTTCAATAATAAATACCGTCAATTATTTGAGGAAAAGGGCTTAGTCTTTTCGGGTGTATCGCCAGATAATCGTCTAGTTGAAATTGTTGAGCTGCCAGAGAAAAAATTCTTCGTCGCTTGTCAATTCCATCCGGAATTGATTTCTAGACCAAACAGACCACAACTTTTGATCAAAGGGTTTGTTGAAGCAGCTTTAAATAATCAATAAGCTAAAAAGGTACGCTATCATGAATAGATAGCGTACCTTTTTTTGTTTCTATATCAGTCAGAAGTCGAACGCCTTCTGACTGAATTATTTTGTATAACAGGAGGAACAGATGATTGTTCTGGCGGATCACTACTTGGCAATACCTCGCTTGGGGATGTTGACACCGGTGGCTCAGGTTGCTGCGTAGAAGTAGCAGGAATTTCATTAGGCTCTGTTGCAGAAGGTTCAGTTTGTGAAGGCATTGTCGAGCTGCTAGACGTCGAATCAGAACTTGTTGAACCTTCAGAAGATGAAGAAGTTACAGAGCCTGTATTTGAAGGCAATAGTTGTTCTTCATAAGCACCTTTAACATACAACTCGCTACCAGAACGTATCACCGTATCCGGCATGACCCAATCATCATTAGAAACGCCTTCTGAAAGATAAGTCATCATTTCTCGATAAACGTCTGAAGCTGTTCCCCAGTATTCGTAAGGAATAGGGGTTAAGCGCTGCTTATAGCCTGTCCAAACCGAAACTGCATAATGAGGAGTATACCCAACAAAAGTGCTGTCAGGGGCAATGCTGGACGATTCAGAAGCGCCCATTTTTGCAAGATCCTCCTCTGTATAATTGGCTGTACCTGTTTTCCCAGCTTGTATCAAACCAGGAATGCCTGCATTGAATGCTGTACCGCCAGATATAACGTCTTTTAGCATGTCAGTCATCATATAAGCTGTGGAATCTTTCATTGCTCGTTTACTTTCAGTTTCTGTGACATCTTCAGAACCGTCTTGATAAACAACTTTATTCACGTAATAAGGTTTATTATAGACACCCATATTAGCAAATGCAGCATAGGCAGCTGCTAATTTTAAAGAAGAAACACCATATTTATTGCCATCTAGTTCACTGGTGTTACTAGAGATCGCATTTGCGGCAACAATTTCTTTAAATTCAATACCTAAATCTTTTAGGAAGGCAGCAGATTTATCACTACCAACAGCGTCAAATGTTTGAATAGCTGTTGTATTACGAGAATACATAATGGCTTTACGCATCGTTAATGCACCATAATATTGCATGTCCGCATTGGTAACTGGAATAGTTGTTCCTTCATAAGTAGTAGGTTTATCCATCATGATACGACCAGTTGAATAGTTCAGGTTTTCGATAGCTGGACCATAATCTGCAATAGGTTTCATCGTTGAACCAACATCTCGATCGGTTTCGATAGCAGAATTTGTACCTAATTGTACATCATCAGGGATATTCCGTCCGCCAATTTGAGCTTTGACTTGCCCGGTTTTGACATCGATGACGGTTGAAGCAACTTGGAAATCGGGATCAGGATATTGGACATAAGTGTCACTGTTAATAATATCATAGAGTCGTTTTTGGGCATTCATATCAAGATTTGTATGGATATCTAAACCATCGGTGTAGACATTTTTCCCCATAGCTTCGACTTCAGCGATCACTTCTCGGATATAATTATCAACGATTTTACGATTTTCATTCGATTGTTTTAGTGGTTGTAGGCCATCATCGATTGGAGTCGCTTTAGCTTCATCATATTCTTTTTGTGAGATTTTTTCATTTTCTTTCATGGTGTATAACACAACGTCACGTCGTTCTTTTGCGACATCCGGGTTGACATATGGGTCGTAATCATTGGGCGCTTGCGGCATACCAGCTAGTAAGGCAGTTTGTGGAAGGGTTAGTTCAGCTAACGGTTTTCCATAATAAGATTGAGCTGCCGTTTCCATGCCATATAAACCATTGGCCATATATACTTTGTTAATATAATAGGTTAGAATCTCTTCTTTTGATTTTTCTTTTTCTAGTTTCATTGCTAGCCAAGCTTCTTGTGCTTTTCGTTTAAGATTTTGATCTTTTTCTTTGGTAGAAAAATAGGAAAGTTTGATAAGCTGCTGGGTTAGTGTACTACCACCTTGCAGACCGCCTGTTTTAAAGTTTGAAAAGGCCGAACCAATGATTCGGATCGGATCAACACCGCTATGCTTATAAAAACGTTTATCTTCAACAGACACAACAGCATCTTTCAGTAAGTCTGGAACGTCCGTAGGTTTGATGATTTCGCGTTTTTCAGCACCTAATTCTTCAAAAACTTCATTATTTGCGTCATACAATTTGGAAGATACAGTTGCACTTAGTTTATCATCTTCTAATTTTGGTGCGTCCTTTGCATAGGACCAGAAGAGTCCAAGGCCTGCAAGGAAGCCTAGAATACCAAGCAGAACTAATCCAAGAAAGAGTTTCAGAAAGATTCTTTTTTTCTTAGGTTTTTTGCCACCATTAGAGGGCGGAATGTCAGCGCCTGTGGATGTAGGTATATGCCCGTGTCTGGCAGCGCGTGATCCTATTTCATCAGTTGTCATTAATCGCAACTCCTTTGTTTGATTGAATATGTTGCCGAACTGCGTCTAAATAAGGGATTCTTGGCGCAATTCCAATTTGGATTTCTATCCCATTTTTTTCAATAATAGATAAAGGCAACGATTTTTTTCCAGTGCTTTCTTGTTCTGACCAATAGGTTACTAATTCTTCTCCGCTAAAAAAGAAACATTTATTCAATGAAGAAAACCACAATAAAACAAAGCAAATTCCTTTTTGCGCTAAGCACTGCTCCATATGATCAATCTGGTGTTGGTGAAAGTTTTTTAAAGGAAAAGAAGTTTTATTCTTAGTTTCCTTTGCTTCAAAATCCAGATAGTAACCATTATAAACACCATTATAATCAGTTGTAGAGGCTTGTCTAAAATAAGCTTCCTTGATCACAGCGGCACTGCGGCTTGGATAATCAACTTTGACAATTTGAAGAGGAGTAGGTTTTTTGTGGACAACCGCAGTATTGCGCATTAAATAGTACGCATTACTTTTATTGATTTCTTCCTCAAAATCCATGCCACGTTTACCAAATTGAATTGATTTTTGTTTTTTTACTTGTTTTTTTGATTGGGGTGCTTCATGATTATTGTAGGGAGTACCATTAGGATAATGAAAAGCCATTTCTATCACACTCCTAGCCAACATTATAACAAAAAATCTTTATGAAAGAAAAGGAATGTCTATGGAAATTGTAAAAACACTTTATGTGACTGGCTATAAAAGCTTTGAAATCGGGGCTTTTCAAGACAATGACCCTAAAATTACAGTTATTAAAAATCTATTAAAAAAGGAAATCATAGGCTATTTAGACATTGGATTAGAGTGGGTTTTGGTTTCTGGTAACCTTGGAACAGAGATTTGGGCAGCAGAAGTCGTTGCGGAGTTAAAGAATGATTATCCAGAACTAAAATTAGGGCTTGTTTATCCTTTTAAAGACTTTGGTAGTAACTGGAACGAAAAGAATCGAGCAAATTTAGAAAAAATCGAACTATTAGCCGACTTTGTAGATTCAGTAAGCCACCAGCCTTATAAATCACCGGCACAATTAAAAATGCATACCAAATTTTTACTAGAACATTCTGGTGCTGCTTTATTGATATACGATAAAGAATATCCAGGTAAAACGGAGTATTTTCTTAAGGATGCGGAACGTTTTTCTGAAAAATTTCCTTACGAAATCCGCCTGATAACGATGGATGATTTACAAAACTCGATGGATTTGTGATAATCTGTTTGATTTTCTGACGATTTTCCGATACAATAATGCTGTTGAACTATGAACTTTTATCCTAATCAAAGAAAATAATGAGGTGTAAGTATGGCAAATTTAGTATACAGTCCAAAAGATATTTTACAAAAAGAATTTAAAACAAAAATGCGCGGTTATGATCCAGTGGAAGTTGATGAATTTTTAGATAATGTAATCAAAGATTATGAAGCTTATAATAAAGAGCTTCTAACTTTACAAGAAGAAAACAACCGTTTATTAGCTAAACTTGATCAAGCGTCTAAGGTACAACAAGCAATGCCAACACGCGGCGCCCAAGAGATGCCGAAAAGTGCTGCTGTTACTAACTTTGACATTCTAAAGCGTTTATCTAATTTAGAGCGTGAAGTATTCGGGAAAAAATTGGATGATACTCCTGCTTCAAATCCAATTTCAGGTATGAGTCATTCTAACCCATATGAAAGTAATCTACACAATTCTTATGAACGTGAAATCGACCACTCAGAAACACGTCAGTTTTAATTGATAAACATCAAATTTTGTAATTTTCGGGTGATCGCGGTTTGAATTTTATTCAAGCTGAGGAAAGTCCATGCTCGCACAGACTGAGATGTCTGTAGTGTTCGTGCTTAGCGAAATCATAAGCTAAGGTATTCTAGTAATAGAATAACGGCAGGAAAAATGACTAAGGTTTCGGCTACGTCAAAGTACCCTTGAAAGTGCCACAGTGACGAAGCAATTTTGGAAACGGAATTGGTGGAACGCGGTAAACCCCTCGAGCGAGCAACCCAAACAATGGTAGGGGCACTCTTCTAAAGGAAATGAACGAGTAGAAGAGGCAGATTAATTTCTGCAGATAGATGATGACCGTCGAATGTTTTCTCCTGAGAGGCATTCGATACAGAACATGGCTTACAGAAAATTACAAGTATTCAGGATGACCTTCCAACTTTGTTGTGAAGGCTTTTTTTAAAGTAAGAGATAAATAGAGTTACGAAGTTCTTAACGATAACAAGAACAAGAGGAGATATAATGACAAAAGAAAAAACATTTAAACTTGTTGCAACGGCAGCAAGTGGTCTAGAAGCGTTAGTAGGAAAAGAATTACGTGATTTAGGTATTCCTTGTGAAGTAGAAAATGGCAAAGCCTTGTTTGAAGGAACCATGGAAACAATTGCGACAGCAAACTTATGGCTCCGTACAGCAGACCGTATTAAAATTATTGTCGGTGAGTTTGATGCCTTTAGCTTTGATGAGCTATTTGAAAAAGTCAAAGCGTTGCCTTGGGAAGATTATCTACCGATGGATGCTGAATTTCCTGTGGCTGGAAAATCAATTAAGTCCAAATTATATAGCACACCTGATTGTCAATCCATTACGAAAAAGGCCATCGTTAATCGCTTGAGAGAAGTGTATCATCGTCCAGCAACAGTGCCATTGGCTGAAACAGGTGCTTTTTTTCAATTAGAAGTGGCTCTTTTAAAAGATCATGTTACTGTAACGATCGACACGACTGGTTCGAGCTTATTTAAACGTGGTTATCGTATTGAAAAAGGTGGAGCACCACTAAAAGAGAATATGGCTGCAGCCTTAGTGATGTTAACGAATTGGCGTAAAGACCGACCATTCTTTGATCCTGTGTGTGGGTCTGGGACGATTTGTATTGAAGCCGCACTTATCGGACATAATATTGCGCCAGGCTTTAACCGTGAATTTGTCTGTGAAACATGGGATTGGTTTGATGCTGCTGTTTTCGAAAAAGTTCGTAAAGAAGCAGATGAAAAAGCCGATTATGATATCGAATTAGACATCATGGGTTCAGATATCAATGGAAAAATGATCGAAATCGCCAAAGCAAATGCAGAAGAAATCGGATTGGGTGACTCAATTACCTTCAAGCAATTAGCTGTGCATGATTTTACAACAGAAAAAGAATACGGTGTAATGGTTGCAAATCCACCTTATGGAGAACGACTTGGGGAAGAAGAATCTGTTCGTAAACTTTATAAAGAGATGGGAGAGGTTTTCCGTCCCCTTAAAACTTGGAGTAAATATATCTTAACGAGTGATTTAACATTTGAACAATATTATGGGGCTAGAGCAACCAAGAAAAGAAAACTTTATAATGGTGCCCTGCGTACCGATTTATTCCAATATTGGGGCGAAAGACCGCCAAGAAGACCAAGAGAAGAGTAGGTAAAATAATATGAAAGAACAAGAATTTTTACAAGAGATAAAAGAAATCGAATTGCTGAAGGAAGCATTGGGATTACTGGAGTGGGATAGCCAAACAGGAATGCCAGAAGCTAGTAGTGCCTTTCGCGGAGAAACTGTAGGCTATCTATCTGGGATGGCATTTGAGCGCAGCGTTGGTCCAAAAATTCAAGAAGGATTGACTTATTTTGACACACATTCGGATGAGCTATCAGAACTAGGATTAGCGGTTTACAAAAAGGTCAAAGAAGAGTATGAGCTAAATCACAGTATTCCAACGAATCGGATGCAAGCTTACAATACGGCACTTACTAACGCGCATAATGCTTGGCTACAGGCTAGGAAATCTAAAGATTTTGCTCAGATGAAAAATGAAATTCAAACAATCGTTGATTTTTTGAAAGAGTTCATTCCATATTGGAAGAAAGACGAAGCCACAAATTATGATGTGCTATTAAATCAATACGAACCAGACCTAAGTGTTGAAAAACTAGATCAGATTTTTGGGCAAGTGAAATCTGGTATTATGGAGATCAGAGCGAAAATTGCTGAAAAAGGAACGATACCACGTACAGATTTTTTATCGAGACGTGTCACAAAGGAGCAGCAAAGAACCTTTGTTATAGGAGTTGCAGCGCAGTTAGGCTATGATTTTTCTCGAGGACGTTTAGATGATACCGTTCATCCATTTATGTTGGATTTAAATCGGAATGATGCGCGAATCACGACACGTTGGGATGAGTTAAATTTTGCGATGGCAACATTTGGCGTTATTCATGAAGCCGGTCATGGTATTTATGAACAAAGTATTGACCCAAAATATGATCATACACCCCTTTCGGCAGGTGCTTCGATGGGAATCCATGAATCTCAGTCGCTATTTAATGAAATTATTCTTGGAAGTAATAAACATTTTTGGAAAAAACAGTTCCCTTTTTTCCAAAAATGTACAGAAGGTACTTTTGATGATATTGAATTTGAGACTTTCTACGATTCCTTAAAGGAAACGAAAGCAAGTTTAGTCCGAATTGAGGCAGATAGTTTAACTTATCCACTGCATATCATCATTCGTTATGAAATAGAGAAGATGATTTTTAATGAAGGGGTTTCTGTAGCGGACTTACCACAAATCTGGAATGACAAATATGAAGAGTATTTAGGCATTCGTCCGATTAATGACTTAGAAGGAATTGTTCAAGATGTTCATTGGTCAGGCGGTAGTTTTGGCTATTTTCCTTCGTATGCTTTAGGTTATATGTACGCTGCGCAATTACGTCATGCGATGGGCAAAGAAATCAATGTAGATGCCGTTTTAGCTAGTGCAGATTACTCATCGATCAAAGACTGGTTGACAAAGCACATTCACCAATATGGTGCTTCGAGAAAGCCAAATCAATTGATCTTAGATGCAACAGGTGAAACGCTGAATCCACAATATTTGATCGATTATATGAAATCAATTTATTATGATGTCTATAAAATTAAAGAGTAATGCTGTTATTGAGCAACAGAAACGAGGGAGCGGTTATGTTATCAATCAAAGAATACCTAAATGCTGGTGAAACAACTGTCTCCAATTTAGTAATCGAGAACTATCAGAAAATTGGTCTAACCGATGAAGAGTTTCTATTTTGGCTACAATTATTTCGTTCTCAAGCTAAAGGAGATTTATTTCCAGATTTGGCTGAGATCAGTTTGATCATGGGAAAACCTATAGATGTTATCTATAAATTATTGAATCAACTTGTTTCACATGGATTTTTAATCATTGAAACAAAACAGAATGATCAAGGCCAAATGATGGATACGTATGATTTACTACCCATTTTTGAAAAGATCGGTCTTTTACAACAAAAGCAGATAGAAAAACAAAAAGAAATCACATCAGAAGAAACAATCAAACAGCTTTATCAAGGATTTGAAAAAGAGTTTGGTCGCCAACTATCGCCAATCGAGCTTGAGATGATCGGTCAGTGGTTAGAAACAGATCACTACCAACCGGAACTTATTCGATTAGCATTAAGAGAAGCAGTGTTAAATCAAGCTTATAGCTTAAAATATATCGATCGGATCTTATTAGCTTGGGAGCGTAAAAATATTACGACAAAAGAACAAGTTGCAGAAGATCAAAAACGACGAAAACAAGTGCTTATCCAAAAAGAAATCGAACAACAAGGTGCTCAAAATGAGCCAATTCCAAAAGTTACCTTACACAATTGGCTTAATCCAGAAGATAGTGAGTAGGAGGTAGATAAATGCTTTCTAAAGAGAAAACAATGGAAGCAATAGAAATCATGTATGATATGTTCCCAGAAGCAGCATGCGAACTTACACATAAAAGTCCATTTCAACTATTAATTGCTGTTATTTTAAGTGCCCAAGCAACGGATGTTTCTGTTAATAAGGCCACACCTGCCTTATTTGCTGCATATCCAACACCTGAGGCCCTTGCGGTAGCACCAATAGACGATATCATTCAAAAAATCAAAACGATTGGCTTGTATCGAAATA
>Ga0308165_1003500_pt1 | contig 16781 bp, 13 predicted proteins | sample PhyWR2_FD_201032 | JGI IMG/M metagenome (GOLD analysis project Ga0308165, IMG submission 201032) | Phyllosphere microbial communities from UC Gill Tract Community Farm, Albany, California, United States - DLSLW.R2 | ecosystem: Host-associated > Plants > Phyllosphere > Unclassified | place: USA...
CAAGCAGTAAGAGTAAGGTTAGCAGTAAGAAAGAGTATTCTCGCAATAGTGTTAAGAGTAGTTCACTGCCTGATTTGCGAAAATACCCTTCCGGGACACCAAGAAAAAAAGCGTTTCTCCGGACGGTCATGCCTTATATTACGAGTCAAAATTCTGCGATTACCGCGGATCGTAACTGGTTGATCTCAAAACAGTACGCCAGCCGCTGGTCGCCGACCGAGCGTACGCGTCTGAAAGAGATCTCAAAACGCTACAATGTGAGCTGGAACGGGAATACACGTCGTGTGCCGTGGAACTCGCTGCTTGAACGCGTAGACATTATTCCAGGCAGTATGGTTGCTACTATGGCAGCTGCAGAGAGTGGTTGGGGGACATCAAAATTGGCCCGCAACAACAATAATCTCTTCGGTATGAAGTGTGCCAAAGGCCGCTGTAACAACGCGCCGGGCAAGGTGAAAGGGTATTCACAGTTTGAATCGGTGAAAGATTCAGTGAATGCCTACGTGGTGAATTTGAATACGCATCCGGCGTACTCTTCATTCCGTAAATCACGCGCTCAGTTGCGTAAAACTGACCAGGAAGTCACGGCGAGCACCATGATTCACAAGCTGAAAGGTTATTCCACCCAAGGACAGAGCTACAACAATTACTTGTTTGCGATGTACCAGGATAACCAGCGTTTAATTGCCGCACATATGTAATTCATTAAAAAGGCCTTCCATCGGAAGGCCTTTTTCTTTGTTAAGTCAGCGTTAAATTAGCACCTCGCTGTACCGCTCCCGATACTCTTTCGGCGTGGTGTCATAATCTTTTTTAAACACCGAGTAGAAATACTGCAACGATGGATAGCCGCACATTTGCGAAATCTCGTTGATTGACAGTGATGTTGACACCAACAGGCTGCGGGCTTTTTCCAGTTTTTCGGCGTGAATCACCGCATGAATCGTTTCCCCGACCTCTTCTTTAAAACGCTTCTCCAGATTGGAGCGAGAAATGCCCACGGCATCCAGCACCTGATCAACTTTAATACCTTTGCAGGCATGGTTGCGGATGTAGTGCATCGCCTGAATCACCGCGGGATCGTTTAAAGAACGGTAGTCGGTAGAACGGCGTTCCACCACACGGACGGGCGGCACCAGCAGACGCTGCAGCGGCAGGCTTTCGTTATCCAGCAATCGATGAAGTAATTTCGCAGCCTGATAGCCCATCTGACGCGTTCCCTGCGCGACCGATGACAGCGCCACGCGGGACAAATAACGGGTCAACTCTTCGTTATCGATACCAATAACGCACAGCTTTTCAGGCACAGGAATGTGCAAATGGTCGCACACCTGGAGCACATGACGCGCACGCGCGTCGGTGACGGCAATAATACCCGTTTGCGGTGGCAGCGTTTGCAGCCAGTCGGCCAGACGGTTTTGCGCGTGCTGCCAGTTTTCAGGAGCGGTCTCCAGCCCTTGATAAACGACGCCCCGGTACTTTTCCTGGGCGACTATCTGACAAAAAGCGTATTCGCGCTCCATCGCCCATCCCTTACCGCTTGACGCCGGCAAACCGTAAAAGGCAAAACGATGAACACCCTTTTCTTTTAAATGCAAAAACGCGCTTTCGACCAGCGCGTGGTTATCGGTCGCGATGTAATGTACTGGCGGATATTTTTCGGGCGAGTGATAAGAACCGCCGACGCCCACAATCGGGACGTCGACATCGACAAGCATTTTTTGGATGTCGGGGTCGTCAAAATCCGCGATAACCCCATCACCTAGCCAGTCTTTAATCGTCTCGATGCTGGCACGAAAATCTTCTTCTATGAAGATGTCCCATTCGGATTGCGACGCCTGCAAATATTCACCCACGCCCTCCACGACCTGACGGTCATAGGCTTTGTTGGCATTGAATAACAACGTAATGCGGTGACGCTTCTCAAACATGGCTTATCTTTCCCAAATTTGTGGTTCTCAGGCCCGTCGCTTGGTTGCGGAGTCCATCCAGACCGCCAGCAACAGAATGGCGCCCTTGACGATATACTGCCAGAAGGTCGGCACGTCCATCATACTCATTCCGTTATCCAGCGACGCCATAATAAATGCACCCATCACGGCCCCGGCAACGCTCCCGATCCCGCCTGCGAGGCTGGTTCCACCGATGACACAGGCCGCGATGGCGTCCAGTTCGGCGATGTTCCCGGCAGATGGCGAACCGGCCCCCAAACGTGAACTCAGAATCAGCCCAGCGATCGCCACCATCAGGCCATTGATTGCAAACACCGCCAGCTTAGTCCGTTCGACGTTAATGCCTGACAGGCGCGCCGCTTCGATGTTGCCGCCGATGGCGTAAATACGGCGACCGAAAGCCGTACGCGTGGCCATAAACATACCTGCCAGTAACAGCAGCGTCAGAATCAACACCGGCGTGGGAACGCCACGGTAATCATTCAGCAGCCAGATTGCGCCCAGCACAATCACAGCGGTTAATGCCTGGCGACCGACGACAGCGGTTGATGCGGGTGCGGCTAGCCCCAGCGCTTCCCGGCGCATCCGCGCTCGCCATTGCCAGGCGATAAAGGCCATCAGACCGATGGCCCCAAGCGTAAAGCCCAGGCCATCAGAGAGATAACTCTGACCAATCTGCGACATAGATGCGCTGGTGGGTGAAACGGTAGTGCCATTGGTGATCCCAATCAGAATGCCGCGAAACGCCAGCATCCCCGCAAGGGTGACGATAAAAGACGGGACTTTGCGGTACGCGACCCACCACCCGTTCCAAGTGCCGAGCAGCAGACCCAGCACCAGCGTCACGATAATGGTGAGCGGTAACGGCCAGCCGAGCCAGACGTCAAAGATAGCGGCAACGCCACCCAGTAATCCCATCATCGAGCCAACCGAGAGGTCAATCTCAGCGGAGATGATGACGAAGACCATGCCAACTGCCAGAATGCCGGTGATCGCCGTCTGGCGCAGCAGATTAGAGATATTACGCGCGCTCAAATACGAGCCGTCGGTCATCCAGGTGAAGAACAGCATGATGGCGATAATGGCCGCGATCATGACGAAAACTTGTAAATTGAGCGCCTTGAGTCCCGAAAACGCGCCGGGCGTGGGCACGGAGACTTTGAGTTCAGACGGGTTGCTTTTCGACATGGCGTTCGCTCCTCAGGGCGGCTTCCATCACCTGTTCCTGCGTCAGGTTTTGGTTGTTCAAATTGGCTTTCAGTTTGCCTTCGTGCATCACAAGAACGCGATCGCTCAGGCCGAGAACTTCAGGTAGCTCAGACGAAATCACAATGACGGCAATGCCCTGCTGTACAAGCTGGTTAATCAGTTTGTAGATTTCGTATTTCGCACCGATATCGATCCCGCGAGTGGGTTCATCAAGAATCAGGATGCGAGGATTGAGCAGCAGACAGCGGGCCAGAATGGCTTTTTGCTGATTGCCGCCGCTTAGTCGGCCAATCGCCAGTTCAGGCGAAGAGGTTTTGACCTTGAGACGGGCGAGGGACTGGAGAATACATTGCTGTTCGGCAGCATCGTCCAGGCTGCTCAGCGGACCGGAAAACTGATCAAGCGCAGCCAGCGTGATATTTTTGCCGACAGCCATTACCGGCACGATGCCGTCTTTTTTACGGTCTTCCGGCACCATCGCAATACCAAGCGCAATCGCCTGCTGACAGTTAGCGATCTGCACCGGTTGGCCGTCGATAAAAATTTTGCCCTCCCAGCGCCCGGGCCATACGCCGAATAGACACTGCACGGCTTCGGTACGCCCGGCACCGACCAGCCCCGCAATCCCGAGGATTTCCCCGCGGCGCAGTGAGAAAGAGACATCGTTAACACGTTTAATATGGCGATTGACCGGATGCCAGGCGGTGAGATTTTCAACGCGCAATATTTCATCACCCGTGGCATGGGGTTCGTTAGGATAAAGGGCGGTGAGTTCGCGGCCCACCATCATTGTGATAATGTCATCTTCGCTCATACCTGCTGCGTCGCGGGTGCCAATGTGCTGTCCGTCGCGGATAACACAGATGGTGTCCGATATCGCTTTAACCTCGTTCAGCTTGTGCGAAATATAAACGCAGGCGATGCCGTGGTTTTGCAGGTCGCGGATGATGTTTAACAGCACCGCGGTTTCCTGTTCGGTAAGGGATGCGGTCGGCTCATCAAGAATCAACAGGCGCACCTGCTTATTGAGAGCTTTGGCGATTTCAACGAGCTGTTGCTGGCCTAACCCCAAATCGCCAACACGCGTGTCGGGTGAGATAGCAAGGCTGACCTGCGCCAGCAGTTTTTCACAACGCAGCGTCATGGTGTCGTAATCCAGCACCCCGTGACGCGAAAGCTCAGCGCCGAGAAAAATATTCTCCAGCACGGTTAAATTCTTCACCAGCGCGAGTTCCTGGTGAATGATGGCAATACCTTTCCGCTCGGTATCGCGAATATGAGTCGCCTGCAGCGTCTCTCCGGCAAAAACGATTTCGCCCTCGTAACTTCCGTGCGGATAGATACCGCACAGCACTTTCATCAGCGTGGATTTTCCAGAGCCATTTTCACCACACAGCGAGACGATTTCGCCGGGATTCAAGCGCAGGCTCACGTTGTCGACGGCTTTCACCGCGCCAAAAGCTTTGGTGATGCTTTTCATTTCCAGTAGATAAGACATAACTGCTCCACAAGACCCGAAGGAATACCCGTACAAGTCGGCATGCCCCTGCAGAACAGGGGCATAGCTGGATTACAATTGGCTCTTACTGTGGAAACCGTCTTTCACAACGGTGGCATCAATGTTGTCTTTGGTGACTTCAATCGGCGTCAACAGACGGGCGGGGACGTCTTTCAGACCGTTATTTAATGAGGAATCTGCCTTTGGCTGTTGACCATTACCCAACTCAACGGCAATTTCAGCTGCCGTATTGGCGAGTTCAGTGATCGGCTTATATACCGTCATGGTTTGGGTGCCATTAAGAATGCGTTTTACGCCAGCCAAATCGGCATCTTGTCCTGAGATAGCGACTTTACCTGCCAGGCCTTGTGCGCTCAGGGCCTGAATTGCCCCACCGGCTGTTGCATCGTTTGATGCGACGACCGCATCAATTTTGTTGTTATTCGCGGTTAAAGCGTTTTCCATAATTTTGAGGGCGTTTTCTGGCAGCCAGCCGTCAGCCCATTGATCGCCTACGATTTTAATTTTGCCATCATCAATATACGGCTTGAGCACTTTCATTTGCCCTTCGCGGAACAATTTGGCGTTGTTATCAACAGGTGAGCCACCCATTAGGAAGTAATTCCCTTCAGGCACTTTTTTGATCAGACTTTGCGCCTGAATTTCACCGACTTTTTCGTTATCAAAGGAAATATAAAAATCGATATCGGCATTATTAATCATACGGTCATACGCCAAAACTTTAATGCCTTCTTGTTTGGCTTCTTTCACAACATTACTTAACACCTGACCGTTGTAAGGAATAATAACCAGCACATCAACGCCGCGGTTAATCATATTTTCGATTTGCGACATTTGTGTTTCTTCATTGCCGTTAGCCGACTGAACAAAAACAGTTGCGCCAAGAGATTCTGCTTTTTTAACAAAAATATCGCGATCTTTTTGCCAGCGCTCAAGACGCAGATCGTCGATAGCCATTCCGATTTTGACTTCTTTCGCATGGCCCGCAACGCTTGTCAGCAGGAGCGAAGCGCAGATTGTAAGGCACAGGTTTCTTATCTTCATAATTATTATTACCTTTTTCTGTAGGGTAGAGATTCAGAGAGAAAAGGATGATTCTTGTCAGATACGCAGCAAATTCTTAACGGGGAGCGACAAACTAGCAATTACAGATTTTTATCTTCCCATTACGATATTTGGTTTATTTTCGAATTTATGACCGTGATCTGATTTTAAAATGCATAACTTATTCATTACACAACATTCTGGAATAATCGCTGAGGAATCGTTTGCTTGCGTATTATTTTTTTTGGGAGCCAGCGCACGTTTGAGCATTCTCTCAATACCAGTGTGAAATAACGTAATTGAGCAAATCACAATGAATATTCACTATTAGTTTCAGTATCGGTTATTCGCCGCACCTCTTGATTATGGAGTTAAATATGCAAGCTTATTTCGACCAACTCGATCGTGTTCGTTACGAAGGCCCGAAATCCACTAATCCTCTCGCATTTCGTCATTACAATCCCGACGAGCTGGTGCTGGGTAAGCGCATGGAAGATCATCTGCGTTTTGCCGCCTGCTACTGGCATACCTTCTGCTGGAACGGTGCGGATATGTTCGGCGTTGGTTCTTTTGACCGTCCGTGGCAGCAACCTGGCGAAGCGCTGGAGCTGGCGAAGCGCAAAGCGGATGTCGCGTTTGAATTTTTCCACAAGCTGAATGTGCCGTATTACTGCTTCCATGATGTCGACGTTTCCCCGGAAGGCGCGTCGCTGAAAGAGTATCTGAACAACTTTGCGCAGATGGTCGATTACCTGGGTGAAAAACAGCAGCAAAGCGGCGTCAAACTGCTGTGGGGCACGGCAAACTGCTTTACCAATCCTCGCTACGGCGCGGGTGCCGCAACCAATCCGGATCCAGAAGTGTTTAGCTGGGCGGCGACGCAGGTCGTGACCGCGATGAATGCCACTCATAAACTGGGCGGTGAAAACTATGTGCTGTGGGGTGGCCGCGAAGGCTACGAAACGCTGCTTAACACCGATTTGCGTCAGGAGCGTGAACAGATTGGCCGCTTCATGCAGATGGTGGTGGAGCATAAACACAAAATTGGTTTCCGCGGCACGTTGCTCATTGAGCCTAAACCGCAGGAGCCGACGAAACATCAGTACGATTATGACGTGGCGACCGTCTACGGCTTCCTCAAACAATTTGGTCTGGAAAAAGAGATCAAAGTGAATATTGAAGCCAACCACGCAACGCTGGCGGGGCACTCTTTCCATCACGAAATTGCGTCTGCTATCGCGCTGGGCATCTTCGGTTCTGTCGATGCTAACCGTGGCGATCCGCAGTTGGGCTGGGATACCGACCAGTTCCCAATCAGTGTCGAAGAAAATGCGCTGGTGATGTACGAAATTATCAAAGCGGGCGGCTTTACGACCGGCGGCCTGAACTTTGACGCCAAAGTACGCCGTCAAAGTACCGATAAATACGATCTGTTCTATGGGCATATTGGCGCAATGGACACTATGGCGCTGGCGCTGAAAGTGGCAGCCCGCATGATTGAAGATGGCGAGCTGGATAAACGTGTTGCGAAGCGTTATGCCGGTTGGAACAGTGAGCTGGGCCAGCAAATTTTGAAAGGCCAGTTATCGCTTGCTGAGATAGCGAAGTACGCTGAACAGCACAGCCTGGCACCAAGCCATCAGAGCGGTCATCAGGAATTGCTTGAAAACCTGGTGAATCACTACCTGTTCGATAAGTAATCAGCATTGCCCGGTAACCCATTACCGGGCTTCTCTTTTGAGGAGTCACTACATGTATATCGGGATTGATCTTGGCACGTCGGGCGTGAAAGCCATCCTGTTAAACGAACAGGGCGATGTGCTGGCTACGCAAACGGAAAAGTTGCACGTTTCACGCCCACACCCGCTATGGTCTGAGCAAGATCCCGAAGAGTGGTGGCAAGCGACGGATCGCGCCATTAAAGCGCTGGGTGAACAGCACAGTCTACAAAGCGTGAAAGCGCTGGGTATTGCCGGGCAAATGCACGGTGCGACGCTGCTGGATAAAGAGCATCGCGTTCTGCGCCCGGCTATCTTGTGGAACGACGGTCGCTGCGCGGAGGAATGCGCCATTCTCGAAGAACGCGTGCCGACTTCTCGCGAGATGACCGGCAACCTGATGATGCCGGGCTTCACTGCGCCAAAATTGCTGTGGGTGCAGCGCCATGAGCCGGAGATTTTCCGCCAGGTTGCGAAAGTGCTTCTGCCAAAAGATTATCTGCGTTTTCGGATGACCGGTGACTTTGCCAGCGATATGTCGGACGCGGCAGGTACGATGTGGCTGGATGTTGCTCAGCGCGACTGGAGCGAAGCGATGCTCAGCGCCTGCCAGCTTACGCGCGAGCATATGCCTGCCCTTTTTGAAGGCAGTGAAATCACGGGAACCTTACAGTCGTCTCTTGCCGAGCGCTGGAATATGCCCGCGGTGCCGCTTGTCGCGGGTGGCGGGGATAACGCGGCGGGTGCCGTCGGCGTTGGAATGGTCGATGCGGGTCAGGCCATGCTGTCGCTCGGCACATCGGGCGTCTATTTTGCCGTGAGCGACGGTTATCGCAGCAATCCGGAGAGTGCTGTTCACAGCTTCTGCCATGCGCTACCGGGGAAATGGCATTTGATGTCGGTCATGCTGAGTGCCGCTTCATGCCTGGACTGGGCCGCGAAGCTCACGGGTTTGGACGATGTTCCGGCGCTGATCGCTGCCGCACAACAGGCTGATGAAAATGCAGGTGCCGTGTGGTTCTTGCCGTATCTTTCAGGTGAGCGTACGCCACACAATAATCCGCAAGCTAAGGGCGTTTTCTTTGGCTTAACGCATCAGCACGGTCCGGCAGAACTGGCGCGTGCCGTGCTGGAAGGCGTGGGTTTTGCGTTAGCCGATGGTATGGATGTGGTACACGATTGCGGAGTGAAGCCCCATAGCATTACGCTGATTGGCGGCGGTGCACGCAGCAGTTACTGGCGGCAGATGCTGGCCGATATCAGTGGATTACAGCTCGACTACCGCACCGGTGGTGACGTGGGTCCCGCATTGGGCGCGGCGCGTCTGGCACAAATTGCACTGAATCCAGAGAAACCGCTCGCTCAGCTGTTGCCGCAATTACCGCTGGAGCAAGAGCATCGCCCGGATGCCGCACGCCATGCGTATTACGCTAAACAGCGTGACGTTTTCCGCAAAATCTATCTGCAACTTCTGCCATTGATGTCGTAATCGTATGTTGTCCAGATGCGGCGTAAGGATGTCCTTTTTTGGTCTTCTCGTCCGCGCTTCTCCTCGTCAGTATAGGGTTACACCCACTGGCGAGGAGAATCATCATGTCACGCACTGCGTTAATCAACATCGATACCCAACAATCATTTCATCATCGCGATTACTGGCAGGAAAAAGGTTTCGCTGAGTTCCAGCAGGCGATGCTGGGGCTTATCGAAGGCTGTGAATCTCGTGGCGTCCCCGTTGTTGATATCTTTCACGTAGACGATACCGGACCGTTCTCATTAGAAAGTGGTTACGTTGAGCCAATGTCCTTTTTACGTCACAAGCCTGCGGTAGTTTTCCAGAAACATGTTCATAATGCCTTTACCGATACCGGCCTTGATCGTTGGCTGCGCGAACGGGATATTAATCATCTCATCATTTGCGGTCTTCGGACGGAGCAATGCTGTGAAACCACGGCGCGAGTGGCGTCAGATTTAGGCTATACCGTCACGTTTGTCAGTGAAGCCACGCTGACCTTCCCCATGACGCACAAGGGCATTACGCTGGATACCGATGACCTGCGCCATCGTACTGAAACGGTGCTGGATGGGCGTTTTGCTGAAATCAAAACCGTAGCGGAGACGCTGGAGTCACTTTGATGAGTACCGATGTCTGGTTTGTGATGTTGCCGGGAGTGCTGTCGTTGGACATGACCGGCCCGGCCGAAACCTTTACGTTGGCGGGAGATGCATTTCGCCTGCATTTCGTTGGCCCGCAGGCAGAAGTGCCGACATCGATAGGCCTGACGATGAGCGGTATCAAACCGTTACCGGAAACGCTGCCGGAGGGGAGCCTGCTGGTTTTACCGGGCGTCAGCGATTCCAGTCACCAGTTTTCGACGCCTCAGGCGCTGAGCATTCAGCACTGGCTGATGCGCTTGCAGCCTGCGATCCATCGCCATCACATTACCGTGATGTGCGTTTGCTCCGGCGCGTTGCTGGCAGCGAAATCAGGTCTACTTGATGGCAAACAGTGCACCACTCACCACGACGTCATTAGCCGTCTTCGTACCGCAGCTCCGGGCGCATTGATTAAAGAGAATCGTATTTTTGTGCAGGACCAAAATATCTGGACCAGCGCGGGGATTACGTCGGGAATCGATCTGGCGTTGCACATGATTAATCGCCTGTGCGGCCCAGAAAAGGCCTTAGCGGTGGCGCGCGAAATGGTGGTCTGGTTCCGGCGTTCAGGGGACGATCCGCAGCTTTCGCCATGGCTGCGTTATCGCAATCATCTGCATCCGGCCATTCATCGTGCGCAAGATGCGCTGACGGCAGAGCCGCAGAAGGGCTGGCAACTGGCTGATATCGCGGATCTGGCGCACGTTAGCCCACGCCATTTGACCCGACTATTTCAGGAGCATTTGGGCATTAGCGTGCGCGATTATCTGGAACAGCTCCGACTGGCGGTTGCCCAGCAGTGGCTATTGCAAGGACGCGGCGTTGAACACGCGGCAACGGCTGCTGGTTTTTCGTCACCGCGTCAGTTCCATCGCGCCAGGCAGCGTATCGTTAGCTGATAAACCGGCGCGTATCGATTCGCTGTAACAGCATCGACAGCAACAGGCTAATCAGCAGCGTGGCGGTGAAAATCCACACGATATCCAGCAGCGGCCAGCTTTTAAACTCAACGCCTCTTGTCCGCAGGGCGTGGATCACCAGCGCGTGAAAACCATAAATCCCCAGCGAATGGCGTGAAATCAACCCCAGAACGGGGAGTGGTCGAGCGTTCAACGTGTTCTTGACCAGCGTGAGCAGAGAAACCGCGCAGATAAACACCATCGGACCGCAGTACAGATACCAGGTATCAGCAAAATTCCCGCGCCAGCGCAGCTCATGTAACGTCCCACGAGAAATCACAAAGACTGCGGTGATAAACAGCGCCGCACAAAGCCACGTCAGCCATGATTTGCGCGTGTCCATCATTCCGATTGCACGCCCGAGCATGCCGTAAATCACGTAGTAGAAGGTGTCGCCATTAATATAAAGATTAATGGGTAGCCACTCAAAACCGCCTATCTTTTGCGAGACAGTATTCGGGTTGGCGAGCAAGCCAATGACCACCATCAGCGCCAGCAGCATTTTGCCCCCCACATTTTTTACCTGAATGAGCGGCGAAAGCAGATAAATCACGACGATGGCGAAGAAAAACCACAGGTGATAGAAAACGGGTTTTTGCAGTAAATTTCTGAGCGACAGTTCGCCGTTGATCGACGTAAAAAGGGTGATATAGAGCAGCGCAATGACGCTGTAAAACAGCAAACACAGCCCGATGCGTAAAAAATGGCGCGGCTGCGCACTGCGTTCACCAAAGAACAGAAACCCGGAAATCATGAAAAACAGCGGAACGCTGACGCGGGACGCCGAGTTCAGAATATTCGCGATGTCCCAGTTCACCGGGCTGATACTGTGGGCGTTGGTGATATACCAGGTGGTGGTATGAATCATCACCACCATCAAACAGGCTATCCCTCGCAAATTATCAATCCAGTTAATTTTTGACTGCATCAGTTCCTCTGTTTAGGCGGCAAATACGTTCTGACTGTTATTGTGTGCCAGCCTCTCGCTGGATAAATCTGAGTTTGATGTGTCGGACTTGTGTGAACTTCGCACTATTCGCAGAATGCGGAGCAATAAACTATAAAAGCTCTACGACTAAAAATAACAGCCAGAAACCACGGCGGTAATAAAAATGATGATGAAGCGCGTTGCGTCACTGATTGTGATCGTAATACTTGCAGGATGTAGTTCACAAGAAGAGGCTCCGGCGCAAAGAGCGCAGAAAAGTAAAGTTAGTCCGGAACGTTCGTTAAATATGGAACAGCTGTGCAAGGATCAGGCAGCGCATCGGTATAACACGGGCACGCAAAAAATCGACGTTACCGGCTTCGAACAGTTTCAGGGCAGCTATGAAATGCGTGGATATACCACGCGTAAAGAGAGCTTTGTCTGTTCTTTTGATGCGGAAGGGCAGTTTTTACATCTCTCCATGCGCTAACTCGCCTGCGTTATTGCTGACCAGTGGGCTTGCCGCACTGGCTTAACGCCTTATTTCCCAATTTTCCCTAAACAAACCCGTTTCATACTGTATATCTTGCAGTCAGCGGGTATACTGATCGCTTCCATTCAAAACACACGTATCCAGCACGAAATACTATGCAAAAGTTTGATACCAAGACCTTCCAGGGCCTGATCCTGACTTTACAGGATTACTGGGCTCGTCAGGGCTGCACCATCGTTCAACCTTTGGACATGGAAGTTGGCGCCGGCACTTCACACCCAATGACCAGCTTACGTGCGTTGGGGCCAGAACCGATGGCAACTGCCTATGTGCAGCCATCTCGTCGTCCGACCGATGGTCGTTACGGCGAAAACCCAAACCGTTTACAGCACTATTATCAGTTCCAGGTGGTGATTAAGCCTTCCCCGGACAATATTCAGGAACTGTATCTTGGCTCCCTGAAAGAGCTGGGCGTGGACCCGACCATTCACGATATTCGCTTCGTGGAAGATAACTGGGAAAACCCAACGCTGGGCGCCTGGGGTCTGGGCTGGGAAGTGTGGCTAAACGGCATGGAAGTGACGCAGTTCACTTACTTCCAGCAGGTTGGCGGTCTGGAATGTAAACCGATCACCGGTGAAATCACCTACGGTCTGGAACGTCTGGCTATGTACATTCAGGGCGTAGACAGCGTTTACGACCTGGTCTGGAACGACGGCCCGCTGGGTAAAACCACGTACGGCGACGTGTTCCATCAGAACGAAGTGGAGCAATCCACCTATAACTTCGAATACGCGGATGTGGACTTCCTGTTCACCTGCTTCGAGCAATATGAGAAAGAAGCGCAGCAGTTGCTGGCGCTGGAAACTCCGCTGCCGCTGCCAGCCTACGAGCGCATTCTGAAGGCCGCCCATAGCTTTAACCTGCTCGACGCCCGTAAAGCCATCTCCGTGACTGAACGTCAGCGCTACATTCTGCGTATCCGTACGTTGACTAAAGCCGTTGCAGAAGCTTACTACGCGTCCCGTGAAGCTCTTGGCTTCCCGATGTGCAACCGAAATAAATAAGAGGCGGCCATGTCTGATAAAACTTTCCTGGTGGAAATCGGCACTGAAGAGCTGCCACCAAAAGCCCTGCGCAGCCTGGCGGAATCCTTTGCTGCGAACGTCACGGCTGAGCTGGATAACGCTGGCCTGACGCACGGTAAAATCGAATGGTTTGCTGCACCGCGCCGTCTGGCGCTGAAAGTGGCGAATCTGGCTGCTGCTCAGGCGGATCGCGAAGTTGAAAAACGCGGCCCGGCGATTTCTCAGGCGTTTGACGCCGAAGGGAAGCCGAGCAAAGCGGCAGAAGGCTGGGCGCGCGGTTGCGGTATCACCGTTGACCAGGCCGAGCGTCTGGCGACTGATAAAGGCGAGTGGCTGCTGTATCGCGCGCATGTTAAAGGCGAAAGCGCAGAAGCGCTGCTGCCAAACATGATCGCGACGTCGCTGGCAAAGCTGCCGATCCCAAAACTGATGCGCTGGGGCGCGTCCGACGTGCACTTTGTGCGTCCGGTGCACACCGTGACCCTGCTGCTGGGCGACACCGTCGTTCCGGCTACGATTCTGGGCATTCAGTCCGATCGTGTGATTCGCGGCCACCGCTTCATGGGCGAACCGGAATTCACCATCGACAATGCCGATCAGTATCCACAAATCCTGCTTGAGCGCGGTAAAGTCATTGCTGATTACGAACTGCGTAAATCCAAAATCAAGGCGGACGCGGAAGACGCGGCACGCAAAATCGGTGGTAACGCCGATCTGAGCGAAAGCCTGCTGGAAGAAGTGACCTCGCTGGTGGAGTGGCCAGTAGTTCTGACCGCCAAGTTCGAAGAGAAATTCCTCGCCGTTCCGGCTGAAGCGCTGGTTTACACCATGAAAGGTGACCAGAAGTACTTCCCGGTTTACGCGGCTGACGGCAAATTGCTGCCAAACTTTATCTTCGTGGCCAACATCGAATCCAAAGATCCGATTCAGATTATCTCCGGTAACGAAAAAGTGGTGCGCCCGCGTCTGGCGGATGCCGAGTTCTTCTTCAATACTGACCGCAAAAAGCGTCTGGAAGATCACCTGCCGCGTCTGCAAACCGTGCTGTTCCAGCAACAGTTGGGGACGCTGCGCGACAAGACTGACCGTATTGCGGAGCTGTCCGGCTGGATCGCCCGTGAAATCGGTGCCGACGTGAATCACGCGACCCGCGCAGGTCTGCTGTCCAAATGCGATCTGATGACCAACATGGTGTTCGAATTTACCGACACCCAGGGCGTGATGGGCATGCACTATGCGCGGCATGACGGCGAAGCAGAAGATGTGGCCGTTGCGTTGAACGAGCAGTATCAGCCGCGCTTTGCCGGTGATGATCTGCCGTCTAACCCGGTTGCGTGTGCTGTCGCGATTGCCGACAAAATGGATACCCTGGCGGGTATCTTCGGTATCGGGCAGCATCCGAAAGGCGATAAAGACCCGTTTGCGCTGCGTCGTGCCGCGCTGGGCGTGCTGCGTATCATCGTTGAGAAGAATCTGTCTCTGGATCTGCAAACTCTCACCGAAGAAGCGGTGCGTCTGTACGGCGACAAGCTGACCAACGCGAAGGTGGTGGATGACGTTATCGACTTTATGCTGGGTCGTTTCCGCGCCTGGTATCAGGACGAAGGCTACACCGTTGACACCATCCAGGCGGTGCTGGCCCGTCGTCCGACCCGTCCGGCAGATTTCGATGCGCGTATGAAGGCGGTTTCGCACTTCCGCACGCTGGAAGCTGCGTCTGCACTCGCTGCAGCCAACAAGCGCGTGTCCAACATTTTGGCGAAATCCGACGAAACGCTGAACGAGCGTGTTAACGCCGCGACGCTGAAAGAGCCGGAAGAAATTGCGCTGGCGCTGCAGGTTGTGGTGCTGCGTGACAAGCTGGAGCCATATTTCGCTGAAGGCCGTTATCAGGAAGCGCTGGTGGAACTGGCCGAGCTGCGCGAAGTGATTGACGCCTTCTTCGAGAAAGTGATGGTGAACGTCGAAGATAAAGAGCTTCGCATTAACCGTCTCTCTATGCTCGAAAAACTGCGCGAGTTATTCCTGCGTGTGGCGGACATTTCGCTGTTGCAGTAATCCACGTCATGTCAAAAACCCGCCTCTGATGGCGGGTTTTTTTATGATTAAAGATGTCGAGGAGAATTGGTATATGGGCTGGCATGCAGGGTGCGTTGTGAGGCGCTATAAACACAAACCCCCGCAAGTCGCGGGGGCGGATAACAAGCACTTTTTAAATCACTACGCGCTCAGCGTTGGGGTCACCTGAATCAGACGCATCAGCTTTAACTCGGTAATCGAGGGTTTTACACGTTTTGATTCCCATTCCTGCACCTGCGCCACGCTGACACCCATTTCTCTTGCAAAATCAATAGTTTTTAGGCCGGTCCCTTTGCGCAATCGCTCAAATTCTGTAAAGGGATTGGTTTTTTGGGTCAGAGTGACGGTTTGCGACAGATCCTTAAAAACGATTTGTTCCAGGCTGGTTAACAGCTCAAACATTGTATCTTTAGATTCCATTAAGAACTCCTCATAAATCACGCAGCAGGATCATGAACTTCATAGAGCTTGTTAAGAATAGCTCTTAAAGGAGGCGAGGGATCGTCACGGGTGTGATTAATTGCGCGGCAAGTATTGCCTTATGCGTTTCAGCAAAGTGGATAGTTATGCTAATTAACTGATTAATCATAAGCACGCTTCGTATGGTATTTTTTTGTAAATCGTCAGAAAGAAAACAGCTATAGCCGTTTTGCATGAAAAGAGTATCTTGCGCGGCTCACCTGGACTATTCTTGTCAACGTCAGGCACGCCAGTGCCGGTGTGTGTTTTTTGGGTGAAAGGAGTAATAAAATGGCGACAGGAAAGTCCTGCTCTCGCTGGTTCGCGCCTGTTGCGGCGTTGTTGATGGTAGTTAGCCTGAGTGGGTGTTTTGATAAAGAAGGCGATCAGCGTAAAGCGTTTATCGATTTCCTCCAGAATAACGTGATGCGCAGTGGTGAGCATTTACCGACGCTGACTGCGGATCAGAAAAAACAGTTCGGTCCCTTCGTTTCCGATTACGCCATTCTTTATGGATATTCACAGCAAGTGAATCAGGCGATGGATTCTGGCCTTCGTCCGGTTGTGGATAGCGTCAATGCCATTCGCGTCCCGCAGGATTACCTGACTCAGCGTGAGCCTCTACGCCAGTCTAACGGTGCGCTGGGCGTGCTGAGCCAGCAGTTGCAAAATGCGAAAATGCAGGCTGACGCCGCGCGATCTGCTCTAAAGCAAGGCGAAGACCTGAAGCCTGTGTTTGATAAAGTGTATGAGAAAGTCGTCACTAAACCTTCAGATGCGATGCAGCCGTTGATTCCAGCCGCGCAGATATTCAGTCAGCAGCTGGTCCAGGTGGGTGATTTTATCTCCCAGCAGGGTACGCAGGTGAGTTTTGTCTCTAACGGCATCCAGTTCCCGACGTCTCAGCAAGCCAGTCAGTACAATACGCTGATTGGGCCACTCGCTTCCCAGCATCAGGCCTTTAGCCAGGCATGGGGTTCGGCAGTCACGGCCACCGAATAAATAAAAGCCTCGCAGAATGCGGGGCTTTTTTTATTAATTACAAAAATAATGCTTGTCATTCGAGTACCACCCAAGTATAACTATGTTCGTCGGTTTGTTCACAGACCTAAAGCAGTTTAGTTAAGCAGTCCAGATGAGTTATCTTAGATACCCTTCGTAGTGACCCTTCCTCTATCG
>Ga0308165_1003502_pt1 | contig 16761 bp, 11 predicted proteins | sample PhyWR2_FD_201032 | JGI IMG/M metagenome (GOLD analysis project Ga0308165, IMG submission 201032) | Phyllosphere microbial communities from UC Gill Tract Community Farm, Albany, California, United States - DLSLW.R2 | ecosystem: Host-associated > Plants > Phyllosphere > Unclassified | place: USA...
TTCTGTTGCACTTTCCGTCGGCTTGCGCCGCCCAGGCGTTACCTGGCACCTTGCCCTGTGGAGCCCGGACTTTCCTCGGCACCCCCGAAAGGATGACGCGACTGTCTGGCCGACTCCGCCAGCGCGCATTCTAACGTACATGGGGGGTTCCTGCCCGTCGCGTTTTGGTAGTGCCGGGCCATGCCCGGCGACTGTTCGATGCCGCGCTACGCGCTCGCCGGGCATGACCCGGTGCTACCGATCAGGACCCGTACAACGCCTTGCGCGGTGCGCCGGTCAATTCCGCCGCCAGCTTGGCCGCGGTCGACGGCGGCAGGTGCTCGCTCAACTTGGCGTAGACGTGCCGGCCATGTGCCAACTGCGCCTCGGCATCGTCACCGGCGCCTTGCACCATCACCACGAACTCGCCCTTGCGCTGGTTGTCATCCGCTTCCACCTTCGCCAACAACCCGGCAAGGTCGCCATCCAGCACGGTCTCGAACAATTTGGTCAGTTCGCGAGCCAGCACGGCCGGGCGCTCGCCCCCGAAGATCGCTGCCATGTCGGCCAACGATTCGGTGATGCGGTGCGAGGATTCGTAGAACACCATCGTGCGCACTTCGCCGGCCAGCGCCTGCAGGCGGTCGCGGCGGCCGCTGGCCTTGGCCGGCAGGAATCCCTCGAAACTGAAGCGATCGCTGGGCAGGCCGGCCACGCTCAGCGCAGCGATGGCCGCGCAGGCGCCGGGAACCGGGCTGACCTTGATGCCGGCAGCACGCGCGGCACGCACCAGCCGGAAACCCGGATCGCTGACCAGCGGGGTGCCGGCATCACTGACCAGGGCCAGCGACTCGCCTCCCTGCAGCCGCGCCACCAGGCGCTGGGCCAAGGCCTCTTCGTTGTGTTCGTGCAGGGCTACCAGCGGCTGCTGGATGCCGAAATGCGACAGCAGCTGGCCACTGCGGCGGGTGTCCTCGGCGCAGATGGCCGCCACCGAACGCAATACGTCCTGCGCGCGCGGGCTCAGATCGGCCAGGTTGCCGATCGGCGTGGCGACGACATACAGGGTTGGGACACTCATTTCAGCGGTACTCACGGGGCAAGGGTAGAATCCTAGCGTGTACCTGGCCAAGGCCGCTGCCCTCATCGCATGGACCCGATCATGAACAAGCCCGCCGCACGCATCTCTGCCCTGTCGCTGTCGTTGATGCTGCTGGCCGGTTGTGCCACCACCAGCCTCGTCAGCACGCCCGAATCGCCGGCCCAGAGCCAGGCGCTGGCGCTGATTGAACAAGGCAAGCCGCGCGACGCCGCCCTGCAACTGGAAGCGCTGGCCGCAACCCTGCGTGGCGGTGCCCGCAGCAACGCGCTGGCCGATGCGGCCTGGGCCTGGCACTTGGCCGGCGACAGCGCACGCGCGCGCAGCCTGCTCGGCCAGGTGACCGCCCGCCAGCTGACCGGCGCCAGCCTGCAGCGTTACCAGCTGGCCAGTGCCGAGCTGGCGCTGGCCGACAAGCAGCCGGCGCAGGCGCTGGCCCTGCTGAAGGATCATGGCGACAACGTGCACCCGAGCCTGCGCACGCGCTGGTCCCTGGCCCGCGCCAATGCCCTGCAGGCCACCGGCGATGCGTTTGGCGCCGCCACCGAACGCGCCCGTGCGCATGCCGGCCTGGCCGGCACCGCGCGCAGCGAGAACCAGGCCGCCATCTCCGGCCTGCTCGGCACCCTCGACGATGCCACCCTGCGCAGCCGCGCCGCCGCCTTGCCGGCCAACGACCCGTTGTACAACTTCGCCGGCCGCGCGCTGATCGCCCGTGGCCTGCCGCTGCCGCGCCCGTTCGATCGCGATGGCGCCGCGCAGTTCGACACCAGCAAGCGCCCGCCGGCGATGAACGACGGCTACCGCCCGCCGGCCAAGCTGGCCGTGCTGCTGCCGCTCAGCGGCCGCCTGGCCACCGCAGCACAGCCGGTGCGCGATGGCCTGCTCAGCGCCTACTACGGTGAAACCCGCCGTCGTCCGGAGGTCAACTTCTTCGACACCGCCGGTACCCCGGCCGGTGCGCTGGCCGCCTATGACAAGGCCGTGGCTTCCGGCGCCGACTTCGTGGTCGGTCCGCTCGGCCGCGATGAGGTGGATGCCGTATACGGCCGCCAGCAGCTGCCGGTGCCGGTGCTCGGCCTGAACCGCGGCAAGGATGCACCGCCAGCCGGCAGCGCCGGGTTCTCGCTGGCACCGGAGGACGACGGCATCGTCGCCGCCGAATACATGCGTGGCCGCGAGCGTAGCAAGGCGCTGGTGATCAACAGCAGCGACGACACCGGCCGCCGCGCCGCCGCCGCCTTCGCCCAGCGCTTCGCCCAGCGTGGCGGCAGCGTCGCCGCCACCATCGCCGTCAGCGAAACGGTGGGGGATGTCAGTGCGCAGGTTCGCAATGCCGGTGCGGTCGATGCCGTGTTCCTTGCGGTGCGCGCGCCGCAGGCACGCCTGCTGGCCCCGCAGCTTGCGCTGGCCGGCGCCGGCGGCGCCACCCGCGTGGGTACCTCGCAGCTGACCACCGGCAGCGGCAAGGTCGAAGAAGACGTGGCGCTGGACGGCATCATCTACCCGAACGAAGCCTGGAACGTGCGCAGCGTGTCCGGCGTGCCGTCGGCCAGCCAGGTCGCGCAGACCCTGCCCAGCGCGCGCGGCGCCGCCAGCCGCCTGTTCGCCTTCGGCGCCGATGCGTGGAAGATCAGCGCCTACCTGGACAAGCTGGCCACCGAAGGCGGTCTGGACGGCGCCACCGGCACGCTGTACCTGGACAGCAACGGCAACATCCTGCGCCAGCCGGCATGGTCGACCTTCAGCGGTGGCCGGCCGATGCCGATCGCCGGTGGTCGCTGAGCACCTGCAACGTGGCTCGGCGGTGGAAGCCGCCGCCGAGCAGCATCTGCAGCAGGCCGGGTTGCGGCCGCGCGCGCGCAACGTGCGCTATCGCGGTGGTGAACTGGACCTGGTGATGGATGACGCCGGTACCGTAGTCTTCGTGGAAGTGCGCTACCGCGCGCGAAAGGACTTCGGTGGCGGCGCGGCCTCGGTCGATGCGCGCAAATGCCGGCGCCTGGCGCATGCCGCGTTGTTATACCTGCAGGACAATCCTGCGCTGGCCGATGCGCCTTGTCGCTTTGATGTGGTGGAAGCCACGGGTGAACCGCCGAAGTTGAACTGGCTGCGCGATGCGTTCCGGCTGGATGATTGCTGATGGTTTCCGTCCGCTCTGGTAGAGGCCGACCTTGGTCGGCGCTTCTGTGCCAACCAAGGTTGGCACCTACCAGAGCGCAGCCTGGCGGCACTACCACGGTGCGTGACTGATGCCTTCGGTCATCACCCATGCCGCTGTACCGCTGGCGCTGTGGTGCGCCGCTGATCGTGGCCGCATCCCGCCGCGCCTGCTGGCGGCCGGTGTGATCGCGGCGATGCTGCCCGATGCCGACGTGCTCGCCTTCGCCCTGCACATCCCCTATGCCGATGCATTCGGCCACCGCGGCGCCAGCCATTCGCTGCTGTTTGCCTGCGTGCTGGCGGCACTGGCCGCGATGTTGCATGGCTTTGGTAGAGGCCGACCTTGGTCGGCACCCCACAGCTCCGGTAGTCGCCGACCTTGGTCGGCGGTTCTGTGCCAACCAAGGTTGGCATCTACCGTGCAGGCGGCGGCGTTCGTGTTCGTATGCGCGGCCAGCCACCCATTGCTGGATGCCATGACCTCCGGCGGCCTCGGCGTCGCCCTCGCCTGGCCGTGGAGCGAACAGCGCTTCTTCGCACCGTGGCGACCGATCCGCGTTTCACCCTTCGCCCCACAGTTCTTCAGCGCGCGCGGCCTGGCCACCCTGCTGTCGGAACTGCGCTGGGTGTGGCTGCCGCTGGCTACCGCCGTCGTCGCCTGGAAACTGATCCAACCCGCCCCTGTTGCCCCGCGAGATCTGTCATGAGTACTGCCCTGCCCTCCGCATTGGTTGCCGAACTGTCCGCCCTGCTGGGCAGCGACGGCTGGCGCATGGATAACAGCGCGCTGGAGGCCAACGCACGGGACAACTCATGGCGCCGCCAGCGTCCGGCGGCGGTGGCGCTGCCGGCCGACATCGAACAGGTTCAGGCATTGGTGCGTGCCTGCCGCGCACACGGCGTGGCGCTGGTCGCGCGCGGTGCCGGTACCGGCACTACCGGTGCTGCCGTCCCACAACCGGGCAGCATCGTGCTGTCGTTCACCCGCATGGATCGCATCGTGGACATCCGCGCCGGTGATCGCTGCGCGGTCGTGCAACCGGGTGTGCTCAATGGCGCCCTGCAGCAGGCACTGGCCCCACATGGCCTGTTCTGGGCGCCGGATCCTTCCAGCGCCGATATCTGCAGCATCGGTGGCAACCTCGCCTGCAACGCTGGCGGCCCGCGCGCGGTGAAGTACGGCACCAGCCGCGACAACGTGCTGGGCCTGGTGGCAGTGACGGGAACCGGCGAGGTGATCCGTTGCGGTGGCGCCTACACCAAGGACGCCACCGGCTATGACCTCACCCATCTGCTGGTGGGCAGCGAAGGCACGCTGGCACTGATCGTGGAAGCCACCCTGAAGCTGACCCCATTGCCGGTCAGCCAGGCCGGCCTGCGCGTGCTGTACCGCGATGCCGATGCCGCCGCTGCCGCAGTTTCGCGGCTGATGTCGCAGCCGGTGGTACCGACCCGCCTGGAGTTCATGGACGCGCGAAGCCTGGAGCTGCTGCGCCTCAACGGTGCCGACGTGCCGGAGGCTGGTGCGATGCTGCTGGTCGAAGCCGATGGTGACCACGACACCCTGCCCTACCTGCTGCAGGCGCTGGCCAGCGCCGCTGAAGGCGACGGCATGATCGAACTGGATGTGGCGATGGAAGGCCGCGCGCGCGACCAGCTGTGGGCCGCACGCAAGGCGTTGTCGCCCGCACTGCGCAGCGTCGCGCCGGGCAAGATCAACGAAGACGTGGTGGTGCCAGTGTCGCGCATTCCGGAACTGGTGGCTGGTGTGCAGGCGCTGGCACGCGAGTACACGCTGACCATCGTCACCTTCGGCCATGCTGGCAATGGCAACCTGCACGTCAACATCCTCTACCACCCGGACGATGCCGACGAAAACGCACGCGCGCAGGCCGCGCTGCCAAAGATCTTCGCGCTGACGCTGGCGCTGGGTGGCACGCTGTCGGGCGAACACGGCATTGGCCTGGCCAAGCGCGATTTCATGGCGCAGGCCTTCACCCCGGAAACGCTGGCGGCGATGCGCGCGATCAAGGCCGCGCTGGACCCGGACGGCATTCTCAACCCGGGCAAGGTGCTGCCGCCGGTGTGAGCGCCGCCGGGCATGGCCCGGCGCTACCGGGGCGCGCCGCCCACGCTATCGATCAACATCTGCCGGAAGCTGGGCAACAGCACGCGGTTGCCATGCCCGCTCAGGTGATCGTTGTCGAAGAACAGCGGTTCCCCGTCTTCCACCGCCGAACAGGTCTGCGGCCCGCACAGCTGCGGCAGCGGGTCCCATACGGTCAATGAGCGGTAGCGCATTGCCAGATCGGCCAGCAGTGCCATCTGCGGAGCACGCAGCATTTCCAGATCGGCACGACGCATGGTCAGGCCACCGGCACAGCCCGGATTGCTGCGGTTGAACCAATCCGAGCAACGGTAGGCGCCGGCCTTGAACAACGGCAGTGGCGCGTCGATCACCACATGCATGCCCAGCTTCTGCAGGCGGCCCAGCACCCGTTCGGCCTCCTGGCGTGCGGCCTGCGCGTGGGCAGGCGTGCGTTCGGCCAGCAGCTCCCGGTAGATCTGCTGCTCATCCTGGTGTGGCCAGTCGAAGCCGCGCAGCTCCGGCATGCGCAATGCGGCAAGCAGCACGATGTCACCCGGGCGCGCGTCGCGCTCAATGGTAGACAACGCTTCTTCGACGAATTCCTGGCAGTTTGCCGGGCTGGCCCGCAGCAGGTTGACGAAGCTGCAGCCTCCGCGATCTTCCTGCTGCACCTGCATGCCGGTCTGGCGCGCGACCATGCTGGTCATCGTGCGGTAGGCGGCGGCATGCGAGTCGCCGACTACGAACAGCGTTCGTCCTTCCAGTGCAGGGGTGGCCACCGGTGCGAGCGGGCGCCATTGCGGGAAGCGTCGTGCCTGCCACTGGTAGCCATCGGCGGTAACGCTGAGCGAAACCTGCTCGTGATATTCCACGGTTGCCCAGGCAGCGACCCCGCAAAACGCCACCACCGGCAGTGCCATCGCCAGCACCTTGGCCGGTGCCAGCCGCAGCAGCCAACCGGCGCGCCGCAGCGGCTGTTCCACCCAGTGATAGGAGGCCGCCGATATGCCCAGCAGCAGCACCGGGTACAGCCACAGCGCGGCGCCCTGCAGGCCGTAGGTCCAGCGCAGCAGCACCAGCAGTGGCCAGTGCCACAGGTACAGCGAGTACGACAGCCGCCCCAGATACGCCAGTGGAGACCATGCCAGCGCGCGCCCGATGCGCGATGTGCCGTGCCCGGCGACGGCCGCCAACAGCAACAACGTCCCGACCACCGTCGCCAGCACCCCCGGCACCGGCATCGCCAGCCCTGGCGCCAACACCAGGCCCAGTGCCAGCAGCGCTGCCCCTGCCGCGCCCAGCAGACCCGCGCGCCGGCCGCCCGTACGCGTGGACATCCATTGATACAGCAGCGCGCCTGCGGCCAGTTCCCAGAAGCGCGCCGGCAGCAGATAGAACGCCGCCGCAGGTGATGCCTTCGCCTGCCACCCCGCCCACAGCAACGAGGCCAGCGCGGCCACCGGCAACAGCCAACGCGACCACGGCCAGCGCTCACGTGCGCGCAGCCAGACAAAGAACAGCAGCGGGAAGACCAGATAGAACTGCTCCTCCACGCCCAGCGTCCACGTATGCAGGAACGGATTGAGTTCGGCGCCGGGGGAGAAGTAGTCGTCCTGCTGGCCGGCCAGCACGATGTTGCTGAAGCCGACCAGCGCAGCCCAGCCGGTCTGGTCGAACTGCTCGTTGCGCCACGCGCGCGGAATGAACAACGCCGACAGCACGAAGGTGGCCATCAGCATCACCAGCAGCGCCGGCAACAGGCGCAGCACGCGGCGCCGGTAGAAATCGAGCAGCATCGCGCCCAGCGACGCATGGGGGCGCGAGGCGAGCGAATGGCTGATCACGAAGCCGGACACCACGAAGAACAGGTCAACGCCGGTGAAACCACCGGGCAGCCATGTCGCGTTGGTGTGGAAGAGGATGACGGCCAATACCGCCAGTGCGCGCAGGCCGTCGATGGCGGCGTTGTGGGAGCGTTCGGGAGGAGACATGCAGGCGACCGGCTACAAGCGATCCGGCAGCATCGCCAGCGTTGGCGCAGTCATTCAATGGACAATCGCGACAGAACAGGGACATCGTTCAGGTCCGGTCCCTGCTCGCCGCAGTTGTAGAGCCGAGCCATGCTCGGCTGCTCTTCGTTCAGATCGCGATGAGCCGAGCGTAGGCTCGGCTCTACAGCAGCAGTCAGGGGTCAGAGCCCATTGCCAAGGCAATGGGATCCGACCCCGTCATCGCCGCTTACCAGGCCATGCGCATGCCCACCTGGCCGCCCACGTTGCGATAGCCGTGGTTACCGCGCTGCACGCTCACGCCACCCCACGCACCCCAGCGCTGGCCCAGCTTCAGCTCGGCACCGGCCTGCACCTCATAACGGTTGCGCGGCACGTCCGCACCCAGCGTGTCACCGTTGAACTGCAACGTGCTGTTGCCGCTGCCACGCAGCCAGTTGACGCCCAGGTACGGCTGCACGGTGTTGCCGGCCGCAGTGCCATGGCCGAACACACGCACGCCCACACGACCGCTCAGGCCACCCGCGTCGGCCTGGTCGATCACCGTGCCGTTGCTCTCCACGTGGCGGTCGGCGCGGAAATCGACATACGACAGCTGCAGCTGCGGCTGCACATACAGCGCGCTGGCGGTGCCATGCCACGCGTTGAAGGTGTGGCCCATTTCCAGCGACGCACTGGCCATGCGTGAGTCGTAGTGCTCCGGCGCCAGGCCAATGCCCTGCACGCGGTTGTTGAAACGGCCATGCTGCAGGTTCGCATCAATGTATGCGCCCTGCGTGCCATCGGCATCCTGCAACCAGGTGCCGTATACACCCACCGCGCTACCACGCACCCGCCCCTTGGCGCTGTAACCGGTCAGCCCGGACACCACGCTGCTATCGGTGCGACCGCTGCCGAGCATCACACCAAACGCGGTGTTGCCGCGGCGGAACAGGTCGCTGCCGATCTGCAGCAGCGACGTATTCCCGTCCACCGACAGCTGACGACCCACGGCATTGAAATCAGCATTGCTGCGTCCCACGCGCGCCCAGGCTTGGCGCTCGCCACCCGGCATTGCCGCCCGGCCTCGATCGTGCATACGGTGCGCGAACATGTTGATCGCAGCCGACTGGTTGGCGAGATAAGCACCCACCTCCGGGCGCAGTACCGGCGGCGGCGTGATCGGGTTACCCGGATCAAGCGGACCACCTTCACCACCTTCACCCGGGTCCGGATCCGGCCCCGGATCGACCGCGCAGCCGGGGGCCGCCGGATCCTCCGCGCAGCGATCGAACCACTGCGAGCGCAGATACCAGTTGCCGTCGGTCGGGTCGATCAAACCGCCCTGGAACAGGAAGTACTCATACGAGCCGCCCACCGCGCGCCCCACCAGCGCGTAGTTTGCCAGTGACGCACCGTCGATCTCGATCAATTGGATGCCATCGACGGTCGGCGCACCCACGCCACCGATGTTCTTCACCATCACCAGCGCATCACCGGAGGTATCACCGCGCACGTGCAGGCGATCCATGGCGCTGTCATCACCGGCCAATGCCCCGTGGAACAGGAAGTGCGCGCCTTCAGTGTGCAGATCGCCATCCACGGTGAGCGTGTTGAAGCGACCGTTGCCGTCAGACAGGGCCACACCGCTGCCACGTACCTGCAGTTCGCCCACCGTGGCATCACCGGTCAGCGTCCATTGGCTGCCGCCTTCGATCGCCATCGTCTGCACCAGCTCGGACGTACCCTGCCACAGCGAACCGTCGGCAAGGCGCACGTGCACCTCCGATTGCGGCGGCAATCCGGCGTCCTCGTCTTCCGGAGTGATGACGATGTCGCCCACCATCTGCGAGCGCCCGTCCAACGCCACATCGAAGCGCCCGGCCACTGCCGCATCCAATGCCAGCGCGATACCGTTGCCGCCCGATAGCAGTGCGCCGTTGGCCAGGGTCAGGCCGGGGTCGCGACTGCTGCGCACCCACACACCGCCATGCTGGGCGCTGACCAGCGAGCCACCGTCGATGCTCATCCGCCCGTTGTCGTTGATCACCGCCGCCCACGCGCCCTCGCCTTCGGTGCGCACGTGGGTGTTGTTCAGCGTCATTTCGCCGGTGCCGCCAGACAGCACACCGTGTGAGTTGATGCCGGTGGTGCGCACCACGCTGTCGGCCAGATGCACGGTGCCGCCCATACGGGCGACCGCCCCGATGGCGCCATGTCCTTCGGTCAGGATGTCGGTCATGCCTGCGCTCACCTGCGGGTTCTTTCCGCCGGCACCCTCCGCATACAGGCCATGGCCGTTCTGGCCGAGCGTCCGCAATCGGCTGGAGGTGACCCGTGCGGTCCCATCCAATACCGAGATGGCCTGCCAGAACTCACCGTCCGCGGTGATCTCCGAGCCATCCACATCCAGCTCGCTCTTGCCCACCATCAGGATGCCAACACCATTGCGCGTAGTGATGGATGAGCCCTGCACGCTGGCCACACCATCGCGTTGGTTGATATTGATGCCCACCGAAGTGGTCTCGAGGCCGCTGTTGAGCATGGTCAGCTCCGAACCCACGGTCATGTTGATCCCGAGGTGCCCGGACATCTCGACGCCATCCAACAGCAACGTTGCGCTGCTGCCAGGAGCGAAAGTGGCAACACTGGCATTTGTTCCGTCGGCACGGATGCGGCCGCCGCGCATCTCTACATCGCCTCCGATGTACAGGCCTGCCCCTGAACGCTCGTGGGTGAGGTTGACGTCGACGTCCTCGAGCACGGTTCTCCCGATGCCCGCCAGCACGCCGTTTGCACCTGCACCCACGCCATTGATCTGCACCGAGCGCAGGTGGGCGTCACCGCCATCCTGCACCCACACACCATATCCACCACCGCCCACCTCGATGCGGACGCGTTCGGCCTGTAGCGAGCCGCCGCGCACCTCCAGCCCGTTGGACTGGTTGGCAACAACCTGAACCACGCTGTCGGACACCCGCGCATTGCCGCCTTTTACGAAGACGCCGTGTGACAGGCCGGCCTGGGTTCGTATCTGTACTCCTTCAAGCACCAGGTTGCCGTCGATAGCCTCGGCACCATTGGAAGCAGTGCCCAGGGTCAGGATGTCTACGCCAGTGGCATGCACCTCTCCCCTGGTAGCGGCGGAAAGGCCTGCTGCCCCATAGCCGACGGTGATTACGCTCCCCTGCCTCAGTTCAATGCGGCTGCCCGCACCCTCCGCCCGCGCCGCGGCGGCATACATGCCCCCGGTGACGAGATTGACCTCGCCGAGCGGCACGATGCTGCCGCCATTGATGGCATGGAACGCATACCCAGCCGGGTTGCCCGGCTCCACCGGCTCGGTGGTGGTGTAATCACCCGCCGCGGGGTTCTGCACATCGCCATCGGCAACGACCTGTTGTGCCAGCGCGGGGGATGCAATCAAGGCACTGGCCAGCGCCAGCGATAGATGACTGCGGCGTGCGTGATGAATCGACATGACAGCTCTCCTGAAAGAGCAGCCATGCTCGACACGTTCCGCCAGCGACACCATCGAAAGTGTTGCAAGACTCGGTGCGACCACATGTCAGAACTGAACCACCGCCATCTCCGCTTCGTCCACCAAGTGGACTTTGCAACTAATTGCATGGGAACGGATGACGCCTGTGGCGACACTTGCTACCGATCCGGACACGCACTGACGTGATACGCCCACAATCACTCGCTATTCACGTGACTTTGGCGTACACGTCACCCGCCTGAACTGGCTGTCGTGGCAGTGCAGTGTCCCGCCCTTCCATTCGAGGACCCCACCATGCGCATTCGAGCTTCCACCGCTGCGACCCCTTCCCTGCGCCCGTTGGCACGCTGCCTGCTGTTGGCCCTGACGATGCCCATGGGCGCCGCATGGGCGGGCGATCTCGATGGCGGAAGCGCCGAGGTGGTCGCGGGCGATCCGGTCGAGCAGTGGCGCGTCAGCAATGGTGGCGTGCTGACCGTCAATGGCGGTGAGGCCAACCAGATCAGCGCGAGTGAGGACTCCCGCGTTACGCTGAGCAATGCCGTAATCACTCGCGACACCAGCCTCAGCAGCGGGTACTACAACGTGTCTTTACGGGACGACGCGTCACTTGAAGCGTTCGACACGCTGTTCCAAGGGGGAGGTATTACGCTGTCCAACGGTAGCGCCGCCGCACGACTGGTCAACAGCAGGATCGACATCCCGGGTGGCGAAGCGGGGCGCCAGCTGTCGGTGGGTCTGGATCTGGTCCACACACCGACCGCGCCCGCCACGCCAATCGATCCACGCGGAGTTCTGGACCAGACTTACGTCAGGGTGGGCGATGCGCCGGACGCATTCCGGGACAGCAGCAGTGGCATCGGTGTCCGCATGGGCTTTGGCACGGTGGACATCGTCAATGGCTCGTACGTCGACGCGAACAATGTCGGTGTCCTGTTCCTGGGTTCGGTCGGGCCCTTTGACAACACGCTGCGCGTGGATGCCTCCACCATTGCTGCCCGCAAAGGTGCCGCTATGCGCGTCGCTCCGCGAGGCGAGGACCAGCGCTACGACATTACGATCTCCAACGGTTCGCAAATCGCCGGTGGCGATGGCAATCTGCTGCTGGTGCAAGCCTATGAGACAACCCCGGCCGCCGCTACGCCTGAGGTCCATTTCACGGTAGATGATTCGCGCCTGGCAGGCGACATCACCTATGATCGAACCTCGGTGCCCAACGGCACGCTGGATATGATCCTGCGCAACAAGGCCCAGATCGACGGTCGCTTCTTCAACGTCACCTCGGCCAGCATCGACAGCGACAGCACCTGGCTGATGACCGGCGACAGCAACGTCGGGCACCTGGCGCTGGGCAACACCGGCACCGTGGCGCTGGGCAATGGCAGCACCTTCAACACCCTCACCGTGGATACCTTCGACGGCGCTGGTGGCACCCTGTTGTTCAACACCCAGCTGGGTGACGACAGCTCGGCCACCGACAAGCTGATCATCAAGGGCGACTCGAACGGCCAGGCCAACGTGCGCGTGCTCAATGCCGGTGGCGCGGGCGCCAAGACCGACAAGGGCATCGAGCTGATCCGCGTGGGCGGTGCGTCCAATGCGCAGTTCGACCTGCAGGGCCGCGCGGTGGGTGGGCAGTACGAGTACTTCCTGTTCAAGGATGCGACCAATGGCGGCTGGTACCTGCGCTCGGAACTGGCCGGTGCACCGGACCCGTGTGTGGTGGATCCGACCCTGCCGGAGTGCAATCCGATCGACCCCGTGGACCCGGTTGATCCGGTGGACCCGACCCCGGTGCTGCGCCCGGAAGCCGGCGCCTACCTTGCCAACCAGTTCGCGATGGATCAGCTGCTGCGCCATGGCATGCGCGACCGTCAGGGCAGCGCTGTCGCAGCAGATGGCATTCGTGGCTGGGCCCGCGTGGATGCCACGCAGAGCAAGCTGTCGGCGGTGGAAGACCAGCTGGACCTGCGCGTGGACCGCTCGCGCCTGCAGCTGGGCGCGGATGTGGGCGTGTTCGACAACGGCCAGGGCCGCGTGGGCGTGATGGGCACGCTGGCCAAGTCCGACGCCACCTCGCGTTCGCAGCTGACCGGCTACAGCGCACGCGGCAAGGTCAACGGTGGTGCTCTGGGCATCTACGGCAACTGGAGCAACGATGCGCTGTATGTCGATGCCAGCGTGCAGCGCGGCCAGTTCCGCAACCGCGTGCAGGGCGAAGGCCTGGCCGAGGAACGCTACGACTCGGATCTCTGGCAGAGCTCGCTGGAAGCCGGCTACCGCTTCGGCATCGGCCAGATCGGCAGCACGGCGCTGAGCCTGCAGCCGGAGCTGCAGCTGGTCTACACCGACGCAAGCACCGACCGCCACGAGGAAACCAACGGCACGGTGGTGCGCAGCCTGGGCGACAGTGGACTGTCTGGCCGCATGGGCCTGCGCCTGCAGGGCGAAGGGCATTCTGCGGCCGGTGCATCGGTCAGCCCGTATGTGGTGGCCAACTGGTATCGCGATGGCGCCAGCAACGGCATGGCGTTCGACGATGAAGCGCTGAAGGCCAGCGTGCCGCGCAACCGTTATGAGTTGAATGCCGGTGCGCGCGTGGACTTCCGCTCCGGGCTGAGTGCGTGGGGTGGCTTCGGCGTGATGCGGGGTGACCATGGTTACCGCGAAGCGACGGCCAATCTGAGCATGGCTTACAAGTGGTGAGAAAGAGCTGAAACGGCGCCGGGGCAATCCGGCGCCGCTTTTCTTTGCTCTTGTAGAGCCGGGCCAACGCTCGGCTACGTTCTGCATCAGCCAAGCAAGCTCGGCGCCGATGGCAAGGAACCATGGACCTGTCTGGTCAGTGTTTTCTTCCGTCAGCGATCCACTCTTTCGGGCTAATTGGGCTGATTGGGCTGATTGGGCTGATTTGGGCTGATTTGGGCTGATTTGGGCTGATTTGGGATGATTTGGGATGATCCGGGCTGATTCGGGCTGATCCGGCCAAGGTGAACAAATCAGGCTCTGCCACCCGATGTCCGCACCCCGCTGGCATCGCTTCACATCTCAGCACCGCGAACATGGGTTCTCGTCGCTGGAAAATTCGCCCCCGAAAACCAGCAGTGCTCCAGCATCCCGACCAATGAATGCCTGGGTATCGACAAACACCCCGACGAAGGCGAAAGCGTCACTTTACGTAAATCAGGACAAGGCGTCCGTCGTCTGTGGGATGCAGTTGCGGAAGAACGTCCCGGCCATTCTTGTGGGACATGGACCAGCAGACCGCCTGCCAGCCGCGGCCACTGAAGCCGATACCACTCCGACGAAGTGGTGGAGCGCGCTCGACTCTACGATGCGAGCGGCGAAGAATGTCGCATTCGGCAGACGGTGCCCTCCGCTGCCTGCCAGCGACGAAATTCCAATGCTTTCGAAGTTTCCAACAATTCTCATTGGCAGCACTGGCGCTTCATGCAAATCATTTAGCGCCACCGACAACGGGTGGCACGGGCTTCCAATCCCGTTTGGTTAATGTCGTTTACGCTTGCCTGCCGGCGTCGCTCTTTCCTTGTTGGGTGGCGTCGGCAGGCAATCTGTCCGTGCATCTATGGCGGGCGGTGCGTGGGGGCCTCGTGCCCGCCGGCATTTGACGACGTTAACCACCGGTATTGGAACCACGCACCGTCCGCCACCCCGCTGTTAAGCGGGGTGGCCCCTTGCCGCTTGCACAAGGATGCCGCCATGACCACTTCCCCTTACCCGCACCTGTTCGCCACCCTGGGCGACGCCGCCACGCGCCTGCCGGATGACTTGGCGCGCACACTGGAGGACACGTTCGTTGCCCTGCAGAGCGGTAACAGCGCCGGGGCCATCACCCTGCAGGCCTGCCTGCAGTACATCCGCCAGGGCGACGCGGCCGATGGCCAGCCGTGGCCGGGCAACAACCGCACGCCCGGCCAGCGCCTGGCCCTGGCGCGCATCGACCGCGCCAATGCGGGGCTGAGTTTCCTGCTGGAACTGCTGCACGCCACCGAACGCGTGCGCGTGGACGGTGATGTCGACCAGCAGATGGGCGATGGTGCACGCGAGGGCCTGCTGCTGGCCTGCCGTGGGCTGGCCGAGTATGTGGATGTGCAGTTGCGGGCGGCGTAACACCGAGCGATGCGGATGCACCTCCACCCGGGTAGGTGTCGACCTTGGTCGACACGGCATTGGCATGGACATCCGACACATTCGTGCCAACCAAGGTTGGCACCCACCAAAGCAATGCCGAGGTGCTTCACTTGGGGTCAGATCCCTTTGCGCCGCAAAGGGATCTGCCCCCACCCCGAAGGTTGGCACCTACCAGTACAGTACCGCTGCGGCTACGCGAAGTGCTGGTAACCGCCGTCGGCGGCTTCGCCATCCACGTGCACGCCCTGCCCCTCGGCAATACGGCCGATGCGGGTGAGCGGCACGTCCAGCGATTCGGCCAGGTAATGCAGTGCGTCGCGCTGGTCGGCGGCGGCGGTGAAGCACAGTTCGTAGTCGTCACCGCCACGCAGTGCGCAGTCGCGTGCAGCGTCGCGGCCGAGCAGCTCGCGCAGCGCGTGCGAGATCGGCAACGAATCGGCATCCACATGCGCGGCCACGTTGCTGCGCGTGGCAATGTGGGCCAGATCGGCCAGCAGGCCGTCGGATACATCCACCGCCGCATGGGCGAAGGCGCGCAGGCGTAGGCCGAGGGTGACACGCGGCGTCGGCCGCAGTAGGCGCAGGCGCAGGCTTTCGTAGTCGGCCAGCAACGTGGCGGTGGCGATACTCAACGCACCTTGTTGCCACAGGCGCAGCGCACCGGCGGCATCGCCCAACGTGCCGCTCACCCAGATGTCATCGCCCACCTGCGCGCGGTCGCGACGCAGTGCCTGGCCGCGTGATACCTGCCCCATCGCGGTGACCGACAGCGACAGCGGTCCACGCGTGGTGTCGCCACCGATCAGCGCGATGTCGTGCTGGTCGGCCAGTGCGAAGAAGCCATCGGCGAAGGCATCGATCCAGTCTTCGCTGGTCTCGGGCAGCGACAGCGCCAGCGTGCACCACGCCGGGCGCGCACCCATCGCGGCGAGATCGGACAGGTTGACGGCCAAGGTCTTCCAGCCGATGTCGAACGCCGAGGTCTCGGCCGGGAAATGCACGCCGCTGTTGAGGGTGTCGGCGGTGACCACCAACTGTTCGTTCGGGCGCGGCTGCAGCAGCGCGGCGTCGTCGCCGATGCCGAGCACGATGTCGTCGCGCTCGACGGTGCGGGCGCGGATGCGGTCGATGAGGGCGAATTCGGCCAGGGACATGGGGCGCTCCCGCGTTTGTACGTGCCGCGCCGTGCGCGGTGGGCGGTAGTGCCGGCCGCTGGCCGGCAACCTCAGAATCCCTGCAGTTGCCGGCCAGCGGCCGGCATTACCACAGGCGGGTCAGTGACCCGATTCGACCTTGCGCCATTCCACGGCGGCACGATCCAGCACGCCGTTGACGTAGGTATGGCCATGTTCGGAACCGAAGCGCTTGGCCGATTCGATGGCTTCGTTGATCACCACACGGTACGGCACGTCCAGGCGGTAGCGCAGTTCGTAACCGGCCAGGCGCAGCACGGCACGTTCAATCGCGTCCACTTCGTCGATGCCACGGTCCAGGTACGGGCCGAAGGCTTCGTCGATGTCACGGCGGTTGTCGAGCACGCCATGCACCAGCGCTTCGAAGTACGCCAGGTCGGCGATTTCGCGGGCCTGTTCGTGGGCGAACTGGGCGATCAGCGACTGTGCGTTGCCGCCGGAGATCTGCCAGGCATAGATGGCCTGCACGGCACGACGGCGCGCGCGCGAACGCAGCACCGGATCAATGCCATCGCGGCGGACGGGTTTACCGGAGGGCTTGCCCTGGGTGTTCTTGTTCATGGCAGCTGCTCCAGAAGGTTGACCATTTCCAATGC
>Ga0308165_1003504_pt1 | contig 16752 bp, 10 predicted proteins | sample PhyWR2_FD_201032 | JGI IMG/M metagenome (GOLD analysis project Ga0308165, IMG submission 201032) | Phyllosphere microbial communities from UC Gill Tract Community Farm, Albany, California, United States - DLSLW.R2 | ecosystem: Host-associated > Plants > Phyllosphere > Unclassified | place: USA...
CGATCCGGTCGGACGCTGGTGGCGTGGTCCACGGCTTGCGCTCGCGTCCGGCCCACGGCGCCGACCCGATACACCGCCAATCCTTGTACGTCAGATCAGCGGATGCCGGATCATATAACCTATACGGTTATCTTTGTCAAGGTTACTGCTTACTCATGGCGCCTTGGCCGGGTTGGAATACGCGATCACCAGCGCCAGCGGCTTTGCCCCCTTCTGCCAGATGCCGACCACCGCACCGCGATAGAGATAGGCCGCCATCCCCGGCCTGAGCGCGGCGCGCTTGCCATCCGAGACGACTTCCCCCTCTCCGGCCGTGACGTAATAAACCTCGTCATGGTCGATGGGATGTTCGCCGATTGCTGCGCCTTTGTGCAGAACACGGCGGCGAAATTCCATCGCGCGCGGTGCGGGCGCAGCATCGGAGATGCGATAGGCGGTGCTCATCCCGATTGCGCCGTGCGGAGGGGCTTCCTCGCGCACGGTATCACGCTCGTCGATGATGGCCATGGGCGGCGCCGCCGCCGCGAGCAGCAGCAGCGCCGCGATCACTTCGCCGGCTCCTGACGCATGGCCTTGTCGCGCTCGGACAGTTTTTCCTGCGCGCCGGCCTTCTGGCCCGGATAGCGGCCGGACTTCGGCGTCATTGCGCGCATGTTCCAGTCCTTTTCGACGAACGCCGCCCGAGTCGGCGCCGGGTGCGGATAACCGCCGACGACCTTCTCGTCGTCGATGATCGCGCCGCGTCCTTCGGCCACGAAGAACAGCACGCGGATATCGTCGGGCGCACGGTCCCACGGGCGCGCGCCGACCGACGCCATCAGGTCGGTTTCAAGATCGGCGGCGGGCCGGATGACGAACCCGTCCAGCGATGACATCGGCGCCGTTTTCTCGATCAATTTCGCCTTGGTGACGCCGTAACGGCCGAACATCGGCCCCGGATTGCCCCATTTGTCGACGGCGATGTTGTCACGACCGTAGTAGGCAAGGTCCCCGTCGCCGCCGAGCGCCAGGAACGGCAGACCCGGCGCGGTGGAATTGCCCGCGCGCATCACGTTGCCAACCGCCGTGATCTCGCCGGCGACGTAATCATGCCCTGCCCATTCCAGGCCCATGAGGTTGTAGTGCACCGCGCGTTCGCCCGGATCGTAGATCATATTGTTGATCATCAGCGCCTGCGCGCCGCCCTTTATCAGCGGCGAACGCTCCATGTTGTGCGCCCACAGGTTGCGGTAGAAAGTGATGGCGGTGGCGTTGTCGTGGATCAGCGACCCCTTCGAATGCTCACCCTTGGGGTGGCTGGCGTCGGCAAGTCCTTCGGCCAGCAGGTTTTCGCGGAACAGCACGTCGTGGCTGGTGGCCTGGCGCCATTCCTTGACCGTCTTGCCTTCGAAGCGCGGGCCAGAGGCGGACATGTTCTCGTCGATCGCCCAGAAGAAACTGCAGTGATCGATCAGCACGTTGTGCGCAGCAACGGTGGAAAAAGCGTCCGCTTCCCAGCCCGACAGCTTGGGCTGTCCGTCTACCCCGGTCATCACCCGCAAGTGGCTGATGATGACGTCGTGGCCCTTCAGGTCGATGCCGCCGCGAATGATCGTCACACCCGGCGAAGGTGCGGTCTGGCCGGCGATCGTGAGGTAGGGTTCGGAGATTTCCAGCACCGAGCGCTCAAGGTCGATCACGCCGCCCACTTCGAACACGACGATGCGCTTGCCCTTGGCCTCGACCGCTTCCCTGAAGGAGCCGGGACCGTCCTTCGCCAGCGTGGTGACGCGAATGATTCGCCCCCCTGCACCGCCGCGAGTCGGCTCGGCCGAGGCGGTGGCCACGGCCGCCGCCGGCGCAGCAAATGCTGCGTGCGGCACGGCGGCGAACATGAGAATAGTAGGAAGGAACTGGCCTGCCAGCCTGCGAATTTTCACTTTGCATCTCCCAATGGCAGTGGTTCTTGACAGGGCGTCCTCCCTGCGGCAACTATTCATGACACCGGTTACCAAAGCTCGCAAGGATGAACTTGGGAACGGTCGGGCGATCTTGGAGGATCGTCCGCGATGCCCCGCAAGGGGCAAGGGAGTTGTGTTGCCGGACAGGATGCGCCGCCATTGCGTGCATCTTTGACACCGGTATCATTCGGTCCGCAGGGGCCGTGGAGGGGATGTTACGATGCGCAAAACCATTTCTAGAATCTCGCTTGTGAAGATTGCCTTGTTCGCCGGCAGTGCGCTGGCCATGCCGCAGGTCGGCTTCGCACAGGACACCGCCGAAACCACCGCTGCCGAGGCCGCACCGGAAGCCACGCCGCAGGACATCATCGTCACCGGCTTTCGCCAGTCGCTGGAGGCCGCGCTCAACGTGAAGCGCACCTCGGTCGCAGCGGTGGATGCGATCGTGGCCGAGGACATGGCCAAGTTCCCCGACCAGAACCTGGCAGAATCGCTCCAGCGCATCCCCGGCATCTCGATCCAGAAGGACGGCGGCGAAGGCCGTTCGATCACCGTGCGCGGTCTGGGCGCGCAGTTCACCCGCGTGCGCGTGAACGGACTGGAGACGATCGCCACCAGTTCGGACGGCGCCTCCGCCAACCGCGACCGTTCGTTCGATTTCAACGTCTTCGCGTCGGAACTGTTCAGCAGCCTGGTGGTCCACAAGACCGCCGAGGCCACGCTTGACGAAGGTTCGCTGGGCGCGGTGGTAGACCTCAACACCGGCAACCCGCTGGCAGGCAAGACCGGCCTCAGCGCCGTTCTCAACGTGCAGGGTTCGTACAACGACCTGTCCGACAACGTCGGGCCGCGCATCGCCGGCCTGCTGTCGTGGAAGAACGATGCAGGCACGCTGGGCGTCAACGTCTCGGCCGCCTATTCGCACACCGATACGATCGAGAACGGCAACAACTCGGTGCGCTGGTCGCAGGCCTACTTCAACTCGGTCGGCGGCACGCCCTGCTTCTATTCCAACGTCGGGGCGACCGGCGGCACGCCGGTCAATTCGGGCGGCGGCTACCGTCCGTCGGCGGCGTGCGACGCGGCCTCGCTCTCGTTCCACCCGCGCATCCCGCGCTACGGTGTGATCGAGCATGACCGGCGCCGGCTTGGCCTGACCGGCTCGATCCAGTTCGAACCCAGCGATCGCACCAAGATCTCTGTCGACGGCCTGTTCTCGTCGTTCAAGGAAGACCGCGCCGAACAGTGGCTCGAAGTTCTTGCCCGCTCGAACGAACGCCGTTTCAACGTGGTGGACCCGGTCTACGACGACAAAGGCAACATGGTCAGCGCGACCTTCAACAACGCCTACGTGCGTACCGAAAGCTACTTGCGCAAATCCGAGACCAAGTTCCACCAGATCGGCGCGACCTGGGATCAGGAAGTGGGCGATACTTTCCGCTTCACCGTGCTGGGCGGCATGTCGCAGTCAAAGGCCGACATCCCGGTCGAGACGACCATCGCTTACGACAACCGCAATGCCAACGGTTTCAGCTACGACTATTCGAATATGAAGTCGCCGGTGCTCGGCTATGATCTGGACGTGACCAATCCGGCGAACTTCCAGCTCGCAGAAATCCGCGACCGTCCGTCCTATGTGCGCAACCGCTTCAAGACCGGGCAGCTGCGTACCGAATGGGACCTGACCGAGGGCTTCACCGTCAAGGCAGGCGCGATGTGGCGCCGCTACGACTTCCGCACCCAGCTGTTCCAGCGTGACACCGCCGCCTGCGGCGCCAACGGCACGCGCGACCTGATCCTGGGCGCGGTCACCTGCTCGTCCAGCGTATATGGCCTGCCGGTGACTTCGGGCATTTCCGATCTGGTAAACCTTGGCGATGCCGGTCAACCGAACGGCACCACCAATTCGTGGATCGTCGGCAACATCGCCAATGCTGCGGACTATACCAAGCTCTACGACCGTACTGCGGTAGAGGACCTCGGTTCCAACCGCAGGGTGCGTGAGACGACATCGGGCGGCTATGTACAGTTCGACGTGAAGGGTAATATCTTCGGCCTTGAATACGCGGGCAATGCCGGTATGCGCTATGCTCATACCAAGCAGTCATCGACCGGATACACCGCAGGCGTCGCGGCAACTGTCAAGCGCAGCTACGACGACTGGCTCCCTTCGATGAACCTGGCCTTCTACCCGCGTCATGACGTTATCCTGCGCGGCGCGGTGGCCAAGGTCATCACCCGTCCTTCGCTGGGCAACCTCAATCCGGGCGGTTCGGTCGACGGGTTCAATTACCGCGTCACCTTCGGCAATCCGTTCCTCGATCCCTACCGCGCGACCAATTTCGACGTCTCGGCCGAGTGGTACTTCGCCCCGCAGGCGCTGTTCTCGGTGGCGGGGTTCATCAAGAAGATCGAGAGCTTCCCGGTTTCCGGCACCTATGTCGCCACGCTCCCGCAGCTTGGGCTTGATCGTTCAGTGCTGGGTGCGAGTACTCCTGCCTTCATCAACTACGACCCCAATCAGGAATATGTGGTGTCCTCGCAGGTGAACGGGCAAGGCGCCACGCTAAAGGGTGTTGAAGTGGCCTTGCAGCTGCCGTTTACTTTCCTGCCTGGTTTCCTCACCCACACCGGGTTCCAGGGCAACGCCACCTTCATCAAGAGCGACGCCGACTATACAATCACCGGCCCGGCGATTTCGGCCTGCACCCGCACAACCGGCGCCTGCTCCCTTACGGGCGTTACGAAGGACTACAACCAGACGCTGCTTGGCGTATCCAAGAAGGCTTGGAACGCGACGCTTTATTACGACGACGGCAAGTTCAGCATCCGTGGTTCGGTAAGTTATCGCGGTCCCTTCGTTGATGGCACCAGCGCCACATTCAACGTCTTCGAAGGCTATGGTTCGTACACCAGCGTCGATGCGGCGATCCGTTACAAGGCGACGGAATGGCTGGAACTGTCGATCGACGGCAACAACCTGACCGATGAGTATCGTTATCGCTTCAACGATGCCGACGCGACCCGCAACTACGAGAACAACCACTTCGGCCGCACCATCCTGTTCGGCGCGCGCGCGAAGATCTGAGTAAAACGGCAAACCGGGAGACGGCCATGGACTTCGATCGCAGAACCCTGATCGCCGGCTCCCTTGCTGCCGGAGCCTTTGGCAAAGGGCTCATCACGAGCGCGGCGGCGCAGACAGCGCCGCCAGGCAGCCCCGGGGCCCTCCCCCCGGGGCTGCCACAACCGACAGAGACGATCGACCTGTGGCCCAAAGGCGCGCCCGGCATGCCGCGTGCGCCGCTTGACGAGAAAGTGAACGAGCGCTCAACCGACGCGCTCATCACCGACCGCGCGGTCTACGGGATCAGCCGTCCGCGCATGGCGGTATTCCGGCCCGACCGGCCGAACGGCGCGGCGGTGATAATTACGCCGGGCGGCGGCTACAAATGGATCGTGGTCGACAAGGAAGGCTATGAAATGGCCCGCTGGCTGACGGCGCGCGGCTTCACCGCTTTCGTCCTGTTCTACCGCCTGCCCGGAGACGGCTGGGCCAGCGGCCCCGACACTCCGCTGGCGGACGCGCAGCGCGCCATACGTCTGGTCCGCCACCGCGCCCGCGATTTCGCCATTGCCCCGGAACGGGTGGCGACGATGGGCTTTTCCGCAGGCGGGCACGTCTGCGCCGACCTTGCGGCGCGCTTTGCGGCGAACGTATATGCCCCCGTTGACGCGGCGGACAAGCTTTCCGCCAAGCCGCTTTGCGCCGCGCCGATGTACCCGGTCGTCAGCATGGACGCGGCGATCGCCCATGCCGGATCGCGCAGCCTGCTTCTCGGCCCCTCGCCCACCCCAGCGCTGGAAGCGGCGCATTCGCCTGACCGGAACGTGCCGGCAGATGCCCCGCCGCACTTCCTTGCCCATGCCGAGGACGACGCTACGGTTCCGGTCGAGAATACCTTGCGCCTGCGCGCCGCGCTCAAGGCGCGCGGTGTGCCGGTGGAGACGCACCTGTTCGCCAACGGCGGCCACGGTTTCGGCCTTCGCCGCGCGGTCGGCAAACCGGCAGAGGTCTGGACGGAGTTATGGCGCAACTGGGCCCGGACGGTGGGACTGGGATAGGCCCCGGTTCAAACCGTACCGATGCCGGTTTGCGCGGCAATCGCGTCGAACTCGGCCGGCCATTCGGCGCGCCATTCTGCACGCTGGGCATCACTGGCCCACGCCCCGTCGATGCCGTTGAGCATCATGGCCCGAAGGTCCGCCACATCGAAGCCAAGGTGCGTGTACATCAGTTCCCACGCGCCTGCCGGGCTGACATGGTGCAGCGTGGGATCGTCGGTATTGGGGTGCATTTTCAGCCCCAGCTGCGCCATCCGGCGGATCGGATGGTCAAGCGCCCAGCGGTCTGGGGCGAGCGTGCGCAAGTAGTATGAATTGGTCGGCACGATGGTGAACAGCAGCCCGCGCTGCGCATAGCTGCGGGCAAGGTCGGGATTGTCGACGATGGTATAGCCGTGGTCCACCCGGTCCACCCCGATGTCGTCCACCACGGTGGCGACATTGGTCCAGGGCATGCCGAATTCGCCTGCATGGGCAGTGGCGCGCAGGCCATGCCGCTTGGCAAGGGCATAGGCCGCCGCGAACATTTCGGGCGGGCCGTCCGGCTCGCGGTAGTCGATGCCTATGCCGGCCACCAGCGGATCGGGATGGGCGACTACCTGCTCCACCATCGCCAGCGCATCGGCGGCGGGTGCCTCGCGGTCGATGGAGGGGATCAGCAGCGAACTGATGTCGAAATCGGCCAGTGCCTCGCGCATGCCGGAAAGGATGCCGGAAACCGCTGCATCGTAAGGCAGCCCGGCGTCGCGGATCGTCGCCGTGGGGTTCCAGAAGAATTCGGTGTGGCGGATGCCCCCGGCAGCGGCGTCTTCCAGATATTCGTAGGCGATCCGGTGGAAGTCCTCAGGCGTCAGCAGCAGGTGCGCTTCCAGTGCCCGCAGCACGCGCAGGACGCCGATCGGCTTGGAGCCCCGGTGGTAGAACCCCTCCACATCCTCGCGGCTGAGCGGCGCGGCGTGCTTCTCCGCCAGATCGAGGAACGTGTCGCGGCGCACCGCGCCCAGCAGGTGGCAGTGCAGTTCCACCTTGGGGATGCGTTCGAAGAAGCTGCGCTGGCTATCCGTCAGCGTCCGGGCAAGCGGAGACGACGGAACATAGCCGATGGAGGCTGGCCCAAAGGAGGCCGGGGTCTGGTCTGCCATATAAGTCCTGGAAAAAAGATCGGGCCGCGCGCTCAATGCGCGGTGGCGGCGCCGTAGAAATAGTAGCCAAGCGGCAATGTCAGGATGAACAGGCCCAGCGGGATTTCCCGCCAGCGCCCCGCCAGCACCTGAACGATCACATGGACCAGCAGTCCGCCCGCGATCCCGGTGCCGAAGCTGTTGGAAATCAGCGTGAGGAGCATCATCGCCATCGCCGGAAACAGGTCGACGATATCGTCTCCCTTGGCGTTACGGATCGTGCCGAGCATGGATATGCCGATGAGTATCAGGGCGGGCGCGGTCGCCTCGCGCGGGATCGCCATCGCCAGCGGCATCAGCAGCAGGGTCAGCAGGAACAGGCCGGCGGCGGTCAGCGGCGTCAGGCCGGTACGCCCGCCCGCTTCCACGCCGGCAGCCGATTCCACCAGCGCGGTTCCGCCCGGCACGCCGACCAGCGGGCCCAGCGTGGCCGCCAGCGAGTCGACCAGGAACGGACGCTCGATGCCGGGCAGGTTGCCCTGCTCGTCCGTCAGCCCGGCCTTGGCGCCGATCGCCAGTGTGGTGCCCAGGGTGGAGAAGAACTCCGCCGCGAAGAAGGTGAACATGTAGGGCAGCGCCACCAGGGTGAACGCGCCGAGCAGGTCGACCTTGCCGGTCACCGGCATGGGCGAATGCGGCAGCGACAAACCGCCGGTAAAGCTGGTGATGCCAAGCGGCACCCCGACCAGCGCCGCCGCGACGATCCCGACCAGCACCGCGCCGGGCACGCGCCGGGCCTGGAGGGCAATGGCGACGGCAAGGCCGATCAGGGCCACCACCGGCCCCGGCTGGCTGAAGTCACCCAGCGCCAGCGCATGGCGCTTGACGTCCACCGACACCAGCCCCGCATCGCGGCAGCCGAGCATCGCGATGAACAGCCCGATCGAGGCGCCAAGGCCCAGCTTGATCTGCGGCGGAATCATGCGCACGACCATCTCGCGCGCGCCCGTCAGGGTGAGGATGACAAAAGCGATGCCCGACATCATCGCGATGCCAAGGCCCGTCTGCCAGGGGATATGCTCCACCTGCGCCAGCGTGACGCCAAGGATCGCCGATCCGCCGATGCCGGGGCCGACGATGAACGGCAGGTTGGCGTAAAGGGCCATGGCAATGCTGCCCGCCGCCATCACGATGATGACCCCGGCGGTGACCGCCGCGCGGTCCATCCCGCCGCTGGCCAGCAGCGAGGGGATGACGACGATGAGGTAGGCGGCCGCAAGGAACGTGGTCATCCCCGCGATCATCTCGCGCGGGATGCTTGTCCCCCGCGCGGTCAGCGCGAAGCGGCGTTCCAGCAGGCCCTGCTTCGGGGCGGTCACTTGCGGGCCTGGGCCACGAAGCCGGCGAGGAAGCGCTCCTCGTCGATGGCGCGCACGATGTGGACGGGGCGTTCACCCGCCTTCGGCGCCATTTCCTCGGTCCATACCTGGGGTTCGCCGTAATGCATGCCCGGCATCGTATCGACGTCCATCCGCACGACGAGGTCTTCGGTGACCAGCGAACGGTCGATGGCGACGGCAACGGTCACCTCGTCCCAGAACGGCTGGCCGAGGCGGGCGTAGGTCTTCACGTATTTCGCCACGGGGCTTCCGGCGCTGGCGATGCTGTCCACCACCTCGGGCGTCGCTTTCACTTTCGAGCTGACGTTGCCGACCAGCGTGATCGACTTCCACGGCGCCGTCAGCACGATGTGCGCCGCTTCGGGGTCGAACAGGAAGTTGAAGTCCGTCGAATAGTCGGTGTTGGAAGTGGTGCGGGCGAAGGCCGTGTCCAGTTTTCCTGGTTCTATCACGATTTCCTTCGCCAGCTGCGCTATGTCCGGTGCGACCCGAAGAGCCAGCGCAATATTGGTGAGCGGCCCGGCGGAGACGATCGTCACTTTGCCGGGATGGGCGCGAACCGCCGCGATCAGCGCGTCGACCGCGCCGTTCGCCTGCGCCTTGATGCGCGGCGTGCCTTCGGGCATCGGCGGCACAAGGTCAGGCTCATTGGGATGATAGGTACGGCCCGGGCGGGGCGCATTCCACGCACCCTTGAACGGAATGCGGCCGTAGCGCGCCTCCCAGTTCGCCATCTCGGCCTGGGTGCGCAGCAGCGGCATCGAGGCGCCCTTGTGCACCGGCACTTCGGGGCGGCCCGCGATTTCAAGGAAGCGCAGCAGGTGCTGCGTCTCTTCGGTCATCCAGGCATCGCCGGTAACCACGCCGACGCCGATCAGGTTGACGCGGCTGTCCCGCAGCAGCGGGATCATCGACTGGATGTTGCTCTGCCCGGGGCCAAGGAAATCGTTGTCGAAGAAGATCATGACCCGGTCGTCCTCGGCGGCCAGCGCCTCGGGCACCGATCCCAGCAACGCCGCGCCTGCAAGCAGTATGGTCAGCAGTTTTTTCATCCGCGAACGTTCCCTAGTTTCCCGGTTTTCCGTTGGAACGGAGGCGATCCGCAAGGACCGCCCCCGTCGTCCAAGATCAGAGCTTGGCGGTCACGCTGGCGAAAAGATAGCGGCCAAGCGAGTCGTACATGCCCGCATAGAACGCGCCGTTCGACGTCTGCCCGCTGGTGCTGGCGGTGATCGGCGGATCGCGGTCGAAGACGTTGCTCACGCCCAGACGCAGCGTGTACGAACCGGATACGTCGAACGAAGCGGCCAGATCGAAGTAGTTCACCGCCTTCAGCTTGTAGTCGTAGGGCTGGTAGGTGCCGGCAAGGAACGTCGCGCTGCTCGACCTGTCGTTGCGGGTGCTGCCGATGTAGCGCCACGTCGCCGCGAGGCGGATGGCGCCGCTGGGCGCAGTCCAGTTGAATTCCGCGCGGTGGCGCCAGGTCGGGATCGGCTGGCCGCAGGTGACGCCGAAGTAGCCGTCGCAGCGATAGGCCTCGGTGCCGGGCACGATCTGCACTTCGTACTTGTTGGTGCGCGTGCCCGAGAAGTTGAAGCCCACGGTGCCCAGATCCGCCTTCACCAGATCGCCAAGGTCCTGCTTAGCGCTGGCCGAGAAGTCGATGCCGGTGGTCTGGAGATAGCCGGCGTTGAGACTGGTGGCCAGCACGTAGCCGCTGGTCACCAGTGATCCGGTGGCCGGATTGCGCCGGATCTGGTCGCAGAAGGTGCCGGCGTTGATGCACTGGCTCAGCGTGATCGTGGCCGGCAAGGTGGTGATAAGATCGTCCACCTTGATGTCGAAGTAATCGACCGACAGCGTCAGGCCGCGCAGGAACGGCGGGGCGATCTGCACGCCGAACGACTTGGTGTTCGACTTCTCGGGCTTGAGGTTCGGGTTGCCGCCGACGAGCACGCCGGAAAGCTGGCCTGCCGCAGGCTCGATCGTGCCGTACTGCGTCGCGGTTACGCCCGACTGGGCGCACTGCGCGAAAGTCGCGGTCGGGCTGGCGCCCTCGCATGGGTCGGTGAGGCGCGCGGTGGTGACGCGCTGCGGGCCGAACAGCTCGACCAGGTTGGGCGCGCGGACCGAGTGCTGGAAGCTGCCGCGGAAGCGGATCGCGTCGACCGGCGACCATTCGGCCCCCGCCTTCCACGCGAAAGTGTCGCCGGCGGTGCTGTAGTTCGAATAACGCGCGCCGCCTTCGACGGCGAGGCTCTTGAAGAACGGACGATCCTCGACCAGCGGCACGCGGACTTCGCCGTAGAGTTCCTTGACGTCGAACGAGCCGGAGATCGGGTATTCGCCGCCAGAGTTGCCCGCCACGTCGCGGCTGGAGTAGTGGCTGTCGGGCGTGAAGCCGATCCGCTCCTTGCGGTATTCGGTGCCCAGCGCCACGCTGATCGGGTTGCTGGCCAAGGGGCTGGATACGCCGATATTGCCCGTGACCGATCCGCTCACGATCGTCTCTTCGGTGAAGCCGGTGCGGGTGAAAGTGCCCTGCACATAGTTCAGCGCATCGGCAGTGACGCCGGTGGTGGAGAAGATGTTGAGCGGGACGCAGCCGTTCGCCGCGTTTTCACAGACGATCTGGCCGCTGCTGTTGGTCACCGCGCGCAGCGAGTTGGCGAAGCTGGCCAGCGAGATGTCGCCGGTCAGGCGCGAGCTGTAGTTGGTGCGGCCATACTGCGCATAGGCATCGTAGCGCCAGCCGGGCGCGATCTCGCCGCGCACGCCGCCAACGGCGCGGTACGAGGTGTGCTTGGTGTAGTCATGGCGCGATCCGCCGGGCGCGTTGCGCAGCGACACATTGACGGTGGCGCTCTGCGCGTCGGTCAGGCCGACCGAGGTGCACATGAGATTCTTCTGCTGCGCCGAAAGGAACGGGTTGGAGCAGTTGATGCTCTCCGGCACGGTGAACACGCCGGTGGGCGACAGGCGGATATCGGCCTTGTCGCGCATGTACATGAGTTCGCCGTAAAGTTCGACGGCCGGGGAAACCTCGAAATGGGCAAGCAGGTCGGCGTTGATACGCTCATCCGGCGCCTGCAGGTCGTAGGTGTTGCCGTTGTTGAAGCCGTCCGACGTGCGGTAGGTGCGGAAGGTGTTTCCGGTGGCCGGGTCCAGCGTATAGCTGCCGCGCGTCGCGCCGGTGCGGGGGTTGGTCAGCTGGAACTGCGCCGGATAGGTCGTCGAGGACAGCGAGCAGGAATAGCCGGCCGCCGTCGCGTTGAGGTTGCAGATCGAGAAGTCACGCTCGGACGTGCCGACGCCCTCGATGTGGCGATAGTTGACGAAGGCGGTCACGTTGCCGCGGCCATCGGCGAAGTTGTGGCCGGCGGTTACGGAAAGGCTCTGCTGCAGGCCGCCCACGGTGCTGCCGGTGGGAACGTCCTGCCCGGCTGCCGCTGCGACCGATGCGATCGAATTGCCGTTGTCGTGCTGGAAAACGCCGGAGCTGGCGTCGAGCTGGACGCCCTCGAAGTTCTTCTTCAGCTCGAAGTTGACCACGCCTGCAAGCGCGTCCGAACCATAGACCGCCGAGGCGCCGCCGGTCACCACGTCGATGCGCTCGACCAGGGCGGCGGGCACGTTGTTGATGTCAGCTGCCTGCGCGGCCGAACGCGCGGGATCGCCCTGCATCAGGCGGCGACCGTTGATGAGCACGAGCGTGCGCTGGTTGCCAAGGTTACGCAGGTTGATCGTCGCGGTGCCGCTGGCGCCCACGGTGCCGCCGCGGTTGCCGCCGCCCTGGTCGGCATAGACCTGCGGCAGGGTGTTGAGCATGTCTTCCAGGCGAGTGACGCCGCGCTGGGCGAGGTCTTCGCTGTTCACCGTCGTGATCGGGCTGACGCTGGTGGCGTTGGGAACGCGGATGCGCGATCCGGTGACGACGATGTCGTTGCCGCCAGCAGGCCCGGCGTCGGGAGCGGCAGTGTCCTGGGCAAAAGCGATGACCGGCGACAGGGCCAGCAGCGAAGCGGTCAGCAGCGCTCCATGACGCAAGGCACGCGATGCCCGACCTTTGGATGCCCCATCTTTGGATGAAACCTGATGCGGTGAACGTGCGGCGACGGCGGACGACAGCATGGAAAACCCCCTTGAGAAATCTCGCGGCCCGCCAGGATCATCCACTGTCCCTGTGTTTCAGGCGCCACGGATTTTCCGCGTTGGTGCGCCGAAAGCCGCCCGGGTTCGCCTCATACGGCCCGGATGGCAGGACAGAAATGAGGCTATGTCGGGCGTTCTATCAATGGAAACTGTTTATATTTATCATTTCATAAAATTGCCTTATAAATGTTGCAACTCCGTCAGGGAACACCTCTCATGCCGTCCAGACAGCTGCCCGCCGGCCGGATGCCGCTTTCCATCCGGCAATTGCGCTTTTTCGTGGCCTTGAGCCAGAGCGGAAACTTCAGCCGGGCAGCAGAAACGATGGCCGTGTCGCAGCCAGCGCTCAGCGCCGCTATCCGCCAGATCGAGCATTTGCTCGACACCCGCCTGTTCGATCGCACCACGCATAGCGTCGTCCTGACAGAGGCCGGGCAATCCCTGCTGCCCCATGCGTGGCGCCTGCTGACGACGGCGGACAACGCCTTTCAGGATATGAGCGACACCCTCCAGCGCAGCCGGGCGACGGTGCGCATCGGCTCGGTGCCCTCGGCCCTGCCCGCCACGGCGCAGATCATCGCCGGGATCGATCAGGACGCTCACCGCGTGAACCTGCACCTGACGGACGGGACCAGCGACGCCCTCATCGCGCAGCTGCATCGCGGCGCGCTGGACATGGCCATCTGCGTCGCCAGCTTGATCGAGGAGGGCCTGGTCTCCACCCCGCTGATCGAGGACGAGATGACGCTGGTGCTATCGCGCGGACACCCGCTGGCCGGCGCCGCGCAGCTGCCGTGGAGCGCGCTTGCCGAGATGGAGGTGGTGCACTTCACCAGCGGCAGCATCGGCGAAATCAGCGCGTCCGCCATGCGCGAAAACAACATCGTCCATTCCCGTCGCTACCGGGTCGATCACATGGAATCGCTGTTCGGCCTTGTGGAAAGCGGCCTTGCGGCGGGCGTCATGCCGCGCCTCTACGTGCGCGGCCACGATCACGAGGCGCTGGCGGTCGTCCCGCTAACCCAGCCATCCATCCGCCGCAAAGTGGTACTGCTGCAAGGCGCGCGTCTTGAGAACGAGCACCCTTCCGCAAACGCGATCGCAGGCTATCTGGGCAATGCCCTGCCCGGTGCCCTGGCGGCCGTGTGGTCAGGCAACGGCGCGGGGCACGGCTAGGGCCTGCAGGGCTTGCCTTCATACTGATGCCGGTTGAGAACATAGGCGCGGCCGTTCCAGCGTTCCACCGGAAAGCAGAACCCGGGACCGCCGATCTCGATATCGGGCCATCCCCCAACGCCTCTGACTGCAAGGAAAGTGGCAATCCCCTCGCTTTCGGTGACAAGCTTCCAGGTGCCGTCCGCCTGCTTGCTGACGAGCTTGAAGCCCGTTCCCGTATTACCGAAACAGTAAGTGCTGCCTTCCGTCAGGACGACCTCGGGGCGGCCGTCTCCGTTGAGGTCCTTCACGGCCTCGACAGTGCCGGCGGTGTAGCTGGCCGTCCCCGGATCGCCGCATGCGTGCCATTTCCCGCCTTGCAGCTTGAACCCGCCCGCTCGGAAAGCCGCCTCCTTTTCGGCGGGAGACAAGGCAACTTGCGCCATCGCCGATGGGGCGAGCAGGCAAAGACCGGCCGCGATGGCAAGATAATAGCGCATGGCGCCTTGCTTACACCAAATGAATGGGCGGCGCATAAAGGCAAATACCCACCGTAATTGACCACAGTGTGACAAGACCGCCACATAGGCCCACGAAAAACACGGCCTTACAGCATCGTATCTTCGTTTCATGTTGCAGTGCGGCATACTCCACCCTGCGGGGAAAACAGGAGTAAACCATGACTCTAGGTGCGAAGAGGTTTTCGGGTTGCGCTGTGGCGGTGATTGCCATTTCACTTTCAACCACGCCGACACAGGCGCAGGACATCGGCCAGGGGCCGGCCGCCGAAGGTGAGGCGGCGCCGCAGGACCAGATCGTGGTCATCGGTTCACGCAGGCAGGACCGTACCGTGGCAGACAGCACGGTTCCCGTGGACGTCATCGGCGGAGCAGCGCTGACACAGTCCGGCTATACCGACACCGCCCGCGTGCTGAACCAGCTCGTGCCCAGCTTCAACTTCCCCCAGCCGTCGATCACCGACGGCACGGATGCGCTGCGCCCGGCGACGCTGCGCGGCCTTTCCCCCGACCAGACGCTGGTGCTGGTCAATGGCAAGCGGCGCCACACTTCGGCGCTGCTCAACATCAACGGATCGGTGGGGCGCGGCTCGGCGGCGGTCGACCTCAACACCATCCCCACGATCGCGATCGAACGTATCGAAGTGCTGCGTGACGGCGCATCCTCGCAGTACGGATCGGACGCGATCGCAGGCGTCATCAACATCCAGCTGCGCAAGACGGCGGGGATGCATGCCTCGGCCACCTGGGGCAAATACGTGACGACGATGGACGGCGTTTCCAACTACGGCGGGGTGGTGACGGGCGCAAACGGCCAGCCCGCGCTGGATGCCAATGCCGGCGCGGCCGGTGTCTACCAGCTTGCGCCGGGCGGCAAGCGCAAGCGCCGCGACGGCGCATCGCTGACGCTGGCGACCAATATCGGCCTGCCGGTGGGCGATGCGGGATACCTCAATTTCACAGCGCAATATCAGGACAAGGACCCGACCAACCGCTCCGGCGCCGACCCGCGCCAGCAGTACACCAGCGTCGGCGGTCTCGCCGATCCGCGCGAGCTTGCCGTCAACCGTTTCAACCACCGCTACGGTGATCCCGGCACTACCGATTACAACTTCTTCCTGAACGGCGGTTACGAACTCAGCCCCGATGTCGAATTCTACGCCTTTGGCAGCTACGGCATCCGCGATGCCGAAAGCGCAGGCTTCTTCCGCCGCCCGAACGATGCACGCAACCGCGACTTTTCGGCCTCCACAACCAGCTTCGTGCCCTATTACCCGGACGGCTTCCTGCCGCTGATCGTCTCGACCATCGAGGATGTCTCGGCCGCCGGCGGCTTCAGGGGCAATGTGGATGGGTGGAACTACGACGCATCGCTGGCCTATGGACACAACTCGTTCCACTTCTTCGTCGAGGACAGCTTCAACGTGTCTTACGGCAGCGAGGCCAGCCAGCAGCGCTTCGATGCAGGCAAGCTCTCCTTCGGCCAGACGACCGCCAACCTCGACCTGCAAAAGAGCTTCGACGTGGGCTTCACCGACTTGTCGGTGGCGTTCGGCGGCGAATATCGCAACGAGAACTTCCGCATCCAGGCGGGTGACCCGCAAAGCTATCTTGGCGGGCCCTATGCCGGTCCTCCATTCAACGGCGCAGCGGGCGCGCAGGTCTTTCCCGGCTTTCGTCCCAGCAACGAAGTCGACGCCAGCCGTGACAGCTTCGCGGGCTACTTGGAACTGGAAGGCGACTTCGCGAATATCCTGACCCTCCAGCTTGCCGGTCGCTACGAACACTTCAGCGACTTTGGCGATACCGTGAACGGCAAGGCGGCGGCCCGGCTGGAGCCGGTCGAAGGCATCGCCCTGCGCGGTTCGATCTCCACGGGCTTCCGCGCCCCGTCGCTGCACCAGCAGTATTATGCCACGACGTCGACCAACAACGTCAACGGCACCCTAGTCGAGATCGGCACGTTCCCGGTCTCCGATCCAGTCGCGGTCGCACTCGGCTCGCAGCCGCTCGATCCTGAAAAGTCGCTCAATCTTTCAGGCGGCGTAACCTTCTCGTTGATACACGGCCTTTCGATCACGGCAGACTATTACAACATCAAGATCAAGGACCGGATCGTCGTCACCGAGAACCTGCAAGGCGCGCAAGTGGTTTCCCTGCTGCAAGGTGCAGGCTTCAACAACATCACCTCGGCGCGCTTCTTCGTGAACGGCATCGATACGCGCACGCAGGGCGTCGAGGTGGTGGGCACCTATCGCGTGCCTGACATGGGCTTTGGCCGCCTTTCGCTGACAGCGGGCTACAACTACAACAAGACCAAGATCACCGACTATGCGGAGCT
>Ga0308165_1003506_pt1 | contig 16752 bp, 15 predicted proteins | sample PhyWR2_FD_201032 | JGI IMG/M metagenome (GOLD analysis project Ga0308165, IMG submission 201032) | Phyllosphere microbial communities from UC Gill Tract Community Farm, Albany, California, United States - DLSLW.R2 | ecosystem: Host-associated > Plants > Phyllosphere > Unclassified | place: USA...
AATACACCATATCCGCAGAACCATTGGCATCCGGATCGGAAAAGGCCTGTAAATACACGGTATTGACTTTCATCGCCACAATCCGGTCAAGCAGATGATCCAGATTGCGTTCTTGCTGGATTGGATTTTTGTCGTAAATATAATCCAGATCGATATGCATGATTTTTTGTGGACGGTTATTGTCGCCTAAATGTTGCTGACGATTTTGAATTTCCTGGGCCAAATCCGCCGTGGTCATATTGCCTTCCACCAAAATACGGTTGAGCTGCCCCAAAGAACTTTGTGCTGAATCTGCACCATCATCCAGACTAATCGCAATCGGCATGCCCAACTGTTTAGCAATATTCACGGTTTGCATGGTGTAATGACCATAAGGCCAGACCATTATCCGTGGTGATTTTAACCCGTGGGCAGTCAATAACTGGTTATTCTGCTTTAAATCACCCGTAATCCGTTGCTGATAATGTTGATCGGATTCATAGCTGGCAGATTTAGGATCGTATAACCGTGTCACTGCCGCCGGTTCCATATTGCCCTGCGGATTGCCCAAAATGCCGCGATGCAGGTTATAACTATGACTGGCAATTTCGACCAGGCCGCTTTCCTGCATCTCTTTCAGTTCAGCCCAGGACAACATTTGATTGCGCGGAATTTTCTCACCTGAAAAGTCAACGCTTTGCCCTGCTGTAGGCTCTAGCCATGAACCCACCACTGCCAGCACCACTGGAATTTTATTGGTCTTGGTTATTGGATAGGCATTTTTATAAAATGAAGCATAGCCATCATCCACGGTGAATAAAACCGGTTTGCTTGGCAAGCGGTATTTCCCTTGATGTGCTTTAATCAGCTGATCCACATTAATAAAATGAAAACCATTATTTTTAAGCCAGCTAATATGTTGCTGAAACTGCTGGGTCGTTACCGAATAGTCAGGAATCAATGCCGATTGATGATCGGTAATTTCATGGTAGCCAATTACCGTGAGGATGGGATTGCTGGCTGGCAGCGTTTTACTCCAGGCTAGATGAGGCAACTGCCATAAAACGGCGGAAAGAGATGCAGAAAGCAAGGTGGAAAGCAATCGAGTCTTCATGGAATGGTGCTCAAAAATCATTTTATGCTCTGAACACGCGACATCATTGATCAATAGAAAATGACACTTTTCATGATTTACGACATGCAGAACTTTGAATCTGCTTTTTATCCAATCAAGCTGAAATGAAACTTAAAAACCAATATTTTTTATAGTTAAATAATTAAAAAAATGTATAAATACAATAATATTTCAAGGAATATGCTGGCTTTTATGCTGATCAAAAGCGCTTAAAAAGCGGCTAACAAAAAAGCTAAGCTGATTGAGGCTGATATTGATCCCGCCCGGCACCTTTCGCTGCATACAGCTGAACATCGGCAGCTTTCATCAGTTCATGAATATCGGTATAAGGATGATTTCGATCCATCCAGGCAACGCCCATACTTATGGTCACATATTGCTTCTGGTCAGGCCGATTTAAATGTTCAAAGCGATGTTGTCTAATGGCGTTTAAAACCTGTTGCAACACGTTTAAAACCACTTCACTTGGTACGTTATGCAGCAGAATGGCAAACTCTTCCCCGCCATAACGCGCTACATAAGCAGAAGGGGGCAAGGCCTGCTGGATCACCTTAACCAAGTCTTTTAAAATGACATCACCCTTCAAGTGGCCATAATAATCATTATAATTTTTAAAATAATCCACATCTAGCATGGCAAATGCCAAGGTGTTATTACTGTGATTTTGGGTCAGATTAAATAAACGCTGTATCTCAATATTCAAAGCGCGGCGGTTAAATGCACCGGTTAATGCATCAATTTGAATTTGTCGTTCCAGTTGTTCATTTAACTGATTTAATTGCGCAGTCCGTTCTTTCACCTTATTGTCTAACGAGTTGTTCAGCTCAATTAAATTATTATTCAGTTGCTCGATATAATGATTATGCCGTGCATAATTTTTTGCCTGCTGAAACATAATCAGCAAGGCGTAAAAACTGGTTGAAATAAAAGTTAAGTTAAAGGACTCGATCAGATTCAGATTTAATAAGAAATCATGTATGAAGGTCACGCATAACAAAATCACCGCCCACATGTTAATTGTCGAATATTTTTCTTTAGATTTTAGCGTGATATAAAAACCATAGGCAAAATTCAGAATCACCACAATACTAAATAGCGAACTATATAATGCTAAACTCTGGAATACTTCGGGAGTGGTAAAAAAAATCACCACAATATTAACCGCCAGAATGAACATTACAGCCGAATAAACGATTAAATTTAAATAACGGCGATTGAGCAAATACATATAACTTAAGAAAAATACAATTGCTAAAGCCGTAAATAAATATTCTAAGCGCTGTCCCCATAACCAGCTAATATTGGTAAATGTGGTGTAGGCATACGGTGCTGAAAATAAATTGTGTAAAGCCAAAAATAGGATGAAAAGACCAAATACAAAAACCCGAATACTGCTGCGCCCGATTTTTCCCTGAAAAAGTGAAAACATCAGGGTAAATAACCCCATACCGAATACTGCCCCACATACTAGGCCTATACTCATCATCAGTTGTTCAAACTGGCGGGTAATGGTTTTTGCGATCCCGATCCGCATAGAATTTTCTAAACCACCATGTACATTTTTAAAACTGGAGATTTGGAAAGTAATGGTCAGTTCTTCTTTATACGGCACCGTAAACGCTATTCTAGGCGCATTTTCTGATTGATGGCTTTTGGCATCTTTACCGATCTGACCCAAGCGAAGTACATAAGCTCCGTTTAAATACATACGATAGGCACTATATTGATTGGGAATGTAGATCGCGATATTTCGACCCAGATATTGTTTAGGGATTTTAAAATGCCCAATAAAGGTACCGTAGGTCTCATTACTCCCTATGATTTCCTTGAAAGAACCCGGTAAATTTACAGTGTGAGATTTTAAAATTGCGCTAGGCTGGATAATGAACTGTTCAGGATAATACTGCCATGTTCCCTGTAAGGCAGTACTGCTATTTTCAGTAAACTGGACATTATTGAATAATTTTTGCTGTACAGAAGAAGATTTCGAAGCAGTCGCCTCATTTGCCCACAGTTGCTTTCGCCCCAGGCATACGCATAAACAGAGCAATAAAAATAACTGGAAAAAATGAATTAATCTCTTGTTCTTATACAAATATAAATTGTCCTTAAATTATGCTTGTCCTTTAATTAATGTAGCGATAAAAAAATAAAACTCAAATTATTTTTCAATTATCTGCAAGATACAGCCATGTCTCTTGCAGAATACTTTTTAATCAACCATAAATGAGAGATTAATCACGTGTTTTCACATCAAACAATTCAATTTCAAAAATAAGATTGGAATTTGCAGGAATGATTTTACCCATTTTTCGCTCACCATAAGCCAAATGTGCAGGAACCAGTAATTTACGTTTACCACCGACCTTCATGCCCATAATGCCCTGATCCCAGCCTTTAATTACTCGGCCTGTTCCAATTACAGTTTCAAAGTAGTTGCCACGATCAATCGACGAATCAAACTTGGTTCCATCTTCCAGCCAGCCAGTATAATGTGTGGTAATTAGCGCGCCTTTCACCGCTTCTTTGCCTTCACCTACTTTTAAATCAATAATTTCTAATTCATTCATCATCATTTACCTAAACAGAGCACTAAATTTTCAATCACTATTATAAACCGGATTCAGATGAGTTCTTTATGCTTTAAATTATGTATATTTAAAAACTCAGCTCCTGGATATTGGAATCATTCAATAAATAAGCCGTCAATTTTTTATGATTTTCAGCCGAGCCGATTAAAATCCAGCGTCCACTCATGCGCTGCTCGGTTTTATGCTGCACACTGCGCACCACTTTCATGTTATAGGTCTTAAATAGCGCTTCATATTGATCTAAAGTTTTGCGCTGATAAGGACAAATAATTCGATAGGTACGTGCCTGGCTCAGGGTTTCTATCCCCTCCTGGACATAAATCAAAAAAATCAGCACGATCAAAACAATCAAGGTGGCGAACAGGCTTAACAGTTCATAACCTGCGCCAGCTGCCATACCCAAGGCGGCCGTCATCCAGATGGTAGTAGCAGTAGTAATGCCGGAAATACGGTTTTCATCTTTAAAAATCACCCCTGCGCCAACAAAACCCAAACCGGTCAGAATATTGGCGGCTATCCGGTCTTGGCTGTCGATGCCAATTTTTAAAGACATAATGGTAAATAGACATGAACTCAGACTGACCATAATCATGGTGCGAAGGCCGGCAGATTTACTGCGATATTCACGCTCTGCGCCAATAATTGCACCAATGCCCAGGGCAATCAGCAAACGATAGAGATCCGGATGCATATATTTTCCCTTTTTTCATTTTTATTGTTTTCAGGTATACGCAATTTTTTAGTGAGGATACAAGCCTAGACTTGCATCCTTATTTGTCCTTATTGTAACTGTTCCCACTCCACCACAACTTGTGCATGATCGCCAATCAAGGTCCATTCGCCATCCATCACATTTAACTGCAATTGCATGGTGCGCTCGCATAATTGCGGCAAGGCATCAGTAGTCGCGGTCGAGAGTTTCCACACTTGCACATTGCTTAAAGTTTTTAATTTGCTGTTGCGCTTATACCATTCATCCACAGCTGAACCATAAGTAACAACAGCCACTTGCTTGCAACGCGCGCTGGCTTTTTTGACTTTATCTTCATCCGGACTGCCCACTTCAATCCATTTCACCAGTTGACCGGTCAGGTCTTTTTGCCACAATGCCGGCTCATCGGTTTCAAATAAATCTTTGGTAAATTCCAAGGCTTCATCGGCAAAACGGGCATAGGCCAAAATACGCACCATCAAGCGTTCAATGGTTTCAGATGGATGTAAAGCCATGGTCAGTTGATAATCACCGTATTGATGATCATCCATATTGGCAATATTCAAATCTGCCTTATAAATCGTTGCTTTAAGCGCCATACAAGTATCCTCAAATTTGGCGCCTAGCATATAAGATTTAGACCGATTTTGCAGAGTTGTTTTTAAGGCTCATCTCGATTCAACTGACATTGAAATAACTGCTCTTCAAAATATTGCCAGTCGCGCTGGTCTTGCACAATAATTTCAATACGGTTATCAATGCCTTCTTCTGAAGACTGATAATTAAACTGTTCCGGATTAAAATTAAAAGTTTTCCAGCCCTGATTGGTATTAAAAATGGCTTTAATCCGCAGCCAGTCTTGCTGTTCACACAATAAATCCAGCAAGGCATAAAAGTCGAATTGCCAGCGCTTGGGTAATTTCCAGCCTGCCACACTATAACCTTGAGCAGTTTCAGCATAGTGATAAGGCAACTGTTTAATTTCTGGCAAGGACTGTCCTGCTGAAAATGTTTTCTGAATTTTCAATAAAGGCTGAATTTTGCGTTCAGTTCCCACATAAGGCTGGTCAATTTGCTGAAGTGAAATATGCTCCTGCCCGCTCATCAGCCAAGTCTGTTGATAGGCCTGATATTCAATTTTCAATGCTGCTAAAGCCTGATCATCTGCAAAATTCATCGTATCCGCATGAGACACCACAATAATTTGTGCTGCTTTTAACTGGTCTGCATACAGGTTCTGCTTGCTCCAATCACTATCATGCAAACGCGAGCCATCAATCACGGTCACTAATGCCCGCATGGCAATACTCTGTTGCCAGTGTGGCTCGGTCAGTTGTTCCAGTAATTGTGCAGGATGTCCCAAACCTGTGGGTTCGATAAATAACCGGTCCGGTTTGCTTTCTGATAATAACCGCGACAAGGCAATCTGCATCGGCAACTGGCTGCTACAGCACAGACAACCACCGAGTAACTCCTTAACTTCATAGCCTTGGGTTTGCGGTAATAGCTGCTGATCAACTCCAATTTGCCCAAACTCGTTCATCAGCACCGCCCAGACTTCATTTTCCGGCTTCTGGCTAAGTAAATGTTTAAGCAAGGTGGTTTTTCCAGCGCCTAAAAACCCGGAAATAATATGTGTCGGTACTGCTTGAGTGGGAGAAATCAGTTTCAAAACTTACTCACTATTCATGGCCAGGGAGATTAATCAATGCAGTGATGAGGACAACTTAGCCGAAAAAGGTGCTCAAAAATCTGTATAGAACTCCACTTTAATTTTTTCCTCTAGCTCTGGCAATGTATTCACTTCATTTAAAAGACCTAGCAACCCGTTTGATCAAATTTTATTGAAATAACTCAGTAGACTATAAAAAATATCATCGGCAGCAATACGCTATTTTTAGTGCACTAAATCACTCAAAATAGAAAATAATCTCAAAAAATCTGCAAAATTTCTTTACATTTAATTGAAACAACCGGTTTGTTAAAACGATTATTTTCTGCTGTTTTTGTGTCTTTTAAGTAAGAAAATGCATTAAAAAAGCTTATATAGAAATATCTGCATACATTTTCTATGCATTGTTCAGCGCATTTTTTACAGTAAATAAACAGCACACACTTGCTTGTATTTTTCAGGTTAACCGCTCTGTTTCACTTTGTTGCTTTGATTGCCCGCTCTCCCGCAGGTCTTTAGCATGGGCCCTGTTCATATTTATGTGATGATAAATATGGATCGAATAACTTTTTAGAAAATAAAGGATGCTTAAAATGAAATTAACTCAAATCTTACTTGCCTCTACTTTAGCCATTGCTGCAGCAAGCACTTTTGCTGCAACTACGGATAAACAAAAAGAAGAAGCAAAAGTCATTGTTTCAACCCAGGAACAGCCTGCTACAACTTCGGAAAGTGCTGCTGATAAATCATCTGCTGCTCAGCCTGCTTCAGAAACTGCTGCTGAAGAAAAACCAGCTAAACCAGCACAATAAGGCTCTTAAACCTTAACTTACCTTACTCCCTCCCTATTGCTTATTTAACCTAAAGCACGATTGAGTGAGAAAAGCTGAATGATATACATCGTTCAGCTTTTTTATTTTTAACCCGATATTGATGAATGATAGAAAAAAATGATCATTAGGCTTAAAAAAAATATAGCCAATAATGAATATAATTGTTTATTTTCAATAATTTAATCAATTAAAACTATTTCTAATGTTTTTTTGTCATTCAATAGATCTACTATGGCATAGCTTGTTTAGACCCTCAATTTCACCGTTAATACCCTTAAATGTGGATTGATTGAATGGACATTCGCTATGAGCAACAAAACGAATTTCACGACTGAAGTGGCTATCTTGGGCGCAGGCCCTGTTGGTTTGACTATTGCGAACTATCTAAGTAAACAAGGCATTCAGGTCACGGTGATCGAACAACTGGACAGTTTGATTGATTATCCGCGTGCCATTGGTATTGATGATGAATCTTTACGTACCATTCAATCACTCGGTTTGGTTGACCAAGTCTTGCCGCATACTACGCCGAACCACGCTATGCGTTTCTTGACGCCAAAAGGTCGCTGTTTTGCCGACATTCAGCCACTCACCCGCGAATTCGGTTTCTCCCGTCGTAATGCCTTTATTCAGCCACAGGTCGATAATGTCTTACTGCAAGGTTTAAAGCAGTATGAAAAAACTGAAGTGCTTTTTTCACGTCAACTGAATGAATTTAGCCAGGATGCCAACGGCGTAACACTTAAAATTAAAGATAAAGACCAAAATGAAGAAACCGTGCATGCACAATACCTGATTGCCTGCGATGGCGGTAACTCAATTGTACGTCGTACTCTAAATATTGGCTTTGATGGTAAAACCGCACCAAACCAGTGGATCGTGATTGATATTGAAAATGATCCTCTGGCAACACCGCATATTTACCTATGCTGCGACCCGGTTCGTCCATACGTATCTGCTGCACTTCCGCATGGCATCCGCCGTTTCGAATTTATGGTGATGCCGGGTGAAACTCAGGAAGAACTGAGCAAACCTGAAAACATCGCCAAATTACTGTCTAAAGTATTACCGAATGCTGAAAATATCGAAGTGATCCGTCAGCGTGTTTATACACACAATGCCCGTATTGCTGATAAATTCCGTATTGACCGTATTTTACTTGCCGGCGATGCCGCACACATTATGCCGGTATGGCAAGGTCAGGGTTATAACAGCGGTATGCGCGATGCCTTTAACTTGGCCTGGAAAATGGCATTGGTCATTCAGGGCAAAGCTACCCCAGATTTATTAGATTCTTACCAGATTGAACGTAAAGACCATGCCAAAGCTATGATTGATCTTTCAGTAATGGCAGGCCACGTACTTGCGCCACCGAAAAAATGGCAAGGTTTCATCCGTGACGGTATTGCCTACGCATTGAATTACATCAAGCCGATTAAACAATATTTGCTTGAAATGCGTTTTAAACCGATGCCGAAATATCATGACGGTGCCTTGCTAGCAGACGGCAAGAAAGAATCTCCGGTCGGCAAGATGTTTATCCAGCCGCAAGTGAAACTTGAGTCGGGTGAACAAGTTTTACTGGATGAGGTGATTGGCAATGACTTTGCCATTATTGCCTGGGGAGTCGATCCTCAATGGGGCCTCTCGGATACCACCATGCAAGTCTGGAAAAAATTAGGCGTTAAATTTATTCAGGTCATTCCTGAAGTTCAGTTTGGCAATGAAAACCGCAAGCAATTTGACGGCGTGATTACTCTGGGTGATATTGGTACCGATATTCGCAGCTGGTTTGGTAAAACCTCTGAATCGGTTGTTATCTTACGTCCTGACCGCTTTGTGGCAGCGCTTACGATTCCACAAACGCTGGATCACGTGAGCCAACAACTGTTTAAAAAGCTACATGTAAAATAATGCAGATATAAAAATACATTCACTGAATCATATTCAGAGACCTGACCACGTGAAAGCGTGGTCTTTTTTATTTCCACTTATATTAAGTAATTAAATTAATCATTTATTTTCTGAAACCACGGTACATTTTTCATGGAGTCACGCTGTGCCAGAAGCTGAATAAACGGCTTGAACTCATCCAGATACGGCAAAATTTTAAAAGAGATGGCAAAAACCAGCCAGTAACCCAAAAATAAATCTGCTGCTGAAATTTTCTCACCCAGCAAATACAGATTTGCTTCTTGCATACCCTTTTTTAGAAATGCCAATACGCTCTCCTCATGACCAAAAGTCAGGCTCCGTTTTCTTTGTTCAATTTGCTCATTCGGCACGTTAAGCCCTTTTAAATCCATATATTCAGTCAAAGGACCATGAGCAAAGAATATCCATTTCAGATAGGCACCGCGCTTGGGATCATCCAGAGCGGGTGCCAAACCTTTTTCTATATATTTATCAGCCAAGTAAGCAAATATAGCCGCGACTTCAGAAATTACGATGCCCTGATCGACCAGACAAGGCACCTTTCCCATAGGATTAATACTCGTATATTCAGCCTGATGCATGTTTTCATAAGGCACTTCTATCTGTTCAATCTGGTCTTCAATATCTAGCTCTTTCAACAGAGGCATCAAGGTCATGCCACGCGACTGGGCATTGTTATATAGCTTCATCATTTTCATTCGATCTCTATTGTTATTTTATTTTTTGAGTATAAAGCGATTTCATTGCGTATAGATGAGTATTATGTGACAGATTCATCCGGTGACGATGCTTTCGCCCGTTTAAAAACATCACATGATTTGAACGTTTTTTTTAAAAGAACCCCATATAGAACTGCTCTTTCAAAATTTTTAAAATCAGTTCAATCAGCTCATTTTTTTGTTCTTTGCGATAACTGGCATACAGGTCAATCATCGGTAAAGGTTCGATGGTATTTTTCACAATAATTTTATCGCCCAAGAGCGGAATCACATAAGCCGGTACCAGACTCCAGCCTACCCCCATCCCGACTAAATTGACATTTAACAGAATATTGGTCGAGTGCTGTACGACGTTGACATCCAGTTTAGATTGCTTAAAGAAATCGGTAATAATTTTATGCAGCTGCGGTGAAGCATCCTCATCACTAATCACAAAATCTTGATGATTAAAACTCTTGATACTAATATGCCGCTGATCGGCAATCGGTGAATCTTTAGGTACGATTAAAGCCAGAGGTTCACTAAAAATTTGCACATGTTCCAGCTCATCTGATTCATCGACATAGCGGGTAAAGGCAATATCAATATCGCCTTTCTTTAACGCTTTCAGCTGGTTGGCATCGGTCAGGCTATGAAAGTTGATTTTGATATCGGGAAAATGAGCCCGTATATTCGGCATGATATAGGGAAAAATTTTCATTTCTGCCACAGGCACAAAGCCAATATTCAACTGGTCTTTGTTCAGGTTGGCAATTTTCCGCGCATCATCAATGGCTTTTTCTGCATGCTCCAAACTGAGCAATGCTTCTTTTAAAAAGGATTTTCCCGCTTCAGTCAGTTCAACTTTACGGTTGGATCGAACCAGTAACTGAACACCGACCTCATGTTCCAGATCTTTAATTTGCTGGCTCAAAGAGGGTTGCACCGTACACATGCGCTGTGCTGCCTTGGTAAAATTCAGTTCTTGTGCAACAGCAACAAAATAGCGTAAATGACGTAATTCCACGTGCCGGACCTCTCTTTATTTAGGTTGCTTCAGTGATGCCGAAACTGTGTATTTATAAACAAATAGCGTTAGTACAGTAATTCCAGCACAGAATAAATAACTCAGTTGATAACCATAATAGGCAATCATCAATCCTAAAATGACTGAACCGATTGCCATGCCCAAATCAAACAGGGTAAAGAATGTGGAAATGGCATGTCCCATACGCTGTTTGGCGACAGACTGAATGGCAATAGTTTGAAAACATGGAAACAGTGAGCCATAACCAATACCAATAAATATAGCAGATAACCAGAGCAGCCATTGATTGGAGATCAGACTGACCACGACCAGACCGATGGCAAAGAAAATAAAGGAAGGATAAATGACTGCACTGGCGCCCTTGCGATCATAAATTTTACCTACCCACGGCCGCACCACAATCATGGAAACAGCAAAGACAATGAAAAACAGGCTGGTATACGCCAGCAAATCTTTAGATTCGCTATACGCGGTAATGAAACTCATAATGCTGGAATATGCAAATGCAGTCAGCAATGCCACAAAGCCAATCGGTATGGCACGTGTTTCAATAATGTCATGCCAACCCAGACGGTTTTTTTCTTGAGTCTCAGCCGTGAAAGCAACCTTGTCCTGCTGTTGTACCGGAATGATTAAACAGAAGATAAAACCTAGACTGATCACAGCAGTTAATAACGCAAATAGCATCTTGAAATCAGTAAACTGCAACACAGTTAAGGCAATTAAAGGCCCAAACACTACGGCAAGGTTGGTCGACATGACAAAATAGCCCATGCCCTCGCCCTTGCGATGATCGGGAATAAAATCATTCGCTATGGGCACGGTCACGGTGGTTAATACACTAAACCAGATGCCGTGAATAAATCGGATCAGTAATAAAGCCCACATACTGTCGGCAAATAGATAGCTAAAAGCAAAAAGAACAAATAGCAATTCTGAACCGCGAAAAGCGATTTTTTTGCCTAATTTTTCCACAATCAGTCCGGAAAATGGCCGAACCGCAATGGAAGACACCAGAAACAGGGTCAATGCCAAACCTGCCTCTTTCACCGTTCCGCCTAAATCCTTCATGATGTAAATCGGTAGAATGGTCAACAAGGCATAATAATAGGTAAATAAAAACAGGTTATTGCATAGACACAATATAAACGAGCGATTCCATAAACGCTCAGTGTTTGTCGCAGACATAATGACCAACTTAGCGGTAGCCTGGTGCTACTTTTGAACCAGAACAGGTTGCATTACCAAACTTACAAGATTATGTATGTAAGCTTCATCCGGCTTGCAATTAAAGAAAATAATCTGATAGTGAATTGGCCCGTACAGCGTATCCAGCATCAGTTCAAAGGGATATTCGGCAATAATTTCTTTACGCTCGATTGCGATTTGAATCAACTTGCGGGTCTGTTCACGACGCGGTAATAAATATTGTCTAAAGAAATCACCGGCAGCTTCACGATGCTCTGCCATGACCACCAATAAGGCACGCCCGACTGGATGATTGAGTGCGAGGGACAATTTTAAAAGCTGCTGATTCAGATTAAATTCAAGACTTTGCTGAAAATCCAGATCAAAGACCGAAGCGGTTTGCTCTTTAAAGGCATCAAAAACCAGATCCGATTTATGCTTCCACCAGCGGTAAATGGTAGATTTACCTACACCTGCCCGAGCTGCAATATCTTCTACCGTTAAATGACTGTAGTCATATTCTTGTAGCGCTGCAGTTACTGCCTGCAAAATACATTGCTTGCGTCGGGAAGTTTTCTCTAATTCAGACATGAACCACCCAAGCGAAACGATACGTATCGTTTCATATTAGGCTAATTTTTATTTCCTGTACAGACCTGATCATCCCTTTAAAAGCAAAAAAGACTGCTATAAAGCAGTCTTTTCATATATCAACTTTTAGTCGATTTTAATCTTTAATACAGTATTAGCATTGCGAGGTTTTTTTATAAATACTGCATGAGGGATGATGACTTTCTTGCAAACGTGCCACTTTACGATGTTCAGCAGCCTCGAAACGGCAACGTTTCCAGTCATTGTCCAGATTTAATGCCGGAATCTGTTTTGGTTTACCGTTTTCATCCACGGCCACCATAGTGAAGTAACAACTATTGGTATGACGTACGGTACGCTTCTGGATATTCTGTGCTTCTACGCGAATCCCGATTTCCATTGAAGTACGGCCAACATGGTTGACACTGGCAAGGAAAGTAACGAGTTCACCCACATGAATCGGCTCTTTGAAATTTACTTTATCCACCGACAAGGTCACCACATAACTGCCTGAATAACGGCTAGCACATGCGTATGCAACCTGATCCAATAACTTTAAAATTGTTCCGCCATGAACATTTCCTGAAAAGTTTGCCATATCAGGAGTCATTAAAACTGTCATGGTTAATTCAGACTGGTCATCTAATGCTGGAGCAATTTGATCTAATGGGGACATCGCGTTCTCTAGACTCTTTTATAGACAATAGTATAAGGAATGATTATATCGTTTTTCTGTGCATTAAAATGTCGAAATGGGCAATAAAACCATCATTATTATTTATAGTGATTTTACTATCATTCAAGAAAATATATATCTAATTCACCAACTCACTGACGCATAAGCAATTTTCTTATAGCCTGATTTTAATAGAATATTTGTTCTAAAAATAAGATTACAAAAAAATGGCGGCATATTTTAAAATGTACATTTGGATTATTACTCGACTACACAGGAATAAAGTGAAAAGTTAAAGTCATGTGTACATCAGTGCTATGGTTAAAGCTGTCTTATCAAACAGCTAAATAGCAATATTAGAATAAAATTAAGCCGTTACATTGCGCAGCATTTCTTTGGAAATATTGCCGTAACTCAATACATTTTGCTGGTCGAGCTGGGTTTCAACACTATAGGTGCCATCAGTATTTTCTGCAATTATAGTAAATACCAGATTTCCCATACTCGCCATTTTGACTTTTTGGCCTATGGTAAATTTTTCTATTTTCATATTGCTGCTATTCATTTAACCATCCTTACAGAAATATGTTTTAGCACCATTTCAATACAATCCAGTTTAGTCACTTTTGATTCATTGGTAAACTTAAATCATTGAACAAAAACATATTAATACAAAAATAATATAGAATGAAAGCTTTAATCGCTTAGTTTATTTTATTTAGTAATATCAATTAATTAGTTTATCTTTAGAGTATATTTCAGTGAGTTTTGATGATTTATCCATCAAAACCCACGTTCAAAGAGACTAAAACATAACAGCATCGCAATGATGAAATCGAATCCTTATCAAGATTCGACTTCATCATTACATTGTATTCAAGGTTCTAATCCTGAACGCTTAATTGCTGAATGGTATAACCGAATGGATAATGCTTTTGTTTCAATAACGTTGTAATTGTATTTAATTGATTCTGCGCTGCCTCTACTCCGGCTTGCATGGTCATTTCACGGCCTTTAACATCAAATATATGCCCTTTTTCCCTTAAGTCTGGCTGAATGATGATATCTGCGTGCTTGAGTTCTTCTTCAGCTAAACGGCTTTGCATAATATTGATATTTTGATTAAACATTCCCCAGACATTCCGGGTTTCGGTATGCATGGGTTGCGCCAGAATATCAACGGCAATCACAATATCCGCGCCTAAATCGCGTGCCACCTCTACCGGCACCGGACTCACCAGACCACCATCAACATATTCCTCTTTCCCAATTCTGGTCGGAATAAACATGCTTGGAATAGACACTGAAGCGCGTACTGCCTGTCCGGTATTGCCATAATTAAAGACGACTTTTTTGCCTTCCTTTAACTCGGTTGCGACCACGTACATGGGAATTTTTAAGGATTCCAACGGCGTATTATTAACTTGCTGATTAACGTAATTTTCAACTTTTTGGCCGTCAAAAAAACCTTTCATATCCAGCTTTACATCACGAACATCATTGGCTTTCATGCTTAAAGCAATAGTGCGTAGCTCTTCTGCTGTTTTGCCACTAGCATAAATGGAACCCACAATACTGCCTGCACTGGTGCCTACAATCAAATCAGGGTGTATCCCTTGCTGCTCCAATACCTGAATGACCCCAATATGCGCATAGCCCCGCGCGCCACCACTTCCCAGAACCAAGGCAACAATAGGACGGTTTTCCTGCTGTTTAAGTTTTTTAAAATTAATTCGGTCTGCCCGAACTTGAGCATCTGTAGCAGGTGGCTCAGATAGTCCTGTCGAACCAACAGTAAACTTAGGTGGAGTCACTGTTTGACATCCCCCTATACCCAATACTGCCAAAACAATAAAACTAAATTTGATGTTGCTCATGAACCACCTAAATATAAATAAAGCTGTTCGCAAAAAAGGCATACAGTTTAAGAATGATTAATTTGCAAAACTGTATTATTTCGTAAATTTATCATCAAAAAATAGCAATCCTAAAAAGACGATAGCGCATAGATTTGCCATCCCATATTTATATTATCTCATCTTTTTACCCATTTTTACTTATGGAAAAGGAAAAGTAGTACTCAATACTCATTAGGTGGCTTTAGTATTAATTGGAGATTAAAAATAAATTTTCAAATAAAAAAGAGGCGAACCAGTCGCCTCTTTTCAAATTTCCAGTTTTGAATTAGAAATTATATCTTGCCATTAAACCTACACGGTTATCTTTATATGATTGTCCGGCAAAGGTGTCACGCTTACCATTCACATATTCAACACCCAGGTCAATTGGTGCAACTGGTGTATAGATAAAGTTAATCCACGCCTGTTGAACTTTTTCATTGGCTGCAGTATTAAGACGTGCGTAGTCAGTACCATCATCAGCAAACAATGCACCATAAGCCAATGTTGAACGCAAGTTAGGTAAAATCTTATAGGTTGCACCTACCTGAACCGCATTAAATTCATTCTGCTCAACACTGTTATTTACAGGATCTACAGAATAAGCGCTGTTGCTACCATAAAGGTAGTTGCCGTTACCCACAACATGCGAAACATCAGCAGATACTTTTAAAGGATCAGCAACTTGATAGTTTACCCCTGCAGCAATACCCCAACCGGTTTTATCTTCATCTGCTGTGGTCGATTTATAATTTTCAACCAAAGCACGTGCTGACATTGACCCCTTACCTTCGGCAAAACCTTGAACCAATTTCGCAGTTAAATTAGGTAAGCGATATTTGATACCATCACCCGTACTATCGCCTTCTTCAGCTGAAACGAACAGTTGAGTTTGTGGTGCAAGTTTAAAATTGTAGCGAACTTGTGGAACACGTTGAGTACCACCACCCACGTTGGTACTGAAATCAATCATTTCAGGCGCATGATTTGACAGGAAGTTAGAGGTGGTTTGACCAAATAACCAGTCATTATAAGTTAAATAACCGTGACGTAAACGCAGTCCGTCATTCGATCCATTGGTATCTGCAAAGTCAACTTCGATTTTACCGCCAACCTTGTTGTCAGCCCCTACAGGTGCTGAAAAATCTAAACCAAAACGTGTTGTTTTACCGGTCGCGCGTAACTTGTCGTTTACAGTCGATGTACCTGCAGCTGTTCCACCAGCTTTAGCCACATTACCAAAGTCGTTATCCGCACCTTCAATAATGTAGTTTGCATCGCCACGCACGAAACCATACAGGTTTACACTTGCGCCGGTTTTGGTTTTAAAGCCTGTTGCAGGCGCTGCTGCAAGTTGAACAGGTTGTGCTTTAACTTGTTCAATTTGAGTTTGTTGCTGTTGTTGAACTTGCTGTTGTTGCTGAATTAAAGATTTTAATGCTTCTACTTCTTTACGTAAGTCCTGAATTTGTTTTTGTTCAGCTGTACCGGCCTGTGCTGCGCTAACCATTACCGCAGTGACTGCCAATGCTAAACCCTTAGCCATAAATTTACCGTTACGTAATTGACCCATTGTTAAAATCTCCGATCTGTTAAATATCCGCATCCATGCATTCAGTCATTTTTAAAAACCCAATAAATCTATGAAAAAACAACATTCAAAAATTAAAAAGCTTAAAAAATCATTGCATTTTCAGCTTATGAGTACAGTAAAAAAACTTAAAATATTATAAATTTACAACATGTGACAAATCACACATCATGCCAAATCTAGCAATTTTTAGCTTTTATTAAAA
>Ga0308165_1003507_pt1 | contig 16746 bp, 10 predicted proteins | sample PhyWR2_FD_201032 | JGI IMG/M metagenome (GOLD analysis project Ga0308165, IMG submission 201032) | Phyllosphere microbial communities from UC Gill Tract Community Farm, Albany, California, United States - DLSLW.R2 | ecosystem: Host-associated > Plants > Phyllosphere > Unclassified | place: USA...
CCCATCATCAAGCCCAGGCCGATGGCCATGTCGCTGTAGCCGGAGAAGTCGAAATACAACTGCGCGGTATAGGCCAGTGCGCCGAGCCAGGCGTCGCCCGTGGTCGGGTTTTGCAAGGCAAAGCAATGGTCGGCAACCACCGCGAGGGTGTCGGCGATGAAGACTTTCTTGATGAAACCCTGCATGAACCGCGTGCAACCCTCAGAGAATTTGTCGAGGGTGTGCGTGCGGTTGTTGAACTGGTCGGCGAGGTCGCGAAAACGCAGGACCGGGCCGGCAATCAGGTGCGGGAAGATCGCCACGAACGCCGCGAAGTCGATCAGGTTGCGCGTGGCCGGGGTGTCGCCACGGTAAACGTCGATGATGTAGCTGATGGACTCGAAGATGTAGAACGAGATACCGATCGGCAGCAGCACATGGGTAAGGATGAACGGCGACAGCCCCACAGAGGTCATCAGCGCATTGATGCTGTCGACGCCGAAGTTGGCGTATTTGAAGTAACCCAGGATGCACAGGTCGACGGCCACGCCGAGCAGCAGCCAACGCTGGGCCGGTTTGGTGCGCACACCGGCGGCGCCGACTTTCAGGCCAATCCAGTAGTTCCACAGGGTGACGGCGGCGAACAACGCGAGGAAGTCCACGCGCCACCAGGCATAGAACACATAGCTGGCGATCAGCAGCAGCAGGTTGCGATAGCGTATTCCGCTCAAGTAGTACATGCCGAGAAAGATCGGCAGGAACAAAAACAGGAACACGTTGGATGAAAATACCATCCCGGTCTCTCCGTGTTTAACCAACAGTCAAGGGCCAACGGCCCCCCCAAACCCCCCATGGAAAACCGGGGGGTAACTCACAAAACCAAAACCCGACACTGACCCCCTGTAGGAGCCAGCTTGCTGGCGATCGCGGTGTATCAGTCGACACTCAGGGTGAATGTCAGATCGCAATCGCGAGCAAGCCCGCTCCTACAGGAGACGAATCAAGATCCCTTGCCCTTGTCATTCGCCGGGTCATAAACCTTGGTCAGGTCACCCCCCAGGCGGAAGGTCTTGAACGGTTGCATCTCGTGTTTCTTTTCCAGCACGTCCGGGGTGCAGGTGTAGAGGGAGCAGAACGGTTCGAGCCAGGCGAATTTCATGTCCTTCTTCAGGTCGGTCATGTCCTGTTCCTTGCCGTTTTTCTCTTCGAACTGCCCAGGATCTTTCACCCCGGCCAGTACGCGATCACCCAGGCGTTTGAGCGCACCGTTGTTTTCCTGGCGCAGGTCCACACCGTTGACCTGGGCGAAACTGGCGATCATCGCCAGCGGCGGCAGGGCATAGTTGTGGTAGGCAAGGGCGCGTTGATTGCGCTTGAGTTCGTTGGGCAAAAAGCCCTGGGCGTCCACCTGATTGACGCCGACCTTGTATTCCTTGACGGCCCAGTCGAACAGGTCGCGGCGGTTGGTGGCGACGGAGGTCGCCATCACCGACCAGGCGGCCCAGTACGAGTGGTTGTTGGTTTTTTCCAGCGGCAGGTTGTCCCAGTCGCTGACGACTTGGTCGGCCATCTTGTTGAACCAGGCTTCGATCAGCTGCGATTCCTGCTGGTGGTTGGCCAGCGGATGCGAATCGGAGAACTTCAGGCGCAGGTACGCGGACGCCATACTGCCCAGCGCCCATTTGCGCATGGACTTGCCAGTGTGGTTGAAGTCCTTGGACATCAAGGCGTCGGCCTTGGCCCAGGCGGTCAACCAATTCAGCGTGCATTCCAGCTGTTCGGGACGACCGTCGCGCATGAACTGCATGACGCGCTTGCTGGTGCCGCGCTCGATCTTGGTAATGTCGGCGGTGCTGTCACGAAAGGCTTTTTCCGATGTGACGTTCAAGGTCGAACGGGCCTTGTCCGACCCCTCGTACTTGCTGCGAAATTGCAGCGAGCCGGTGTAAGGCGTCGGCATCGCGTCGCAGCCTTCGCTGCTGTCGCCGGTTTTGACTTTCTCGATCGGCGCGAAGTATCCCTGGGGCGGACGCAGTGGTGCGGCGGCCTGAGTGGCGCCGGCGAACATCGCCAGCGTCAGCAGGGATGGGGCGAGTAACTGTTTCAACGTTCGGTTGTGCATGGCAGACCTCATTGCCCGATTTGAGCGGTGCGTTGCTCGGCGCTCGGGAATACGTTGCGTTTGCAGATTTTCGCTTCGACCTTCTGAGGGGCGGCACCGGCTTCAGGGCCCTGGACTTCGACGGCCAGCAGATTCTGCGAGGCCCAGTCTTCGTCCGTGCGCAACTCGAAGGCGAAACGACCGTCGGTGTCGGACGTTTCCGGTTTTTCGATCTTGATGTCCTCGTGGCGCCCGTTCATGTACCAGAGGGTGGCTTGCAGGGTTTTCACCGAGGTGTCCGCGAAGCGGATGTCGACCTGGTAGCTGCTGTTTTGCAGGTTCAGGTTTTTGCTGTTGACCATCAGTTCGTTCTTGCCTGGTTTGAGCGTGGTGCTGCCGGACATCTGTGCATCCTTGCCTTCGCAACCGTTATCCAGCAGCGCCATCATCTGGCGGTAAATGGTTTCCTGGTCCAGGCGATAGAGCGGCGAGAATTCCCAGATGAGAATCTTCGGCGGGTTCTTCTGGAATTCTTCGCTGCCCAGGTACTGCAGCATCGAACCTTCCAGGCCGCCGCCGGGGAACGCCACGTTGAGAATGTCAGCGCCGATGGACTCTTCGAGAAACCCGGCGAAGTTGTAGTTCTTGCCGCTGTGGGACGTACCGACCAGGGTGATCTGCGGATTGCCAGAGTCGCCGAACAGATCGCCGTCGCCCGCTTCGCCCTTGGGCTCGGTGGTGAATTGATCCATGTACTGGATCGCGTAGCTGGTGCCACAGAGTTGACCGGCCATGTTGTGCAATGTTCCGGTCTTGCCCATGCGACCCGACTTGTGGGTCTCGAATTCGCGCTTGGGAATGTCGGCGAAGGCCGGGATCTGCTTGACCTTCTCGGCGACGATCTTCGCTGTGCGCTGCGCGCCGTATGGGGTCCAGTGCTGGTCGCCACGGAAGTAGAAATCGTGGGCGGGCAGGGTCTCGGGCAGCGATTCGTTGGTCAGCGGCGACAGGTCCGGCACCACATAGCCCATGGCGGCAAAGCGGCCGAGCATGGTCTTGTAATTGCGCAGGGCCTTGTCGAAATCGTAGCTGGCCTTCTCCTGCGGGTTGAGCTTGTTGCGGTTCACCAGGCCACGGGTCGGCTGATAAACCACCACCAGTTCCACACCTTTGCTCTTGAACGCATCGTGCAGTTGCTGCATGCGTTTGTAGCCGGCGGGGGTGGTGTCGAATTCGGTGCGCAAGTCTTCCTGAGTACGGAACAGCCAGTCGCCCTGGGCCTGCACCAGCGTGGTGAAGTTCTGCTGGTAGCGGGTGGTGTAGTTTTTTGCGTCGTGGGCTTCCGGGCACAGGTTGCAGCACGGCTCGGCCTCGAAAGTCGGCGCCTGGACTTCGTCCGCGCGCGCCCCGGCGCTGGCCGCGAGAATACCGGCGGTCAGGGCCGACAGGCTGAGTAATTTGATCAAGTGTGGGTGCATAAAATTATCCTCAGTCCTGCATTTCGATCTGGCTTTCGACAGGGTCGATCAGCACGGCTTTCTGCTGGCGCACCATCAGGTCGAGAATTTCATCCTGGCGTTCGCCCAGGATGCCGTTGAAGCTGATGCCGCTGGATTTGGTCGGGGCGAGCATCGACACGCGATACAGCTCGACGCTCAAGGGCGAGTCGATGGACAGCGGCCCGCTGCCGTTTCCGGCCAGTTCGCCACCAACGATGATCAGCGACACTTGGGCGTCGAACGGGTCGAGCTTGATGTCACGGTCGGTGTCGGTCAGGTCCTTGATGTGGCCGTAGACGCCGGTGAGGCCGTTGGCCATGGCCAGGTTTTCGTAGAGGCGAATGTTCACGCTGTTACGAATGCGAATGCCGTGGCGCTTGTTGCTGATGACCTTGTTACCGTAGATCAGGTTGTCCCCACTCTCGTACAGCGTGATGCCGTCGGTGTGGTTCTTGTAGATCTCGTTGTAGGCGATCAGGTTGTTGACGCTGTTACGGTCGATCACCAGTCCCGACAACTTGTTGTCGTAGCTGCGGTTGTTGAAGATGAAGCTGTCGTTGACCTCACGGGAAATAATGATCCCGTGCTTTTTCTTGGTCCCGTACACCGTGTTGTCGGCGATGATCAACCCGTGCGAGCGGTCATGCGGGTCGATGCCGTAGATGATGTTGTCTTTGTAGGTGTTGCCCTTGACGACGAAGTCGCGGGTTTCGTAGCAGTAGAAGCCGTAGTACATGTCCGAGAACTCCGAGCCGACGATCCAGCCGGTCGGTTCAGGGCGCTTGAGCACCTTGGCCATGTTTGGCGTGTACTGGGAAATACTCACGCCGTAGGACTTACTGTTGGCGTAGCCGAAACTGGCCATCTTGCTGTTGGCGATGTAGGTCTCGGTGCCACCCCAGGCCAGCAGGAACGGACGGAATTCCTTGGCCGACTTGAACATCGCCGGACCGTTACTTTTTTCACTCCAACCGGTGACCTTGGTATCACGCACAAACAGTTGGCCGTCGTTGACCAGGAACGAACCGGCTTCCTGGGACAGGCGCAACTCCTGGGTCTGCTTGTCGATATCGAGGATGCCGTGCCTGCCCACCACAATCGGCACCTTCGCCAGGAACACGCCCGGCGAGGTTTCGTTGAGGTACTGCTTGGGCAGCTTCTTCGCCAGGTCCTGAAGGTTCATGTAGCCGTCGTCGACGAAGATCGCCTGTGGGATGCCGTGCTGACGCACCACCCATTCGGCCATCTTGTTATCGCCGCCGATGAAGTCCTTCAGCGCGTCTTCCTGCATCATGCGGCGTACGCTGACCTTGCCGGCCTTGCTGCGCACGATTTTTTTCGCGATGGCTTCGGCGGTGTAGCCGCTGATGTCCGGTGGTACCGGTTTTTCCAGCTCCAGCGGCGCGGTGGGCGCACTGGCGACGGTGTAGGTTTTTGCCTGTTGCAATTCCTTGGCCGTAGTCGTGGGCTTGGGCGCAGGCTCGGCATTGGCGAAGGCGGCTGCACTGGCCAGCAGCATCGCACCGGCCAGCAAGGTCAAGGCGCCTCTGTTCGGACTGTGCATGTCGGGAACTCCTTTAGCGGTTTGCATCAGAAGCGCCAGATCACGTCGATGAATGCGCGGTGCATGTACGAATCGACCTGTTTGCCGTAGGCATCGCCCGGTTTGAATACACCGCCACGAAAGCGCACCAGGGCCGACGGCTCGTCGATCGACTGGCTCAGCGACGCCGGCAGCAGGCCTTGTTTGAAGTACTTGGTGACGACGAGGTCCATTTCCTGGCCGAGGTCTTTGTTGCCATCTTCCAGCGGCAGTGACGTGCTGGAGAGGATCGCGCCGGTGGCGTCGTCGGTGTTGTTCTCGACGGCGTTGATGCCGTTGCTGCCGACAGGCTTGTTGCCGTCGACACGCCAGAATTTGTGATAGATCAGGCTCGCGTCGTATTCGTCGTTGAGCATCCATGAGCCGAACAGGGTCGCGGTCTGCATGTTATTCATTTCGCCGCGATAGGCTTCGCCGAAGCGGTGAACACGCGAGCGCGTACCGGTGTAGTTCGAGCGGTTGCTTTCCAGGCCGTTCTGTTGGTAATCGGCGCTGGCGCGGGCGTAGGCGGCACCCACCTGCCACTGCGGGTCGAGGCGCAGGCGTACACCCAGGTCGGTGGCCCAGCCGTTGACGTCTTCACCACGCTTGGCTTGTGCGGGGCGCGTGCCGTCGGCATTGAGCGGGTTGACCGTGTCGGTGTCGCCGCTCATGCCGGTGACGCTGCCCCAGTAATTGAGGGTGTTGGTGTTGCGATAGTTGTACGCGTCGCTGTCGGCGGTGAGGCCGAGCCAGCTGATGTCGCCATTTTGTTTCTTGTCCAGCGAGTCGCCGGCCACGCCCGGTTCCGGGTAGTCGAGCTTTCCGTCGTCATGGGTGTGATGCCCGCGAATGCCGACCCAATTGCCCGGTGTCCACTGGTACGCCGCATCGGCGTAGACGTGCAGGCGATCCTTGTCCTGGGGCGACAGCTCTTTCAAATCGGTGCGGTATTCGCTGAAACGTTCGGCGACGCCCGCGTTGGCCCGCAGCAGGGTGGTGTCAAAGGTCCAGTTCAGGGCTTCGATGTTGGTGTCGCGCCATTGGCCGTCGTCGTTGCGCAGGCGTTGGCGACCGAGCTTGAGGATCTCGCCGGGGTAGGGGGTCAGGCCGCTGTAGCCAACCCAGAACTCACGCATCGCCAGGTAGTTTTTCTTGGTCTTGCGATCACCATTGTCGGTGGTCTGGGTGCCTTCGTCGTCGGACTGCTGCAAGGTGTCGGTTTCGATGATGTCGGTGGACGTCACCGCCTGGCCCATGGCGTAGGCGCTCCATGCGCCACTCTCGCCGTAGACCCAAGGTCGCAGGTCAAGGCCGACACCGTTGACGTCGCCGCCGCTGGCAGTGCCCAGGTCACGGTCGTCCTCGGACTGGCCGGTGATCTTCACTTCGAGGCCGAAGTTCTTGGCTTCGGTCAATGCCGCGAGCGTTGGGCAAGACCACAGCAGTGCGCAAGTCAGGCCAATGCCGGCCTTCACGAAAGGATTCAACTTCATAATTTTTCCTCGCCGTCTTCTTCTTGCAGGGCGTGCAGTTCCAGCGTGTTCTGGCTCAAGGCACCTCGTACGGCCTGTTCTTGTTTCAACAGGCGTTGGGCTTCGGCGAGCTGCGCAGGCGGCAGTTGGGCTTCGAGTGTTTGCGCAAGCTCGGTGGCTTGCGGGGTGTTTTGGGCCTTGGCCAATTGGCTGAAGACATAGGCATTGAGCGGGTTAGGCTTGGTGCCCTTGCCTTGGGAAAACAGCTGGGCGATGGCGAAGTCGGCGCTGTTCTGGCCGTTGCGCGCAGCGGTCAACAAGTGATCCAGGGCTTTTTGCGAATAGACCTGGCCCAGGTAACCGCGACGGTAGATCTGACCCAGGTAGTAATCGGCGGCCACTTCCTTGCCAACGGCTTTCTGGAAGTGCGCTTCGGCGACCTTGGCATCGGCCGGCACCCATTTGCCCTCGTAGTAGAGCTTGCCGAGCAACAGTTCGGCGCGGGGCTGGTCGGCGGCGCGGCCGTTTTCCAGGTACTTCATCATCGTGTCGACGTCGCCCAGTTCCGGGAAGTCGTACAGCAACTGCGCCAGGCTGACCCAGGAAGCGGGGTAGCCGGGAGCGATGTCTTCGAGCAGCGATTGGGCGGTTTTCTCGTCGGTCTTGCCCAGCGTCGAGTCGCCAAGGACACGCGCTACGCTGTCCACACGTTGCGCGGACACGGTGCCACGGGTATGCGCGGCCTGCATCTGCTTGATCAGTGCGGCTTGCTCTTCGGTCTTGCCCTGTTTCTGGTAGACCGTGGCCAACTCGACGTAGCAGATGTCGGTGGTGTTCAACGCGGCCTTGCAGATGGTCGCCACTTCGTCCAGATGCTGATCGTACGTGCCTTGGGTGCGGTAGAGCAGCACTTGAGCCAGGCCCGCCTCCGGCTTGCCTTCGGCGCGCCATTGGCTGATCTGCTGTTGGGCGTTGATGTTGGGGAAACTGTGCGGGTATTGCAGGTACAGCATCGCCAGCGGGATGAGCGTGTTGCCTTCGCCATTGGCCGCTGCTTTTTTCAGCAGTGTCTCGGCTTCGTGCTGTTCGGCTTCGGTGGACCCCGGCTTGGCCACCAGCAGGCGACCCAGGCGTGCCTGGGCACGGGGCGACACGTCGGCAGCGGCGCGGTAAGTCGCCTCTGCCTGCTTGATCTGCGCGGGGTCGCGGCTGTCGACCTGGATGTCGGCCAGCCCGACTTGCGCCTCGCTGTAACCCAGGTCGGCCAGGGCCTTGTAGTTCTGCTGGGCAAGCGCAGTGTCACCGCGCTTGAGGGCTTCGTTGGCCAGGCGCTGATCGGGCAGGCCGGCGCAGCCGGTGAGGCTGATGGCGAGCGCGACAGCACACAGAGACCCCATGTGGGAGCGCGATGTACTGAATAGTTTGGGCGTCATCACGGTCACGTCCTCCGCTTACAGGCCAGCGGCCATGGCTTTGTTGATCAGCCAGTTCAGGTTCGGGCCGCGGTCGCTGTTCACTTCCACCGGACGACCGGCGAACTTGCTGTCCAGCGGCTCGTCAGGCTGGATCAGGACGCGAATGTCGGAGGACAGATCGGCGCTTTTCAAGCTGCTGCTGCTCACGATCTTGCCGGTGCGGTTCTGGTCTTCACCGGCGATCTGGAAGCTGACGGTGGTGCCTGGGCGTACGTCGTTGAACTGGCGATAGGAGAAGCGCGCTTCGACGTTGGCTTCGCTGTTGCGCGGCACCAGTTGGAAGATCACGTCACCCTTGCTGGCGTATTGACCGTCGGCAACCAGTTGCTGGGCCACGGTGCAGTCGCATGGCGAAGTCAGGGTGCCGGTCATTTGCTTGCCGAACAGTTCTTCAACCTTGGCCGGTTGCAACTGGTCTTCGTCCAGATGGCCCTTGAGTACGTCGAGCATGCTGGTGCTGAAGGTCGCCAGCGGCGCGCCTTTGGCGGCCACGCCGTCAGCCTTGATCAGGCTTTGCACGGTGCCGTCGCGCGGCATGGTGATGTTCATGCCCGGCACGCTGACCAGACCGGCCTGGGCGTGGCTGACGAAGTACATGCCGTACACCGATTTGAAAATGAAACCGAACGCCGCCAGGCCGACGATGAACACGCCCAGGCTGAAGGTCACTGCGCGCAGGCGACCCAAGGCGCTCATGCCCTGGCTGCCGTCCTTCTGTTTGCGCGCCTTGGTGAAGTTGTCGCGCTGCAGGGTGGCCAGCACTTCACCGATGCTGACGATGTCGCCCGCCAGGTGCGAAGTGATCAGGTGGCGCAGGGTCGAAATGTCCTGCGGTTCCAGGTTCTGGAACTGGCAACCGACGCGCCCGGTCTGGCGATCGAAGGAGCGCACTTGCAGTTCAACGTCCATGGCCAGGCCGAGGTTGTCGATGACGAACTGCAGGCGTGCCTTGTGGGCGTCACCGATCTTCAGCGGCAGTTGACCGGCGTTGAATGCCAGGCCGCCAGCGGAAAGGTCGAGGACCCGGGCTTCAACCGGGGTCCGGTCCGGACCGAAGAAACGCAGTTTGGCCGGGATTTTCACACGGGCGTGCTGGCGCTGGGCTTCGGATTCATGCACTACGTTGGCGTTGACGGCGGTATTCATATGGGCGATTTCCTAGTTAATTCAGGCGAGTTCGGTCAGACCATCATCAGCAGCACGGCGACAAAAATGCTGCCGGCAGAGAAGGTCATGGTCCGAGACGACCAGGTGTTGAACCAACGTTGAAAGCTGGCGAGATCACGGGTCAGGGAAGTGGGCTGGCGAGTCCAGGATTGTTGGTCGAGGCGGAAGAACACGTAGATCTTCACCAGCGCGCCAACAATCTGGTTGTAATACAGAATCGCCGGGTAAGCCGGACCGATCCGGTGGCCGGAGCAGGACAGCAACAGGGTCAGGATCAGGCGGGTGATGCCGATCCACAGCAGGTAAACCAGGATGAACGCGGTGCCGTACTTGAAGCTGGCGAGGATCGCCACGGTCAGGCCCAGCAGCGAAGTCCACATCGACACGCGCTGGTCGAACAGCACCACGGTGGTAAACGCACCGAGGCGCTTGATCCCCAGGCCCAAGGCACGGGAGTTCTGGCGCAGGTTGTTGCCGTACCAGCGGAACATCAGCTTGCGGCTTGCCTTGATGAAGCTCTTTTCTGGCGGATGCTCAACGGTGTGGATGGCGGCATCCGGGACATAGAAGGTGTCGTAGCCCAGACGCATCAGGCTGAACCAGCTCGATTTGTCGTCACCGGTCAGGAACTTGAAGCGTCCCAGGCGCCAGTGCTGCAGCGAATCGCTTTCCACGTCGGCGATGAATTCCGGGTTGGTCACCACGGAGGCGCGGAACACCGACATGCGGCCGGTCATGGTCAGCACGCGTTTGGACAGAGCCATCGAACACATGTTGATGTGACGCTGGGCGAATCGCAGTTTGTGCCACTCGCTCATGATGTAGCCGCCGCGCACTTCGCAGAACTCGTTGGTGGTCAGGCCGCCGACATTGCCGAACATCTGGAACCACGGCACGGTCTTGAGCACCACGCCTTCGGCGAGCACGGTATCGCCATCAATCACGGCCACCACGGCACGGTCGTCCGGCAGGTGACGGGAGATGGCACGGAAACCGTAGGCCAGGCCATCGCGCTTGCCGGTGCCGGGAATACGCACGAAGTCGAGCTTGACCCGCTCTGGCGGGTTCATCCGGTTCCACAGGCTTTTGACCAGCAGCTCATCGGACATTTCCACGATCGAGCAGACCACGGTGGTCGGCAGGCCGCAGTCGATGGCTTCGCGAATCACCGAGCTGTAGACCTGGGCAGTGGTCAGCGCGTCAATACGGAAACTGGTGACCATCAGGAAAACGTGGGACGGGTCAGCCGCTTTGCCCAGCTTGCGCACTTTGCGCCGCAGGTGCGGGTAGACCACGTACAGGAACAGCATGCCGCGCACAAAATGCGTGGCGCCCATCGAGTAGCGCCAGATACCGACGATACCGATCAGGAAAATGAAGTCCTTCGACTCGGAGTCGAACGTGGACGTTGGCAACGCCGTGGCGATCCCCATCAGGAGAGTCAAGTAAAACAGCCAACCGGCGGCCTGGAGTAGGCCATTCTTTAGCCTGTGCATAATGTGTATCCGTCTCGATCCGTGGAACCTGTAGGAGCGAGCATGCTCGCGATGAACCCGGGAACACCGCTGGGTGTCAGGCAGCCAGCGTCATCGTTGGCGACCATCGCGAGCGTGCTCGCTCCTACAGGGAAGGCAGGCTTACCAGCAGATGCCTTCGGCGCGGCCGTTGGCGCTGGTGGCTTGAGACATGAAGCCCACCAGGTCGATCACTTGTTTGCCGTGCGGGACTTCCTGCACCAGGGTGCGGAACTTCTCGTCACGGTTGCCGAGGATGATCACGTCGGAGTTGTTGATGACTGCGTCGAAGTCGGAGTTGAGCAAGGACGAGACGTGAGGGATCTTCGACTCGATGTAGTCCTTGTTCGCGCCGTGGACACGGGCGTATTCGACGTTGCTGTCGTAGATCTCCAGATCGAAACCCTTGCCGATCAGCATTTCAGCCAACTCGACCAGTGGGCTTTCACGCAGGTCGTCGGTACCGGCCTTGAAGCTCAGGCCCAGCAGGGCAACTTTGCGTTTGTCGTGGCTGGAGACGATGTCGAAGGCGTTCTGCACCTGGGCTTCGTTACTGCGCATCAGCGAGTTGAGCAGTGGTGCTTCCACGTCCAGGGAGCCGGCGCGATAGGTCAGGGCGCGCACGTCCTTGGGCAGGCAGGAACCGCCGAAGGCAAAGCCTGGGCGCATGTAGTACTGGGACAGGTTCAGCGTCTTGTCCTGGCAGACTACGTCCATCACTTCACGACCATCGACACCGACGGCCTTGGCGATGTTGCCTATCTCGTTGGCGAAGGTCACCTTGGCGGCGTGCCACACGTTGCAGGTGTACTTGATCATCTCGGCGACAGCGATGTCCTTGCGGATGATCGGTGCGTCGAGCTCTTCGTACAGCGATTGCAAGACATCGCCGGAAGCCTTGTCGAACTCGCCGATGACAGTCATCGGTGGCAGGTCGTAGTCAGCGATCGCGGTGCTCTCACGCAGGAATTCAGGGTTGACGGCCACGCCGAAATCGACGCCGGCTTTCTTGCCCGAGCAATCCTCGAGAATCGGGATGACAACGTTTGCGACGGTGCCCGGCAGCACGGTGCTGCGCACCACGATGGTGTGGCGGGTGGATTTTTCACGCAGGACAAAACCGATCTCGCGGCACACCGCCTCGATGTAGTTCAGTTCCAGGTCGCCGTTCTTCTTGCTCGGCGTACCGACGCAAATCATCGACAGGTCGGTATCGCGAATCGCCTCGGCGAAGTTGGTCGTACCACGCAGACGGCCGGTTTCGATGCCCTTGGCCAGCAGTTCGCCCAGACCCGGTTCAACGATCGGTGATTTGCCGGCGTTGATCATGTCGATCTTGTCCTTGGCGACATCGACGCCAACAACGTCATGGCCCCGTGCAGACAGGCAACCGGCACACACTGCACCGACGTAACCCAAACCAAATATGCTGATGCGCATCGCATTTTCCTCTGTGTTTAATCAAGCCATTACATGGCCGGAGTTAATGGTATTCAGCGGTACTAGTGCACTCGGAAGTGCGGCTGACAGGCGTCGCAGTGCCGTGTGCAGGCATATAAGTTCCGAGTGTCTAAATAAGTGCACTCAAGATGTGCGCAACTAGGCCTTATTGTTATGACTTGCCCCGTTATGCAGCCGAGTCCTCGGGTTCGAGGTTGTTCGGGCAACACTCGTTCACACTCGATGCCGGGCGTAAGGCCCGTGGATCAAGGGTTTTGGTGCTCGGGAGAGCACGTTTACTGGGGCGCAGTCTTGGCCGTATAGGTGATAGCAGTCATGCCTTATCTCCTTTGCTGCAGGTCTTGCGCAGATCCGTTATTACTGTGGCGAAGTTGGTGTGACAGTTTCACCATTCACGTCGCGTCTCTACGTAAGTTATCTCGTACATATCCAGAGATAATCGCTACCGGTGGTATGAGCTATGCAAATTGACATAGTTCCGACCCACCCATCGCGAATGTTGAAATTTTTTGAAATATTGAAAAGGATGGCACTGCTTTCAAATTGATGGCACTTGCTGTCTCGCCCTTGTTACACAGGGGGTTAAACAGGTGAGATATTTTTGTGCCAGCACCAAGAATTATTTTCAGTGCCACTACTGAAAAAAATCGATTCAGTCGAGTGAAACTAAAGTCATGATGGCGGTGGACGGTTTTTTGTCGTCAAAATGCTGACGAGTGGCGAGGTAATTGTAGGACGATCAAAGGAGGGCGCACGACGGGGGCATTTTGTCGCGCGCCAGGGCGGTGCATTATTCGGGTGCGTGATCGCGCAGGAACACCAGGCTGTCGGCTTTCGACTGTTCAGCACTGTAGCGGTAGCCCTGAACGTCAAATTGCTTGAGGTGCGCCGGATCGTTGATTCGCTCTTCGATGACGAAGCGGCTCATCATGCCCCGGGCTTTTTTCGCGTAGAAGCTGATGATCTTGTACTGGCCGTTTTTCAGGTCCTTGAACTCGGTATTGATGATGCGTGCGTTCAAGGCATTGCGCTTGACCGCCGAGAAGTACTCGTTGGATGCCAGGTTCAGCAGCACATCATCGCCTTGATCGGCCAGGGCATCGTTCAGCCATTCGCTGATCCGTGTGCCCCAGAAGGCATACAGGTCCTTGCCCCGGGCGTTGGCCAGTTTAGTGCCCATTTCCAGGCGATACGGTTGCATCAGGTCCAGCGGGCGCAGCAGGCCATACAGGCCGGACAGCATCCGCAAGTGCTGCTGGGCGTAATCGAAATCGGCTTCGCTGAAGGTCTGGGCGTTGAGACCGGTGTACACGTCACCCTTGAAGGCCAGCAGTGCCTGCTTGGCGTTGTCAGGGGTAAAGGCTGGGGTCCAGCTGCCGAAACGTGCGGCGTTGAGACCACCGATCTTGTCGGAAACGTGCATCAGCTCGCTGATCTGCGCGGGCGTCATGTCGCGCAATTGCAGGATCAATTCCTGGGAATGGTCGAGGTACTGCGGCTGGGTAAAGCGCTGGGTCGCCGGCGGTGTTTCGTAATCGAGGGTCTTGGCGGGGGAAATCACCATCAGCATGAAATCGTCTCCTTTAATGTGGGGGCGATTCTACGGGGGTTGGGGGGGATGACTCCAGCTATCGAGGTGATAGGTGATGATTGGCCACAATCCCTCAATCAATCAGATCCCTGTAGGAGCGAGCATGCTCGCGATGGACGTCAACGATGACGCTGGCTGTCTGGATGCCCGCGGAGCCTGGGCCACCATCGCGAGCATGCTCGCTCCTACAGGGGAGTTCGTCTGTGCTGCGGGAATAAGGGCACTATCAGCTATAGTGCCGCGCGGGTTTTGTTATGGAGACATCCCATTGCGTATCGGTTTTCTGCTTTTTACCTGGCTGTTGAGTTTTGGTGCGGTGGCGGCGCCGGGCGATGTCGCGACCCTCGATCGCGGCACCTGGCCGGAACAGCTCAAAAATCCAACCTTGTTCGACGTGGCTTCCCGGGCGGAAATTCTTATGTTCGCGCGCGTGCTGTGGGCCAGCGAATCCCTGGACGAGGCCAGCCTGGCCCAGCGCCTAGGGCTGCGTACCATCAACATGGAGTCGGTCAATCGCCTGCGTGAACGTTACTGGCAACGCTTGCTGGACAACTATAACCATGCCCAGAAAAGCTGCGACCAGGACGCTTCCTTCTGTTTTCTGGTCGAAGACATGGCCACCCTGCGCGAGCAGGCGCAGAAGTTCCAGATCAGCGAAGACAGCTACTACATCAAGTGGGCCGAGCCGAGCCGGCTGTTCCACGCACAATACCTCGATGAGCAACTGCGCAAGGCCGCGCTGTTCCCGCAGACCAGCAGTGAAATCGATCGTTTTGGCGAGTACGAACGCAATGGCGAGTCGATGCACGACCGGCTGTTCCTGCTGACCTTCGACAGCGGCGCCAATGCCGCGCCGGACAACACCGCGTGGGTCGCCGAGTACCTGCGCAAGGCCAACCTGACCGGCACTTTTTTTGTGCTTGGCAAGGATATCCAGGCGCGCCTGGGTGACCGTTCGGTGAGCAGCCTGCAAGCCACGTATTCCACGCAATGCATTGGCGTGCAGGGCTGGGAATTTCGTTCCCACAGTCATTGGCAGGACTGGCAGGACTCGGTGCGGCGCAGTGCCGAGCTGGTGAAAAGCAAGCTACCGGAGAACTACGTACCGCTGTTCCGTCCGCCCGATGGCCAGCGCCGTTCGGACGCTGAAGGCTTCTTCAACGCCCAGGGCCTGCAAGTGGCGTTGTGGGACATCGACGCCCAGGATGGCGCCGGCAAGCTCAAGCCCAATCAAAGCGCCCAGCGGGTGCTGACCTTGATGCTGCTGTGGCGGCACGGGGTGATCAACTTCAACGTCAAGCAGGATGGGGTGAAAACGGCGCTGCCTTGGTTGATCACGCAAACGGCGCCCAGCGGGATCGGCTGGGAAGATTGCCAGGATGCGTTTCGCTGAAGGCTGGATTGCCCGTAAACATTGGGTTTGGGGCGATTTTGCGGGGAAATTCGATGCAGGCGGACTTCCGACTTTAACGGCACATTGCCTGCACGCCAAGGGCTATTCGTCACTCTGAAAAATAAACTTCAAAAAAACGTCAAAGTGCTTTTTTCTGTCATGGGTTTTGGAGTATTACGAAGACAGACCGCCGAAACCTGCGACACAGGTGGCGTCTTCCAAGACCCTACTTGTGTGCAGTTCACTTGATCCCTTGCAGGTGAGTTCGGCAGTCCCTTCGAGGCGCAGCGCCGTCAAGGCATTGCGTCGAATGGCTCCCACATAAGGTGACCGAGTATGGATGACCACGGACGTAGTTCTTCCTCCAACCAGCCAATCCTCTATGTACTCGATACCAACGTACTGATTCACGACCCCAATGCCCTGCTGAACTTCGAAGAACACCACGTCGCAATCCCGATGACCGTGCTTGAGGAACTGGACAAGCTCAAGAGCGGGCATCACAGCGTGGCGGCCGAGTGTCGCCAGGCGATCCGCCTGATCGACAAGACCCTGGGCGAAGCCAGCCCCGAAGACGTTGAACTGGGTGTCCCTATCCAGCGCGGCAAGAGTGGGCCCAAGGGTTTGCTGTCAATTCTGATGAGCAAGCGTGCCGAGCCGAACCTGATTCTGCCCGAGCACCTGAACGACAACATCATCATCAATCAGTTGATCGATCTGCACGCGCGTCAGCCCGAGCTGCCTGTCGTGCTGGTCACCAAAGACATCAACATGCGCCTCAAGGCCCGCGCCTGTGGAATCGCGGCCGAGGACTACAGCACCGACCAATTGGTAGACGACGTCTCGCTGCTGCCCAACGGCTACCACGAGATGAAAGGTTCGTTCTGGGACCTGGTGAGCAAGGTCGAAACCCGTCAGGGCCATGGCCGCACCTGGCACCAGGTGAAGCTGATCGACAACCTGCCAGCGGTCCATATCAACGAGTTCATCATCGACGAGCAAGGCTTTGTCGGCTGGATCAAGGAGATCGAGAACGACCAGTTGCTGATCCTCGACCTGCATCAGGAACCCCTGTTGCACCAGGAAGCCTGGGGCCTGAAACCCCGTGACATTTACCAAAGCCTCGCGCTGTTCGCCTTGCTCGACCCGGACATTCACCTGGTCAACCTGTCGGGCGCCGCCGGTTCCGGTAAAACCATCCTGGCCCTGGCTGCCGCGATTGAGCAGACCATGGTCAGCAAGCGTTATCGTCGCATCATCGCTACCCGCAGCGTGCAGGGCCTGGACCAGGAAATCGGTTTCCTGCCCGGCACCGAAGCGGAGAAGATGGAGCCGTGGCTCGGCGCCATTACCGACAACCTCGAAGCCTTGCACATGGATGACGAGAGTACCCATGGCAGCGTCGACTACATCCTCAGCAAAGTGCCGTTGCAGTTCAAATCCCTCAACTACATTCGGGGCCGCAGCTTCCAGCAAAGCCTGATCCTGATCGACGAATGCCAGAACCTT
>Ga0308165_1003508_pt1 | contig 16744 bp, 16 predicted proteins | sample PhyWR2_FD_201032 | JGI IMG/M metagenome (GOLD analysis project Ga0308165, IMG submission 201032) | Phyllosphere microbial communities from UC Gill Tract Community Farm, Albany, California, United States - DLSLW.R2 | ecosystem: Host-associated > Plants > Phyllosphere > Unclassified | place: USA...
TCGTCAGACAAACCTTCCCGCGTGAGCAGGCGCTGGCGTGGGATCAGTCCCTGCTGGACTACCTCGATAACAATGATTTTGATGCTCTCTACAAAGGACCGGGAGATAACTTCTTTGGCAGTCTGGACGCGTCGCGCCCGGAGATCTATCCCATTTACTGGTCACATGCGCAAATGGAAGCGCGTCAGAGCGACCGCATGGCTTCGGTACAATCATTCCTGAACCGGTTATGGACTTTCGAATCGGGCGGCATTCAATGGTTTAATCCGGATGTCAGTATCAACTATCCCGACCGTATTCGTCGGCGTTTGCCGGGCACTACCTCAAAAGGCCTCGGGGCGCATACCGATTCTGGTGCCCTGGAGCGCTGGTTGCTACCTGCCTATCAGAAAGTGTTCCAAAAAATATTCAGTAATCAATTTGAAAGTTACGATCCCTGGGATGCGGCATGGCGACCCGAGGTGAATGAATATTATGCTGACAACACCACCAAATGTTCGGTTTTCCGCACCTTCCAGGGCTGGACTGCGTTGTCAGATATGCAGGTGGGGCAGGGGTTGTTACATGTTGTGCCAGTACCCGAAGCGATGGCCTATGTCCTGCTGCGCCCACTGCTCGACGATGTTCCCGAAGATGAGCTTTGCGGTGTTGCGCCAGGCAGAGTGCTGCCGGTTTCTGAGAAGTGGCACCCCCATCTGATTCAGGGATTAAGCAGCATTCCGGAAATTAAGGCCGGAGATTCCGTCTGGTGGCACTGCGATGTGATTCATTCTGTCGCACCCGTTCAGGACCAGCAAGGCTTTGGCAACGTGATGTATATCCCGGCGGCACCGCTGTGTGATAAGAACTTAGCCTACGCACATAAGGTCGCCAGTGCTTTCCGTGAAGGGCGTTCACCGGACGATTTCCCGCGTGAGGACTACGAGGCGCAATGGAGCAATCGCTTTAGCGAAAGTGAGCTCAATACGACAGGTCGCCTCAGTCTGGGCATCGAGTCTGCTGAACAGACAAAATAGCGCGCGTAAAAATAGGCAGGTCGGTTTTTTTTGATAAACTGGCCTGCCTTTCTCTGGATACCGAATGTTATGAATCCCCGTCATCAGCAAATTATTCACGTTGTTAACCTGCGCGGCAATATCAGCGTCAGCGAGCTTTCCCAACTGACGGGTGTCTCTGAAGTGACTATCCGGCAAGATTTGAACCTGCTTGAAAAAGAGAACTATCTGCGTCGCATCCACGGTTCAGCCGTCGCGCTGGACAGCGATGATGTCGGGGCGCGTATGCAGACACGTTATCAACTCAAACAAGTGATTGCTGCCTGTGCTGCCACTTCTGTCAGTGAGGGGGAATCGGTGTTTATTGAGGGCGGAAGTACCTGCGCACTACTGGCTCGTGCCCTGGCCGACCGCAGCGGGCTGACCATTATCACGGTCAGTCACTATATCGCGCATTTGTTAAAAGACAGCGCCTGTGAAGTGATTGTGCTGGGCGGGCTGTATCAGAAAGAAAGCGCTTCGGTGGTGGGGCCGCTCACCCGTTTTTCATTGCAGCATATCCATTTTCATAAAGCGTTTATTGGTATCGATGGCTGGCATGAGAAAACCGGTTTCACCGGCAGAAATATGCTGCGCAGCGATGTGATTAATGCGGTGATGGAAAAAGAGGGGGAGAAAATTGCTCTCACGGACTCGTCAAAGTTTGGCCAGGTCCATCCTTATCCACTTTCCCCGGAAATCCCTTTTTCACGCATCATTACTGACGATGCGCTGGCCCCAGAGTATCAGCGCGTTATCAATAAACAAGGTATTGCTCTTACCCTGGTGCGTGACACCGACGAATAATGTACTGAAGCGATATCTCTGATTTGAACAGATTGTTTTTTTGATAAAAAAATTGCTACCGACCGGTAGGTTGTATAAAGTGATTTTTTTTATCACAGGTAATTAACAATGCAGTTCAAAGCAACAGGATTTAAATTTTTGGCTTCACTGGCTCTTATCACCGTTCTGGGTCCTTCGGCGATAGATATGTATCTGGCCTCTATGCCCGATATGGCCGCTGAGCTGGGGGCGTCTTCCGCCAGCATTCAGCTGACATTAACGGTGTTTTTGCTGGCGATGGGTTTTGGGCAGCTGATCTTCGGTCCGATTATTGACGCCCTGGGTCGTCGTGGTCCGTTATTGGTCGGTATCTTCTGTTTTATTCTTTGCTCAGTCTGGGCTGCTTATGCCCGAACATTTGATGCCCTGCTCTACGCCCGATTCTTACAGGGGCTTGCGGCCTCTCTGACGCTGGTGGTGGCTATCAGTACTGTACGTGATGTGGCGACAGGGACAGACGCCGCCAAACTGTTTGCCTTATTGATGACTATCGAAGGGCTTGCGCCAGTTCTGGCTCCTGCTGTCGGGGGCTATGTTGATGCCCATTTTGGCTGGCGCGCGGTGATGTTTGTCCTGGCGGCAATGGGCGTTATTGCGCTGTTTAATACCGCCATTAACTTGCCGGAAACTCTGCCTGAAGCTAAACGTACCTCACTCCAGTTACCTCGGGTGATGCAGACTTACGCGCGTCTGTTGACGGATGTTTCCTATATCCTGCCTGCACTGGCTCTGACTTCCGCATTTTTCTTTCTGTTCGTGTATATCGGTGGCGCTTCGGGGGTGTATCAGTCCTACTACCAGCTGGCTCCAGATACGTTTGGCTTAGTTTTTGGCGCGACGGGAGTTGCGGTGCTACTGGGTGCGCTGGCAACTGCCCGCTGGGTATCATCATCCTCACTGGGGAGCGTGGCTGTTAAAGGCGTGGTGTTTATGGCCGTGGGTGCGGTTATCGCGGCGGTATCAGCTACCAGTGGTTTAGGGTTAAAGGGCGTGGTGCCAGGTATGTTTATTGCCATGTTCGGGCTGGGTATTGCTGAATCCACTCTGATGTCAGTCACTATGTCTTCTCAGAAAACCGCTCTCGGTTCTGCCGCGGCACTGCTCGGAGCATTGCAACTGATTCTGTCGTCAGCAGCGACGCCTCTTGCCGGATGGCTTGCCGGAAAAAGTGCCGAACACTGGCTCTCTTTTCTGGCGTTATTTGGCCTTTTTGTTGTCATCATTACGGTTGCCGCGATCCGTCGTGCCGGGTCTGATATAGAATACGCCCAGAGTCACTAAATCAATCAAGGAGCTTTACTCTATGTCACTTTCGCCTGCTGCCCAGAAAATTGCCGATGCGGCCGTTATTCATTTCACCGAAAATGGTTACGATGCGGCATCCCTGAGTACTCTTGCTGACGCGGCAGGCATCAGAAAAGCGACTATCTACTCTCACTTCAAAAATAAAGATGAACTGTTTCTGTCGGTATTTGAACAGTCTTTAACCATTGAGAGGGAATTTGCCGTACGTTGTTTTGAACAAGAAAGCCGTGCCGGGGAGAATTATCTTTTCGCGGTATCAGAACGTTATGCCAGTTCGCCTTATTTACGGTTATTACTAAGAACGGCTTTTATTCCCCCGATTGCCGTGAAAAAAGAAGTGAGTCGTGGATATGAAGATTTTATCGACTTAATCGGCGGGCAATTTTTGCAGAATTTTAATCGCCTTCATCCGCAGTCAACGGAACAGTCAGCGATGTTCTGTGATGCTTACCTGGGGATAGTGGACAGTCTTCATATTGAGCTGCTGTATGCGTCACCTGAAGCGGCTGACAGACGCCGCCTCTCTTTATGGCAGGTGTTTTCAATGGCGTTAAATACGGTATAAGGCTAGTTAAACCGTTTCTCTATGGCGATTTTGCTTACCGAGCGCAGCATACGTAAACGAATCAGCCCGCTGACCGGTCTTATCAGATACCAGTAAGGGGCAAATTTTCTCCGGGCCTGGTTATCGAGACAGAACACGCGGGTCTCTGTAGTCAGGCGAGTATGGTTTTCATCCTGTTTTTCCAGGTGATAACTCAGGACGAGCTTGGCGGCGCCAGGCTGATTAAATGCCTGAAAGTCCTCGCTACCCATCACCGTCACTTGCCCGTAATCAGGCTGCCAGAACTTACCGGCTAAACCAAAAGCCAGTTGCCTGTCATTGTCCTGTTCAAGTAGCGTGAAGTTATCGAGATTAAACGCTTTGCGCGGTGTTGTTGCCCGACCCTGTAGACGGTCAATCAGACGTACCGGTAACTCACGCAGTGCAATTGCCCCCCGGAAAAAACCGTCATTATCAGGCCGGTAGGCCAGTACTGCCGCCATCACATCGGCTTGTGGAGCGGCAATATTCAGGGCATGTTTTTCACTAAAATGCCAGTCGGGAAGATACTTGTCGTTAAGCATGGAACAGGCTCCAGAAAACCGCGCGTGACGCCAGTGAGAGTTATTTGAGTGACTTCAGTATCCAGCGAGAAATTAACGGCAGCGATCCTAGCAGCACAAACAGCAGTAAAATGCTGGGAGAGAGAATATCCTGCACACTTTGAATTTGGCTTAGCTCACGACCGGTACTGATATATAACACGACAGAAGGAAGCAGACCGACCAGCGTAATCACCGCAAAGCGCATTACCGGAAAAGGCGTGAGTCCCATTAACAGATTAATCACCGAGAAGGGCAAAACGGGCACCAGACGAACGGCAAATAAGTAATATGAACCGTTACGTGCCATACCGGTATTCACTCTGCCCATCATGGTGCTAAAGCGCCTTTGTACCCAGTCCCGCAGTAGATATCGGCTGAGTAGCATGGCGATGACCGCGCCGCTGGTGGCGGCAGAAACCACCAGCAAGGTGCCTTCCAGTAAGCCAAACAGTGCCCCGCCCAGCAGCGCCAGGATCCGGGTTCCCGGAATGGAAAGGGCTGAAATAAGAAAATAGACCAGGAAAAATAGCCCGACAGTGGCCTGGGGATTATCCGCCTGCCACAATTTGAGCTGCCCCTGGTAATGCTGAAGCGTCGCCAGACTTAACGTGCCTGGCGGCAGGGAGATATAAATCACCACAAACAGAACGACAAATAACACCAGTACCAGACTACGTACCATGCTGGTTCCTTTTGCTGCCGATAACCCACATATTGTCGTTCTCCTCAAACCAGATATACCCGTCATACTTCAAGTTGCCTGTGCGTTGGCTACGTTCGTTCGCCCGAATCACTTACCCACGTAAGCTCATCGGGATTCTCTCACTTGCCGCGTTACGAGACGCATAAATGCGTCTCGCCCTGACGGGCCAACGCTTTGCGTTGTTCAAAACGTAAACGTTTTGTTATGCAACTCGAATTATTTTGGGTATAAAGGCTATTGTTACAGACTAAACTCTGCCCACACCGGAGCATGGTCAGACGGTTTTTCCATACTGCGGATTTGGTAATCAATACCTGTTGCCGTACAGCGTGCTGCCAGAGGCTGACTGGCTAAGAGTAAATCGATGCGCAGACCGCGGTTGTCATCAAAGCCTTTGGAACGATAGTCGAACCATGAAAATTGGTCCTGCACCTCTGGGTTGGCATGGCGGAAAGTATCGACCAGTCCCCAGTCAAGTAAACGCTGCATCCACTCACGTTCTTCAGGTAAGAAAGAGCATTTACCGGTTCTCAGCCAGCGTTTGCGGCTGTCTTCGCCGATCCCAATATCCAGATCGGTGGCACTGATATTCATATCGCCCATGATAAGCACGGGATTTTCCGGGCTCAGACGCGTTTGCAGAAAGTCCTGCAAGTCGAGATAAAATTTGGCTTTCGCCGGGAACTTGGTTTCGTGCTGACGGCTTTCCCCTTGAGGGAAATAGCCATTAATCACCGTCAGGGGGCCGAGTGGCGTCGGGATCTCAGCCATAATGATTCTGCGCTGTGCGTCTTCCGCATCACCCGGGAAACCCCGCGTCACGGAAAGCGGCTCTTGTTTGGTCAGCAGGGCGACACCGTAGTGACCTTTCTGCCCGTGATAAAACACGTGGTAACCCAGCTTAGCGACCTCATCCAGAGGGAACATATCGTCATGGACTTTGGTCTCCTGCAAACCAATAACATCAGGCTGATGTTGTTCGACGAGAGCCTGAAGTTGATGCGGGCGTGCACGCAGGCCATTGATATTAAAAGAGACAAATTTCATGATGGTCGCCAGATTATCCGTATAAGTGTTGAATTATAGTAACAGAAATCTCAGTAATATGCTGACAGTTAACCTTTTGTGTGTGCCCAAAAATGCGTTTGTCGGCCAATAAAAAATAGCAATCTCCCCCATAACATGGCCTTTATAGCGCATCTTTTGCGTCAAAATGGGTAGTCTGCACCTGCAAGGTGCGATGACATGTCAATAAATCCCGAAGGCGATCACAAATCCAGAATTATATTTTCCACGTGCATAATATTTCTTTCTATTGCACTGGGAATCAACCTTTAATGTAAAATTATGCACCGTTTATTCACTTTGCGTGCATAAGTCTATTTTGTAACTCATTGATTTTTCTTCCCAACACTCGATTTATGCATTTTTACTGCTGGTCGGCACAGATCCTGCAATTTACATTAGTGACCATTAGGTACATTTTATTAACATAAATTAAACCCTTTGTTTACTCGGTGAGGTCATTATGTCGCAGCCCATTACTCGTCAGGATTTTGATTCGTTGATGATGCCCGTCTACGCGCCCGCGGCGTTTATTCCGGTACGTGGAGAGGGATCAAAACTATGGGATCAGCAAGGTAAAGAGTACATCGACTTTGCCGGAGGTATTGCGGTAAATGCCCTGGGTCATGCGCATCCAGCGTTACGAGAAGCCCTTGAAAAGCAAGCGAGTCAATTCTGGCATACCGGAAATGGTTATACCAATGAGCCAGTGTTAAAACTGGCGCGTCAGCTGGTTGACGCGACTTTTGCCGATAAGGTCTTCTTTTGTAACTCCGGCGCAGAAGCTAACGAGGCCGCGCTGAAAGTCGCCCGTAAATATGCCCATGACCATTTTGGTCCGGATAAAAGCGGTATTGTGGCCTTCAAAAATGCCTTTCATGGCCGGACCCTGTTTACCGTGACGGCGGGGGGGCAGCCCAGCTACTCACAAGATTTTGCTCCTTTGCCACCCAGCATCAGCCATGCCATTTATAACGATTTAGCCTCGGCAGCGGCGCTGATTAACGATAACACCTGTGCGGTGATTGTTGAGCCCGTACAAGGCGAAGGCGGCGTTGTCCCTGCTCGGGCCGAATTCCTGCAAGGGCTGCGTGAACTCTGTGATAAGCATCAGGCCCTGCTGATTTTTGATGAAGTCCAGACCGGCGTGGGTCGTACCGGCGAGTTGTATGCCTATATGCACTACGGCGTGACCCCTGACTTACTGTCCACCGCGAAGGCGTTAGGAGGCGGTTTCCCTATTGGTGCCCTGCTGGCACGGGAGCAGTTTGCAAAGGTTATGACACCGGGAACACATGGCACCACCTATGGCGGTAACCCGCTGGCGAGTGCGGTCAGCAACCGGGTGCTGGAACTGGTCAATACTGAAGAAGTGCTGAATGGCGTGAAACAACGTCATGACTGGATGGTTAACCGTTTAGAGCAAATCAACCAGCGCTATTCCCTGTTTAGTGAAATTCGGGGGCTGGGATTATTAATCGGCTGTGTATTGCGCGAAGAGTATCAAGGTAAAGCGAAGCAATTACTGCTGCTCGCCGCTGAAGAAGGCGCGATGGTGTTGATTGCCGGTGCCAGTGTGATTCGTTTTGCACCTTCACTGATTATCAGTGAAACAGAACTCCAGCAAGGCCTTGCCCGATTTGAGCAAGCTTGCGAACGCTTCCTCGGGGAGGGCCTGTCATGATGGTGATTCGTCCGATTGAATATCATGACCTCGCGGCATTGCTCGCGCTGGTCGAAAATACCGGGGGCGGGCTGACTTCCTTGCCCGCTGATGAAGCGACGCTGGCGTCACGGATTGAACGATCGGTTAAAACCTGGGAAGGTACTCTGCCGCTGGCTGAGCAAGGTTATGTCTTTGTGCTGGAAGAGTCAGTGAGCGGTCAGATAGTCGGGATTTGTGCTATTGAAGTGGCCGTGGGCCTGAACGATCCCTGGTATAACTATCGGGTCGGGACTCAGGTGCATGCTTCGAAGGAGCTGAATATCTACAATGCGTTGCCGACCCTCTTTCTGAGCAATGATCATACGGGTAGCAGCGAGCTCTGCTCCCTGTTTCTGGCGCCTGAGTGGCGTAAAGAAGGAAACGGCTATCTGTTATCTAAATCGCGCTTTCTGTTTATGGCGGCCTTTCGGGAGCGATTTAACCATAAAGTGGTGGCTGAAATGCGCGGTGTTATCGACGAGAAAGGCTACTCACCGTTCTGGGAAAGTCTGGGAAATCGCTTCTTCTCTATGGAGTTTTCTCGGGCAGACTACCTGTGTGGAACCGGTAAAAAAGCCTTTATTGCTGAGCTAATGCCAAAGCATCCGATTTATACCGATTTTCTCTCGCCTGAAGCACGGGCGGTTATCGGTCAGGTTCACCCCCATACCGCACCCGCGCGTAGCGTGCTGGAGTCGGAAGGTTTTCGCTATCGCGATTATATCGATATTTTTGATGGCGGACCGACGCTGGAGTGCGATCTTGACCAGGTACGGGCGATTCGCAAAAGCCGGCTTCAGACGCTTGCGATTGGCCAGCCCGCTGAGACGAAACTGCCGCTGTGTCTGGTGGCCAATGAAAACTACCACCAGTTCCGCACAATGTTAGTGCATGCTGATCCAAATGCTGAGGTGCTGACCCTGGATGCAGCCACTGCCGACGCATTGAAATGTGAACATGGCGGCAAGATACGCGTGGTGCGTTTGCACCCGGAGGAGAAAGTAGCATGAGCAATTTTATCAATGGCGTCTGGGTGAACGGACAAGGTGAAACCTTACTCAAGCAGAATCCGGTTTCAGGTGACGTGCTGTGGCAAGGTACGGCTGCGGATGACGAGCAGGTTGTACAGGCTTGCCGTGCCGCCCGGAGTGCTTTTGCCGGCTGGGCAAAGCGTGGCTTTAGCGAGCGTCAGGCGATCGTTGAACGCTTTGCGACGTTGCTGGAAACGCACAAAGAGCGGCTAACCGAGATTATTGCGGCAGAGACCAGTAAGCCACGCTGGGAAGCGGCCACTGAAATTACCGCCATGATCAATAAAGTGGCTATCTCAATTAAAGCCTACCATACCCGTACCGGTGAAACCCATACGCCGATGCCGGATGGCGCTGCGACCTTACGCCATCGTCCCCATGGGGTGCTGGCTGTCTTTGGCCCTTACAATTTTCCCGGACATCTCCCTAACGGACATATTGTCCCAGGGCTACTGGCGGGAAATACCCTTATTTTTAAACCCAGCGAATTAACCCCACTGATTGGTGAAGAGGTGATGAAGCTATGGCAGCAGGCGGGACTCCCTGATGGGGTACTTAACCTACTGCAAGGGGGGGCGGCTACCGGACGTAGCCTGGCCCGGCAAGCAGAATTGGATGGTCTGTTATTTACCGGTAGCGCTTCGACCGGCTATCAGCTGCATCGCCAGTTTGCCGGGCATCCGGAGAAAATTCTCGCTCTGGAAATGGGCGGCAATAACCCGTTGATTGTTGATGATCCTGCGGATCTGGACGGTGCCGTACATGTTGCAATCCAGTCGGCCTTTATCACCGCCGGGCAGCGCTGTACCTGCGCCCGGCGTCTGCTGGTGAAAGAGGGAGCACAGGGTGATGCGTTTATTCGTCGGCTGGTGGAAGTCGCGTCGCGGATACAACCCGGAGAGTGGGATGCCAGTCCACAACCCTTTATGGGCGGTTTGATTACTCCCTTTGCCGCAGAACAGGTGCTGGTCGCCTGGCTGGCACATTTAGCCCGTGGCGGAAAGCCCTTACTGGAACCGAAGCAGGTGAGGGCAGGGAGTTCATTATTGTCACCAGGGATTATTGAATTAACGGACGTGGTTTCTGTTCCTGATGAAGAGGTGTTCGGGCCGCTACTGACCGTGTATCGCTATGCGGAATTTGACGAGGCTATTCGCCTGGCAAACGACACCCGTTATGGTCTGGCCTGCGGCCTGATTTCACCTGACCGTGAAAAGTTTGAGCAACTCCTGCTGGAAGCCCGTGCCGGGATTGTTAACTGGAACAAACCCCTCACTGGCGCAGCCAGTACCGCACCTTTTGGTGGTACTGGCGCATCTGGAAATCATCGGCCCAGTGCCTGGTATGCCGCCGACTATTGTGCCTGGCCGATGGCAAGCCTAGAAAGTCCGAATTTTGCGCTGCCTGCGGTTCTTGGGCCGGGGCTCGATTTTAGCGCCGAGGAGTCCGTATGAAAAAAGCGCGTGAAGCCAACTTTGACGGGCTGGTTGGACTGACTCACCACTATGCAGGGCTCTCTTTTGGGAATGAAGCCTCGACTCAGCATAAGCACCAGGTATCCAACCCAAGGCTTGCTGCCCGGCAAGGGCTGGCAAAAATGAAAGCGTTGTCCGATGCGGGTTATCCCCAGGGGGTGATCCCGCCTCAGGAGCGCCCGAACGTGGCACTGCTGCGCCAGATAGGTTTTAGCGGTACCGATGCGCAGGTGGTGGAAAAGGCGGCAAAACAGGCGCCACAGTTATTGTCTGCCGCCAGCTCAGCCTCCTCTATGTGGGTGGCTAACGCCGCTACGGTAGCGCCGTCAGCGGATACTCTGGATGGCAAAGTACATCTGACCGTTGCTAATCTGAATAATAAATTTCACCGGGCCAGCGAGGCACCGACGACTGAGCGACTGTTAAGCGCGATTTTTCGTGACGAGGAGTATTTCGCGGTACATGAAGCACTGCCTCAGGTCGCCCTGTTTGGTGATGAAGGTGCGGCTAACCATAATCGTCTGGCGACAGAGTACGGTGATGCCGGGCTACAGCTGTTTGTTTATGGCCGGGAAGATGCCAGACCACTGCAAGGGCCACAACGCTATCCGGCCAGGCAAACGCTGGAGGCGAGCCAGGCGGTGGCGCGACTCAATCAGGTTCGGCCAGAGCAGGCGCTGTTTGTTCAACAAAATCCGGCGGTCATTGATCAGGGCGTTTTTCATAACGACGTTATTGCGGTTACTAACCGTAATGTTCTGTTTTGTCATCAGCACGCTTTTTTACGTCAGGAAGATCTCTACGCTCAACTGCGTGAAAGGGTGCCGGGTTTTATGCCGATAGAAGTGCCCGCCGATGAGGTTTCAGTGGCTGATGCCGTTAATACTTACCTGTTTAACAGCCAGCTACTTAGCCAGGATAACGGCAGTATGACGCTGGTACTGCCTGAAGAGTCACGTCAGCATCCTGGCGTCTGGCGCTATCTGAATCAGCTCTGTGAAGCCAATAACCCGATTCAAACGTTACAGGTTTTCTCGTTACAAGAGAGTATGGCGAATGGCGGTGGCCCGGCTTGTCTGCGTTTACGGGTGGTACTCAGTGACGCTGAATTAGCGGCAGTGAATCCAGCGGTAATGATGAATGACCGTTTGTTTAACAGGCTTAATGCCTGGGTTGATCGCTGGTATCGTGACAGACTGACGCTGGATGATTTAGCAGACCCATCGTTACTGCGTGAAGGGCGTGATGCCCTGGACGAACTCACGCGATTACTGAACCTCGGTGCGGTTTATCCTTTCCAGCAATAACAGGGAGTCATATGGGATACTTTTTAACCCAGACGCTAGCGGGTGGCATGCCACCCGTGACCAGCGGAAGTAATGAATACGGGACATGGCAGTGGTGGGATGAAGGGATTCTGACTTTTTCCCCACGCCAGAAGGCAGAACAGGCCTTACTGTTATCGGTGGGTATTCACGGCAATGAAACGGCTCCTGTAGAGCTATTGATGCCGTGGGTGGATGAGCTGCTGGCAGGGAAAGTGTCGGTTGCATGGCGTCTGATGGTGGTATTAGGTAATCCGGCAGCGTTAGCTGAACAAAAACGCTATCTTCACAGCGACCTGAATCGGATGTTTGGCGGCCGCTGGCAGACATTTCCTGAAAGTCCGGAAACTCAGCGTGCTTGCTTGCTTGAACAGGCGGTGACGCGTTTCTGGAATGAAGGGCAGGAGTCTCGTCGCTGGCACCTGGATATGCATACGGCTATTCGTGAGTCATGCCATCCACGTTTTGGCGTGCTGCCGTTCCGGGAGGTGGCTTATGAGGCCGACTTTCTGGAGTGGTTAGGTGACGCAGGACTTGAAGCTTTAGTCTTTCACCAAAAGCCGGCGGGGACGTTCAGCCATTTCACCTGTGAACATTTTAATGCCAGTAGTTGTACTCTGGAACTAGGGAAGGCGCGGCGTTTTGGTGAAAATGTGCTGGAAACATTCGCCACTACCAAAGAAGCGCTGTATGCCTTATTAGCGGGCGTCACCGCCACGCAAACGCGTCAGCCACCGCTACAGTATCGTGTCACTCAGCAAATCACCCGCACCTCAGAGAACTTCATCCTGCATATGTCTGATGATACGCGGAATTTTACCCCCTTTATTCGCGGCACCTGTCTGGCGGAAGACGGTATCAACCAAAGCATTGTTCAAAAAGAGACGGAGTACGTGTTGTTTCCTAATCCTGATGTGGCGCTGGGATTACGTGCAGGTTTAATGCTTGAGAAAATTTGAGACGGATAATTGTACAAAAACAACCTCTGGATAAGGTAAGATAGAGGTTGTTTGCTCCCTGTTTTCGCGCCTTTATCGGCATTTTGTAGCAATTATCCTCCCGTTAATTCTTATTCTCTTCACAATCCGCGCACATTTCATTTTCTGCTTTCAATGATTTACCTGCTCTGTCATTCCATTGACTCTCTTGCGGATAGAATAGAACTCGATAAGCGGCACGTGCCGTACAGGTAAATGAAGAAAGAAGGATAAGACTATGAAAAAAATTACAGCTCTCTTTGTGGCATCTACTCTGGCGTTAGGCGCAGTTAATCTGGCTCATGCGGCAGAAACTACGCCAGCAGATAACGCTAAAATGGATGCACCCGCTAAGCATCATAAAGGTGGGCGTGATGGTGAGCATGGCAACATGTTTAAAGGTCTGAACCTCACCGATGCACAGAAACAGCAGATCCGTACCATCATGCAAGAAAAACATGGCCAGATGAAAGGGTCATGGCAGCAAGATAAACGCGGAATGCATGACTTAGTCGCCAGTGAAAGCTTCGATAAAGCGAAAGCGCAGGCACAGGTTGATAAAATGGCTGAAAACTACAAAGTCCGTATGTTATCGCATATGGAAAATCAGAATAAGATCTACAACATTCTGACTCCGGAACAAAAAAAGCAGTTTAATGACAAATTTGAGAAACGTCTTACAGAACGTTCTGATCGCCAGGGTAAAATGGCGACCAATCAGTAATCGCTGATAAAAATTAAGACCGTCAGTGTTGTCCATAATGCCGATTGATGCAGTGGACAGCGCTGGCGGTTTTTTTATTTTACGGCCCCGTCAGTGCGGTTTACCCTCATTTTCCCCCATCAGTAATTGTTAACAACTCAGCATCTCCCTCTGCCAATATCTGCCAATATCTGGCAATATGCTTCCGTTCGTTTTTAATGATAAAAATAATAACGGCATGGCATCGTCACAGACGGTCATAATTAAAATCTCACGCCTGCCGATAACAAAAGTAATCATCTTTTGCACTAAAGAGAGTTCACCAGGAGTGATGATGGATTTTTTTGACCTACGAAAAGTACCGGTCAATCTGTGGCGAAATGGCGCTGGAGAAACCCGAGAAATTTGCTGCTTTCCACCCGCTGCCCGTGACTTTAACTGGCGGGCCAGTATTGCCTCAATTGCCAGTAGTGGGGATTTCACGGTTATTCCTCAGGTTGACAGGGTTGTCACTATGCTGGAAGGCAGTGAGGTTGTGCTCGATGGCGGAACGGCATTTCGTCATACGCTTAAACGTCATCAGCCTTTTGCCTTTGCGGGTGAACAGCCGGTGAAAGCTGAGCTGAGTAGTGGAATGTCACTCGATTTTAACATCATGACCCGGCGAGACAGGTGTCATGCCCGTGTCAGGGTCGCTGACAGAACCTTTAAAACATCGGCAGCACGTGGTGGCGTAGTTTTTGTCTTAAGCGGTGAATGGCAGCTGGGTGATAAATTATTAGGTCAGGACCAGGGCGCATGGTGGGGAGAGGGCAGTCATACCTTACGTTTACTGAAAAGTGAGGGACAGCTGCTGTTTAATGAAATAACCTATTTATAGTCGCAGCTGACCCGGTGCTAACAGTGAAGAGAACCTTCTTCACTGTTTTGTTTTCTGCGGATTTATCCGTGATGAGGAAGGATGTTGATAACCGCCTCTGTAGCCCCATTTTTTAAGACACGCAATGAATGAGGTAAGGTACTGAGCGTCTGTTTTACCGGAAGGATGTCGATACCCTGGCCTAAAAAGACCGGAATGGTGGTAATAAAAAGCTGTTGTAACTCCCCCGCGTCGGCAAACCAGGCCGCAGTTTTTCCGCCACCCACCAGCCAGACATCTTTCCCTTTTGCCGCCTGTCTGGCAAGCTCTGCTACAGTGCTGGCATCACCTGTGACTTGCGTAATATTTAAATCTTCAGGGATAACCAAAGAGTTACTAGTGATAACAAAAGCCGGGATCTGGCTATAAGGCCAGCTATTCGCCGCGTGGGTCATAATCCAGCGATAGGTTTCAGCCCCCATCACCACCGCCCCAATCGACTGATAGAACGCCTCATAAGGGGTGGCATCTTCTGCTGGCGGGAAATTCTCCAGCCAGTCTAGCTGGTGGTCCGTTGTTGCAATATAACCATCCTGTGACGCGGCAACATAATAGATAATCTTTGACATAGGTATTCCTGGTTTCCATTACTATTACTGTTCTTTTATACAGTATAACGGTTTCCAGAAAAAGAAACAGATCCTGTTATCGATAACGTCGTGTTGCCAGCCAGCAGATTAAAGAACCCGCAACCACCATGATAACGCCTTGCCAGAATGGGAAACCCGGACGCAAACCCAGCCATAAACTGGCAAGCAGAGCAGAGCTTACTGGCGTGAAATAGGATGCGGTTGCCAGTAATGTCATATTTCCTGCCTGTATCCCGCGATTCCATACCGAATAAGCAACCGCGGTAGATATTCCCATAAATAGCAGTTGTAATGTAGGAGCAAGAGTAAAGCTGATGGCAGGCTGGCTGGTGAGGGCATACTTGACCCACAGAACAGCGGCGGTGGCGCAAAAAAACAGACTCACGCCACTTTTACCTTCACTAAAGCGGCGCGTCAGATTGCAGTACAGCGCCCAGGTGATCGCTGCGGTAAAGGCCAATCCATAAGGGAGCGGGTTGCTTTCAATATTGTGCCACATTGAGGCGAGTGAACCGCCACTGCTCTCCTGCATCACCAGAAATACACCGCCCAGAGTCAGTACCATTCCGGGCCATAACCAGAAACTGCTACGCTGACCATTGATGAACAGGGACAATACAATGGTCAGACAGGGCCAGAGATAGTTAATTAAGCCGAGTTCAAGTGACTGAGTGCGTGTTTCTGCCAGACCGATAGCCAGTGCAAAGCAAATTTCATAACTGACAAATAAAATACCGGCAGAAAATAAATATCGGCGTGGTAGTTCTCTGATTTTAGGTAAGCCCCGCGATAGACATAAAGCTATTGCGCTGACGGTATAAATCAGTGCTGCACCGCCGGTGGCACCAAAATGCTCACTGATACTGCGTAACAGACCAACTGAGGTGCTCCACAGGAGGATGGCAACCAGGCCAATAGCCGTGGCCCGAGAGGATGGACTCATAAATTTCTCTGATAAAACAAGACGGTAACTTAGCATGCTCAGAGCAGTACTGACTGCCCTGAGCCAGAGCGGCTATTTTTTCCAAAAATCATCAAATACAGTGATCGGTAAACGGCGTTTATGTTCCGTTTTCAAGTACCAGTTCTCAATGATCTTTTGCGTGGCTTCATCCAGGGTTTTACCTTCGAGATAATCATCGATTTGCTGATAGGTGACACCGAGAGCAGCTTCATCAGGCAGTGAAGGGCGGTCATCTTCAAGATCGGCGGTTGGCGTTTTTAAATACAGATGTTCCGGGCAGTTCAGGGCTTTCAGTAGCATTTTCCCCTGACGTTTATTGAGACGGAACAGTGGATTGATATCGGTACCGCCATCACCATATTTAGTATAGAAACCGGTGAGCGCTTCTGCTGCATGGTCAGTTCCGACCACCACACCTTGCGTCATGCTAGCAATGCTATATTGCACTTTCATGCGCTCGCGTGCTTTTTCATTACCCCGCACAAAATCACTGACTTCAATACCTGCATCACGCAAGGCTTGTTCACTGGCCAGTACCGCAGCTTTGATATTGACGGTTAACACGCGGTCAGGCTGAATAAACTGAATGGCATCCTGGCAATCTTGCTCATCAGCCTGAATACCGAAAGGCAGGCGTACCGCAATAAACTGATAACCATTATTGCCGGTTTCTGCGCGCAGTTCGCTGATGGCCATCTGGCATAGTTTACCGGCGAGAGTTGAATCCTGACCACCACTGATGCCCAGCACCAGTGATTTGATAAACGGATAGGTTGCCAGATAAGATTTTAGGAAATTAACGCTCAGACGAATTTCCTGGTCGCTTTCTATTTCTGGCTTCACACCTAATGCCTGAATGATTGCCTGCTGCAGACTCATTGATACCTCCGGTTACGGACTACCTGCGGTGTGCAAGTATAACCCCTTGAACAATAAAATTACCTGTTTGCTCT
>Ga0308165_1003509_pt1 | contig 16733 bp, 13 predicted proteins | sample PhyWR2_FD_201032 | JGI IMG/M metagenome (GOLD analysis project Ga0308165, IMG submission 201032) | Phyllosphere microbial communities from UC Gill Tract Community Farm, Albany, California, United States - DLSLW.R2 | ecosystem: Host-associated > Plants > Phyllosphere > Unclassified | place: USA...
CGCTGGCAGATGACGGTGCGGCTGAAGGCGCCGCACGGCAACAGCAACCCGTTCGGCTTTGACTACGAGCTCTGGCTCTGGGAGCAGGGCGTGCAGGCCACCGGCTACGTGCGCGCCGGGCCGCACGACCCGCCACCGCGCAGGCTTGCCGGCGCCGGCGCCTGGAGCCATGCCGTCGAGCGGGCGCGCCAGTCGGTGCGCGAAGACATCTACCAGCGCATCGACGACCGCCAGCGCGCCGGCGTGCTGGCCGCGCTGGTCATGGGCGACCAAAATGCCATCGAGCGGGCCGATTGGGACGTGTTTCGGGCAACGGGTGTGGCGCACCTGATGAGCATTTCCGGGCTGCACATCACCATGTTCGCTTGGGCCGCGTCGCTGCTGATCGGGCAGCTCTGGCGCCGCTCGGCGCGGCTGACGCCACGGCTGTGCCTGGCGGTGCCCGCCAGCCGGGCCGGCGCGCTGGGCGGCCTGGCGCTGGCGGCGCTGTATGCACTGTTTTCGGGCTGGGGCGTGCCGGCGCAGCGCACCATCTGGATGCTGGCGACCGTCGTGCTGCTGCGCCAAAGCGGCCGGCAGTGGCCCTGGCTGCCGACCTGGCTGCTGGCCATGGCGGTGGTCGTGGCAATTGACCCGTGGGCCTTGATGCAGGCGGGTTTCTGGCTGTCGTTCGTGGCGGTGGGCGTGCTGTTTGCTACGGATTCAGGAGCGCCAGGCGCAGGCGCAGCAAGGGAAAGCGGCCGATTTGGCATGAAAACGCTCCCGCGCTGGCTGGCCGCGCCGCTGGCCGGGCTGCTGCACTCGGCGCGCGAGCAATGGGTGGTCACGCTGGCGCTCACGCCGCTGTCGCTGCTGCTGTTCAACCAGGTGTCGCTGGTCGGGCTGCTGGCCAATGCGCTGGCGATTCCCTGGGTCACGCTCCTGGTGACGCCGCTGGCCATGGGCGGCGTGCTGTATGCACCATTGTGGGATGTGGCGGGCACTGCGGTGGGGCTGCTGGCCTGGTTTCTCCAAGCGCTGTCGCGTTGGCCGCTGGCCTCGGTCGATGTGGCGGCCGCCCCTTTGTGGTGCGCCGTGGCCGGCGTGCTCGGCGGCGGTCTGGTCGCGATGCGGCTGCCCTGGCGCTGGCGCGCGCTGGGCGTGCCGCTGCTGCTGCCGGTGCTGCTGTGGCAGCCGGCGCGCGTGGCGACGGGCCAGTTCGAGCTGCTGGCCGCCGACATCGGCCAGGGCAATGCGGTGCTGGTGCGCACCAAAGGCCACAGCCTGCTGTACGACGCCGGCCCGCGCTTTTCGCCCGACAACGATGCCGGCCAGCGCGTGCTGGTGCCGCTGCTTCGCGCGCTGGGCGAGCGCATCGACATCGTGATGCTCAGCCACCGCGACAGCGACCATACCGGCGGCGCGCCGGCCGTGCTGGCGATGCAGCCGCAGGCCCGGCTGACGAGTTCCATCGAGGACGGCCACCCGCTGCAGGCGCTGCGTCCGTCCGGGCGCTGCATGGCCGGCCAGCGCTGGGCCTGGGACGGGGTGGCGTTCGAGGTGCTGCACCCGGCTGCCGGCGACTACGCGGCGCCCGCCAGCACCAATGCGCTGAGCTGCGTGCTGCGCATCTCCAATGGCGCGCGCACGGCCTTGCTGGTGGGCGACATCGAGGCGCCGCAGGAGGCGAGGCTGGTCGGCGCCGACCCGGCGCGGCTGAAGGCCGACTTCCTGCTGGTGCCGCACCACGGCAGCAAGACCTCGTCGAGCGCGGCGTTCCTGGATGCGGTGCGGCCGCAGGTGGCGCTGGCGCAGGCCGGCTACCGAAACCGCTTCGGCCACCCGGCCGCGCTGGTGGCGGCGCGCTACGAGGCACGCGGCGTCCGGCTGGCGCGCTCGGATGCCTGCGGCGCGGCCCGCTGGCAAAGTGATGCGCCGGCGCAGATCACGTGCCAGCGGCAGGCGCAGCCGCACTACTGGCAGCCCGGACAGACGCACTAAATATCCTCCGGCCTACATTTGCGTGGCGCATTACTTGCTAAGCTATCCGGGGAGTCTCCAATAATTGCAAAACTAGCCGGAACCAGACGCTTATGAGCCGATTGATGTTTGACGAGATGAATGCGGGCACGGACAGCGTGCGCAAACACTACCAGGACTACCAGCGCTGGCTGGCCCTGCAGCCGGCCGAAGTGATGCAGGCGCGCCGCGCCGAAGCCGAGATCATCTTTCGGCGGGTCGGCATCACCTTTGCCGTCTATGGCGACAAGGACGAGGACGGCTCGGGCACCGAGCGCCTGATTCCGTTCGACCTGATTCCGCGCATCATTCCGGCCCACGAATGGGGCAGCATGGAAAAGGGCCTGGTGCAGCGCGTCACGGCGCTCAACCGCTTCATCCACGACGTGTACCACGACCAGGAGATCCTCAAGGCCGGCGTGATTCCGTCCGAGCAGATCTTCCAGAACGCGCAGTTCCGCCCCGAGATGATCGGCGTCAGCGTGCCGGGCAACATCTACTCGCACATCAGCGGCATCGACATCGTGCGCGCCCCCGATGCCAAGGGCGAGGGCGAGTACTACGTGCTCGAAGACAACCTGCGCGTGCCCAGCGGCGTGAGCTACATGCTCGAAGACCGCAAGATGATGATGCGCCTGTTTCCCGAGCTGTTCAGCCAGAACCGCGTTGCCCCGGTCGAGCACTACCCCGACCTGTTGCTGGAGACCCTGCGCGCCATGGCGCCGCCGGCCACCGCCGAACCCACCGTGGTGGTGCTCACGCCGGGCATGTACAACTCGGCCTATTTCGAGCATGCGTTCCTGGCCCAGCAGATGGGCGTCGAGCTGGTCGAAGGACTGGACCTCTTCGTCAAGGACAATTTTGTGTACATGCGCACCACGCGCGGCCCCAAGCGCGTCGATGTGATCTACCGCCGCGTCGATGACGACTTTCTCGACCCGCTGGCCTTCAAGCCCAATTCCACCCTGGGCTGCGCGGGCCTGCTGAACGTGTACCGCAGCGGCAACGTGGCGATCTGTAACGCCATCGGCACCGGCGTGGCCGACGACAAGTCGATCTATCCCTACGTGCCCAAGATGATCGAGTTCTACCTGGGCGAAAAGCCGATCCTGAAAAACGTGCCGACCTACATGTGCCGCAACAAGGACGAGTTGGCCTACACGCTGGCCAACCTCAAGGATCTGGTCGTCAAGGAGGTGCATGGCGCCGGCGGCTACGGCATGCTCGTCGGCCCGGCCGCGACCCAGGCCGAGATCGAGGACTTCCGGCGCGCCATTCTGGCCAATCCGGCCGGCTACATCGCCCAGCCCACGCTCAGCCTCTCGACCTGCCCGACGTATGTCGAAAGCGGCATCGCGCCGCGCCACATCGACCTGCGGCCCTTTGTGCTGAGCGGCAAGGAGGTGCAGATGGTGCCCGGCGGCCTGACGCGCGTGGCGCTCAAGGACGGCTCGCTGGTGGTCAATTCGTCGCAGGGCGGCGGCACCAAGGACACCTGGATTCTGGAAGCCGGTCCCGCGTCCGCCGCCACGCAATCACAGTCGCAGTCGCAGTCCAACACGCAAACGCAAACGCAATCGCAAACGCAGTCGCCATCCAAACTAGCCGCCCTGGGAGCCTGAGAAACCTATGCTGTCACGCACCGCCGATCACCTGTTCTGGATGTCGCGCTACACCGAGCGCGCCGAAAACACCGCCCGCCTGCTCGATGTCAACTACCAGACCGCGCTGCTGCCGCAATCGACCGCCGAAGCCCAGACCGGCTGGCGCGGCCTGCTGAGCATCAGCGAATTGAAGCCCGCCTATGCCGCCAAGTATGGCGAAAGCATCACCGCGCGCGACGTGATGGACTTCATGGTGCGCGACGAGAAGAACCCGTCGAGCATCGTCTCGTGCCTGCGCAACGCGCGCGAGAACGCCCGCGCCGTGCGCGGCACGCTGACCACCGAGGTCTGGGAAACCCAGAACCAGACCTACCTGGAAGTGGTCCGCATGCTGCGCAACGGCGACTTCGAGCGCGACCCGAGCCGCTTTTTTGAATGGGTCAAGTTCCGCTCGCATCTCTCGCGCGGCGTGACCGCCGGCACCATGCTGCAGGACGAGGCGTTTCACTTTTTACGGCTGGGCACCTTCCTGGAGCGCGCCGACAACACCGCCCGGCTGGTCGATGTGAAATTCCACGCCATCCAGAGCGACTTCCCCGGCGTGGCCGACGAGGAAGAGCAGCAGCATGATTTCTACCACTGGAGCGCGATCTTGCGCAGCGTCTCGGCCTTCGAGGTGTACCGCAAGGTGTACCGCGATGTCATCAAGCCCGAGCGCGTGGCCGAGCTCCTGATCCTGCGCCCGGACATGCCGCGCTCGCTGCTGGGTTGCCTGAACGAGGTCATCATGAACCTGTCGATGGTCACCAGCGACCCGCTGAGCGAAACCCAGCGCCGCGCCGGCAAGCTGCGCTCGGACCTGCAGTACGCGCGCATCGACGAGATTCTGGCGGCTGGCCTGCATGCGTTTCTGGTCCAGTTCCTGGACCGGGTCAACGAGCTGGGCGCGCACATCAGCCGCGAGTTCCTGGTGCCGGTCACCCGCTAGGCGCGTTTTTTCTGGCTCGCACCAACGCAAAGGCTGGACTGCCCCGATGAAGCTGCATGTCAGGCACACCACGGATTACCGCTACACCCAGCCCCTGCGCTATGCGCTGCAGACGCTGTGGCTCACGCCGCCGAGCTGCCTGGCGCAAACCGTCGGCTTCTGGAGCCTGGGCGCGCCTGAAAAGCTGTTTGCCCAGACCGACGCCTTCGGCAACAGCATCCACTCCTACACCTTTGTCGGCCAGGCGGCCGACAACGTGCGCTGGAGCCTGGTGAATGCGGCCGGCCAGGTCGAAACCCTGGGCATCGCCGAATTCACCGACGCCGACAGCCTGCCGCTGGCCGATCTGTACCTGCGCGCCTCGCCGCTGGCTTCGCCGCATCCGCGGCTGGCCGATTTCGGCCGGCGCTTCATCAGCGGCCGGGCCGGCACGGGAAAAGCCGATCTGCAAGAGATTCTGGCCTTGAGCGCAGGCGTGGCAAGCGCTGTCAGCTATCAAAAAAATAGCACCAATGTCACCACCACGGCGCTGCAGGCCTTCGAGGCCGGCGCCGGCGTGTGCCAGGATCAGGCGCATGTCATGGTCGCCGTCTGCCGCAGCCTGGGAATTCCAGCGCGCTACGTCAGCGGCTACTTCTACGCCGCCAACGAGCCCGACCTGGCCAGCCATGCCTGGGCCGATGTCTGCCTGGACATGGCCGCCCGGCGCTGGGTGAGCATCGACGTGACGCATCACTGCCTGATCGACGAGCGCCATGTGCGCCTGGCCATGGGCACCGACTACAACGCCTGCCCGCCCAGCAAGGGCGTGCGCCACGGCGGCGGCGAGGAGTCGATGACGGTCAGCATCACCATCGAGCCGGTCTGAAATCCCACGTCCTGGCCTCTTCGCACAAGGGCCAGGCGCTGCGTTTTGCAGGTCCGGCCTCGGCGCGGGATGTGAGATTTTTCCGACGGCACCTTTTCAACAAGGCTGACACACGGCGCGCAAAGAGCGCGGGAACCTGATGGTCCTGGCCGGCATGTGGCTGGCCTCAACCGTCGGCGCGGGCTGGGCTCGCATCGGCTTAAAGGAGATGATCATGGCTTCTTCAGGAAATCAAGGCAACCAAGGCAACCAAGGCAAACAAGGCGGCGACACCTCCAACCGCGGCTTTGCTTCCATGGACCAGGACAAGCAGCGCGACATCGCCAGCCAGGGCGGCAAGGCGGCCCATGAGAAAGGCACTGCGCATGAGTTCTCTTCCGACGAGGCACGCGAGGCCGGGCGCCAGGGCGGCAAGGCCGCACACGAAAAAGGCACGGCGCACGAGTTCTCTTCGGAGGAAGCCCGTGAAGCCGGACGCAAGGGCGGGCAGGCCAGCGGCGGCGGCAACCAAGGTGGCGGCAGCCAGGGCGGCCGCTGAAGGGCAGGCTGATTGATTGAGGTTTGAAAGGGGCGCTTCGGCGCCCTTGCCGGTTTAAGAAAGCACCGCTTCGCAGCCGCCGTCCTGCGCTCATTCCGGCCGTACCAGACCGCTTTTTGCTGCCCCAAAACAGCCGATGACCGGGCCTTGTTCCAGCTTCAGCCATCGGCAGCAAGCCCGGCAGGTACCCGCAGGCGCCGCCTGGCCTGCCACCCAAGGAGTACAGCACATGAATGAAGAGTTTTTCGATTGCCTGCAACTGTGCAGCGACTGCGCTGCGCAGTGCCACCAGTGCGCGGCCGCGTGCCTGCAGGAAGACGACGTCAAGAGCATGGCGCGCTGCATTGCGCTTGATCTGGATTGTGCCGAAGCCTGTACTTTCGCCGCATCGGCCATGGCCCGCACCAGCCCGCATGCCCAGGCCATCTGCGCCCTGTGCGCCGATATTTGCCAAGCTTGCGGCGAAGAATGCCGGCAGCACGAAATGGACCACTGCCAGGAATGCGCCGCCATCTGCCTGGCGTGCGCCGATGCCTGCCGCAGCATGGCCGCTGCTGCCTGAGTTGAGCTCAGCTGCTCGGCCTCAACGCCTGGCCCCGCGCAAGGCCTGCCGTGAAAGGCCGATGGGCGGGCCGCTCAATCCCAACCCCGGTTGGAGCGTGTTTTCACGCGCCTCCTTGCTTTCTCAGGCGCTCAGATCGACCCGCACCCGGCCGCGCACCTGCCCGTCCAGCAGGCGCGGCGCCAGTGCGACCACCGCGTCCAGAGCGATGGTTTCGGTGTTGGCTTGCAGTACCTCGGCCGGCAGCTCGCTGGCCAGCCGCGTCCAGGCCACCAGCCGGCGCTCCATGGGCGCCTGCACGCTGTCCACGCCGGCCAGTGTCACGCCGCGCAGGATGAAGGGCGCGACGCTGGACGGAAAATCCATGCCCTGCGCCAGGCCGCAGGCGGCCACCGTGCCGCCGTATTTCAGGCCGGCGCAGACGTTGGCCAGGGTGTGGCTGCCCACGCTGTCGATGGCCGCCGCCCAGCGTTCCTTTTGCAGCGGCTTGCCCGGCGCGCTCAAAGTTGCGCGGTCAATCAGTTCGCTGGCGCCGAGCTGCTTCAGATGCTCGGCCTCGGCCAGGCGCCCGGTCGAGGCATGCACCTCGAAACCCAGGCGCGCCAGCAGCGCAATCGCGATGCTGCCCACGCCGCCGTTGGCGCCGGTCACCAGCACCGGGCCGGCCCCGGGCGCAACGCCGTGGGCCTGCAGCGCCATCACGCACAGCATGGCCGTGTAGCCGGCCGTGCCGATCGCCATGCTCTGCCGCGCATCCATGCCCTGCGGCATCGGCACCAGCCAGTCGGCCTTGACGCGCGCCTTTTGCGCCAGCCCGCCCCAGTGGGTTTCGCCCACGCCCCAGCCGTTGAGCAGCACCGCGTCGCCGGGCCTGAAGCGCGCATCGCTGCTTTGCGCCACCGTGCCGGCCAGGTCGATGCCCGGCACCATCGGGAACTTGCGCACCACCGGAATGCGGCCGGTGATGGCCAGCGCGTCCTTGTAGTTGACGGTCGAATACGCCACATCGACCAGCACCTCGCCCTCGGGCAGCTGGGCTTCGTCCAGCGAGGCGATCTCGGCCTGGGTGGCGCCTTCGGGGTTTTGGGTCAGGAGCAGGGCTTTGAACATGTGGTTTTCCTTTGTCGTCATGAAGAAGGTGGGGCAGGCGTTCGCGCCTGCATCGTAGCGTGCCCGCCTGGGCGCGGCGCAAGCCGGCTGTTTCTCATGGTTGCAATGTCGCCATGGCCGTGGATGCCGCCGCCGCTGCGGCAGGCGGTGCGAAGGGTGGTGCGAAGGACGGGCCAGCGCGCCAGCCACACGGAGCCGAAAACCAGTTTTTCGGCATCGAACAGGCCATTTGCGCAGGCGCCGTCTGCACAGGCAGCTATTGATTTAATAGCGAACCTGCCAGCCTTCCTGAAGGCCGCGATGGCCGGCCAAACGGCTTGCCCCGCTGGCACGCTCAGGAGCGGGCCGGTTTTTTTGGGTGCGCGGGCTTGCCCAGCTCCTTCCAGCTGGTCTCGGCCATGTCGATGCCGAAGTGCTTGGCGGCCAGCCGGATGTTCTCGAAGGCGGCGTCGCGTTCGGCGTCGCTCACGCCTTGCACCTGGTCGAAGCGGGCCAGCGCATTCCTGACATGCGCCGCATCGGTCAGCGGCTCCTTGCGCTGCTTGGAAAAGGCAAAGGCGCTGTCGGGAAGATGCTCGCGCTCCTGGCTGCTCAGCTCACCATGCGCGGGATGCGGCTTCCATGTGGGATGGGTCATTTCAAGGCTCCTGGTTGAGGCGCGGGCGCCTGCCCGATTGCCGGCAGGCGCCGCGCCGCATGCGCCTGGCCGCCCGGGCTCAGGGCTGGCGATCCATCTCCTGCCGGACTTCGCACCCCAATTCAATCACCGCCATGGCGTAGTAGCTGCTCCAGTTGTAACGGGTGATGACGTAGAAATTCTCGGTGCCGGCCACGTAGCTGGGCGCGTCGGGCCCGTTGAGCAGCTCGATGAGCGCCAGCGGGCCGGTGTGTTCCAGCGCCGCGCCCTGGAGCACCGCGCCCTTGGCCATGAAGCTGGCCGGGCTGAAGGTCGGCAGGATGTCGGGCGCCATCAGCGCGTCCATGTCCAGGCGGCTGGCATCGAAGCCGACGGGGTAGTGCGTGGGCATGCCGCTTTTCCAGCCGTAGGCCTTGAAGTAGCTGGCGACCGAGCCGATCACGTCGGACGGGCTGTTCCACAGGTCGATGCGGTCGTCGCCGTCGAAGTCCACGGCGAACTTGGCCCAGCTGGACGGCATGAACTGCGGCATGCCCATGGCGCCGGCATAGCTGCCGCGCAGCGCGAACGGATCGGCATTGCGCCGGCTCTCCAGCGTCAGCAGCTGCTCGATCTCGCCCTTGAAATAGGCGCTGCGCTCCTGCGCGCGCGGATGGCTGGAAGGAAAATCAAAGGCCAGCGTGGCCAGCGCGTCCATTACCCGAAAGCTGCCGGTGTCGCGGCCGTAGATCGTCTCGACGCCGATGATGCCGACGATGATCTCGGGCGGCACGCCGTACTCGGCCTGGGCGCGCGCCAGGGCGCCTCGGTTGGCCTGCCAGAAGCTGACGCCGGCCCGGATGCGCACCGGGTCGATGAAGCGGCTGCGGTACACGCGCCAGTTCTTCACGAAGGCCTGGGTGGGCGGCTGCATCAGCCGCGCCACCGTGGGATGAAAGCGCGCCTGGCCGATGGTCTGGCGCACCCACTCTGGGTCGAGGTTGCGCCGGCCGGCCAGGTCGTCGGCAAAGGCCATGGCGTCTTCGCGCGTGGCGTACAGCGGTCCCTGCGCCTGCACGGCGCTGGCGCTGGCGCTGGCGGACACCTTTTTTTTCAAGGGTTTTGTCTCCCTTGCGCTTGCCACGCCTGCGCTGACAGCTATTAAAACAATAGCAATCTGAAGGCGAAAGGAAAAGGTTTGACGTGTCATGCGCGAAAAAAGAGGTGAAGCAAAGGCGGATTTTAAGCAGGCCAGCGCAGGCGGCTCAATTCCTGCCTGAGGCGGCCCAGCTGGCCCGGCCGGCGGGCCGGCGCCGTGGCCGCGCGGCCCGCAGGGGCGGCGCTGGCCGCATCGGCATAGCGCTGGCGCTCCAGCTGCAGCAGCCAGTCGTGCAGCGCCTGGCCCTCGGCGCCGAATTTTTCCTTCACCCGCCGGGCCAGCTCGCGCGGCGGCGTGGCCGGCGTGCTGTCGATGCCGGCGCGCGCCAGCCGCTTGCGCGCCCGGCCCAGGAGGCGCAGCCAGGGGTCGTGCTGCGCGCGCTCCCACAGCGCCCAGCCGCCGCCGGCCACGCTGGCCAGCACGACCGCGCCCAGCAGCAGGGTTGTCAGGTCCTGCCAGCCGGGCGCCTCGAAGCCGATGTCCTTGAGCAGCTTGAACTGCTGGCGCTGGGTGTAGCTGAGCACCCACTGGTTCCAGCCGTTGTTCAGCGCTTCCCAGGTGGCGCGCAACTGCGCGGCCAGGGTGGGGCTGAGGTTGCCGAAGGTCTGCGCCACCATGCCGCGCGGCGCGACCAGGCGCTGCGCGGCGCCGGTGCGCCCGGGCGCCACGGCCGAGGTCGGATCGACCCGCACCCAGCCGCGCCCGGCCAGCCAGACCTCGGCCCAGGCGTGCGCGTCGCTTTGCCGCACGACCCAGAAACCATCGACGCTGTTCATCTCGCCGCCCTGGTAGCCGGTGACGATGCGCGCCGGCACGTCCAGCGCGCGCATCAAAATGACGAAGCTCGACGCGATGTGTTCGCAAAAGCCCTCCTTGCGGTCAAACCAGAATTCGTCGGCCGTGTCGCGGCCATAGACGCCGGGCTCCAGCGTGTAGCTGTAGCCGCCGGTGCGCAGGCGCTCAAGCGCCGCCTCCACCAGCGCGGCCGCGCCGGCCCGGCTGTAGCGCGCATCGCGCCGCATCTCGGCGGCCAGCGCCAGCGTGCGCGGGTTGAAGCCCGGCGGCAGATCGACGTATTCGAGCAGGCCGAGCGCCTTTTGCCGCGGGCCGTGGCTGAACGACGGGTAGCTGCTGACCTTGTAGCGCACCAGGTCGGTCAGCGCCATGCTGGCCACCCACTGCAGGTCGTTCTGCATGCGCGGCTGGTAGCCGGCCAGCTCGGGGGGCTCGCTGGCCGCCTCCATGACGAACAGCCAGGGCCGCTGGGTTGGCTCCTGCGTGACCTCGTAGCGCACCGCTTCGCCGCTGACCTGCAGGTTGGCCGGCAGCGCGTAGCGCAGCGGCAGGCTTTCCCGCAGCGGCAGCCACTGCCGCCCGTCAAAGCCCGAGAGCACCGGGCCGCGAAAGTACATCTCGCGCTGCGGCGGCGGCTGGCCCTCGAAGCGGATGCGCAGGGCCACGCTGTCGTCCAGCGCCAGCGTGGCCATGGTGCCCACTTCCATGCGCGCGCTCAGGCCGCTGCGGCCGGTGGCCGGGTCGGTCGGCATGCCCCAGAGCGGCGCCATGCGCGGAAAGAGCATGAACAGCACCACCATGATGGGCGCGCCCAGCAGCGCCATGGCGCCGGCGGTGCGGGCGGCCTGCGCCAGCGGCGGGCGGCCCACCGGCATGTGTGCGTTGACCAGGGCGGTCAGGAGGCCCAGCAGGCCGATCACCATGCTCAGGGCCGTCAGCAGCGATTGCGAATGAAAGAAGTTGCTCAGGATGCAGAAAAACCCGAGGAAAAACACCACAAAGGCGTCGCGCCGGGCGCGCAGCTCCAGCGTCTTGAGCGTGAGCAGCACCACCAGCAGCGTCACGCCGGCCTCGCGCCCGATCAGCGTGCGGTGCGTGGCCAGCGTGGCGGCCGTGGTCAGCAGCAGCAGCAGCACCAGCCAGCGCTTGCGCGGCAGCGGCCGCGAGCGCAGCGCCAGGGCGCCGCGCCAGAGCAGCACCGCGCCGGCGCCCAGGCTGCACCACAGCGGCAGGTGGGCTACCTGCGGCAGCAGCACCCAGGCGATCACGGCGAGCAGGAACAGCGTGTCGCGGCCCTCACGCGGCAGCGTCTGCAAGGTATGCAGCAGGGTTGGGCGCGGTGTCAGCATGTGGCCAGCGCCTCCAGGCAGCGGCGCTTGTGCGCCTCGCCGCTGGCCGGCGCAATCTGCAGCCCCGGCAGGCGCAGGCCGTAGCGCAGGCCGAGCCGGTCGGCCTGCAGCACCCAGGCGCACAGCCGCGAGAGCTTTTGCTCCCAGCCGGCCGCGCCAGCCTGGCGCATGTCGAGCCAGAGTTCGTGGCGCTGGGCCGGCTGGGTGTCGCGCACGACCAGGCCGTTGCCCTGGTCGTCGGCCTTGGCGGCCTTTTTCCAGAGCACGCTGCGCAGCGCATCGCCGCGCCGGTAGCCGCGCACGCCGTCGAATTCGCCGCTGTCCTGCGCGCGCCCGGCCGCGCCCGCGCCCTGGGCGCGCGGCTCGCCGGGCGGCAGCGGCGGCGGGCTGGGCTCGGGCGCCGGATAGACCATGACCTGCGCGGCCGGCCGCCAGACCGTCCAGACGCGAAACGTGCCCAGCGGAAAGCGCGTCTCGGCCGTCAGCGTCGGCAGGCGGTGCAGGCCGCGCTGCAGCGGCGTGAAGGCCACCTGCACCACGCTGGAGCCCTGGGCCGGCACGTCGGTCCAGGACCATTGGCGCGCCTTGCCTTGCGGCGCGTCCAGCAGGCCCAGGCCGATGGCGTGGCGCGCGCTGCGCCGCGCATTCGTGAGCTGGATGTCAAAAGCAGCGCTGGCGCCTGCGTACTGTGCGCCGGGCGCTATTAAATTAAGAGCAAGGCCGCGCAGCGTGCCGTGGCAGACGTGCATGCCCACCAGCGCCGTGCCGGCCAGCAAGAAGGTCAGCAGGTAGCCCAGGTTGAGCTGGAAATTGATCGACGCGACCAGCAGCACCAGGAGCGTGAGCAACAGCATCAGGCCCGGGCGCGTGGGCAGGATGTAGACGGTGCGCTGGGTGAGCGTGATGCTGTCGGTGCAGGGCAGGCGCGACTCGAACCAGTGCGCCAGGCGCCTGCGCAGGCGCGGCGCCGGATTGGAAGGGAAGGCAGGCATGAAGAAAAATCGCCCTTCGCCTCAGGGCAGCGGTACGGCGTCGAGCATGGCGCGCACCTGCCCGACCGCGCCCCGGCCCGCGTCACTCACCGGCACCAAGCGGTGCGCGGCGGTCTGCGGCAGCACGGCGGCAATGTCGTCGGGCGCCACGTAGTCGCGCCCGCTCACGAACGCCTGCGCCTTGGCCGCGCGCATGATGGCGATCCCGGCGCGCGGGCTCAGGCCCTGCAAGAACCATCGGCCCGAGCGCGTGGCGGCGATCAGGTCCTGCAGGTAGTTCAGCAGCGGCTCGGCCGCGTGCACCTGCTGCACCAGGCGCTGCAGCTCGGCCAGCTCGGGCAGCGAGAGCACGGCCGGCAGGCCATCGAGCATGCCCCGCCGGTCGTGTCCGCGCAGCAGCTCGCGCTCGGCGGCGCGGTCGGGGTAGCCCAGCGAGATGCGCATGTGAAAGCGGTCCAGCTGCGACTCGGGCAGCGCGTAGGTGCCCAGCTGGTCGTGCGGATTTTGCGTGGCGATGACGAAAAAGGGCAGCGGCAGCGGCCGCGTCTGGCCTTCAATCGTCACCTGCCTTTCTTCCATGGCTTCCAGCAGCGCGCTTTGCGTCTTGGGGCTGGCGCGGTTGATCTCGTCGGCCAGCAGCACCTGCGCGAACATCGGCCCCGGGTGAAAGACGAAGCTTTCCTTCTGGCGCTCGTAGATCGACACGCCCGACAAGTCGCTGGGCATCAGGTCGGCGGTGAACTGCACGCGCGAGAACTGCAGGCCAAACGAGCGCGACAGCGCATGCGCCAGCGTGGTTTTGCCCACGCCCGGAACATCCTCGATGAGCAGGTGGCCGCCGGCCAACAGGCAGGCCACGCAGTCGCTGACCTGGGCTGGTTTGCCCACGATCACCGTGTTAAGCTGATTTAAAAGGGCTTGAAGTTTTTCTTTGACGTGCATGACTTCCACCATAGCGTAATTTTGTAACCAAACTTACTTCTCATGAATACGACAGGTTATTTCAGCCATCCGGACTGCCACCGGCATGAAATGGGGCCGGGCCACCCGGAGTGCCCCGAGCGGCTGGACGCCATTGAAAAGCAGCTGCTGGCCAGCGGCCTGCGCGATCGGCTGGCGCACCGCGAGGCGCCGCTGGCGGCCATCGGCGACATCGAACTGGCGCACGACCGGATGCTGGTGGCGGCCATTCGCGGCCTAGGCGAGCAGCTGGCCGACGACATCGTGGCCGGCGGCCCGCCTTACGTGCAGATTGATCCCGACACGGCGCTGAACGTTCACACCTGGACCGCCGCCCTGCGCGCGGCCGGCGCGGCGATTGCCGCCACCGACGCGGTGATGGCCGGCGAGCTGCGCAACGCCTTTTGCGCTGTGCGCCCGCCCGGCCACCACGCCGAGCGCGCCAAAGCCATGGGCTTTTGCTTTTTCAACAACATCGCCGTTGCCGCCAAATACGCGCTGGAGCGCCACGGCTTGAAGCGCGTGGCCATCGTGGACTTCGACGTGCACCACGGCAACGGCACCGCCGACATCGTGCAGGGCGACGAGCGCATCCTGATGGTGAGCTTTTTCCAGCATCCGCTGTTTCCCTTCAGCGGCACGGACACCGTCGCGTCCAACCTGCTCAACCTGCCGGTGCCAGCCCACACCCGGGGCATGGACGTGCGCGAGCTGATCGAGCTGATGTGGATGCCGCGCCTGGAGGCCTTCCGGCCCGAGATGGTCTTTATCAGCGCCGGCTTTGACGCGCACCGCGAAGACCCGCTGGGCCAGATGAACCTGAACGAAGCCGATTACGCCTGGATCACCGGGCGCATCAAGCAGGTGGCCGAGCGCCATGCCCAGGGCCGCATCGTCTCGGCGCTCGAAGGCGGCTACAGCCTGGGCGGCGCGCTGGGCCGCAGCGTTGAGGCGCATCTGCGCGTGCTGGCGGACCTGGAGGAGAAATCATGACCACAACTTGCACTTCCGACCTGCCGCTGCTTCACACCGTTGACGCGCGCGGCGTGCACAGCCTGGTGCTCAACCACCCGGCGACGTTCAACGCGCTCGGCGAGGACATGCTCGCCGCGCTGCAGGCAGCGCTGGATGCAGTGGCGCGCGACGATTCGGCGCGCATCGTCGTGCTGTCAGCCGAGGGCCGGGCATTTTGCGCCGGCCACAACCTCAAGGAAATGCGCGCCCGGCCCGAGCTGGCCTATTACCAGCAGCTCTTTGCGCGGTGCAGCCGCATGATGCTGTCGATGCAGAACCTGCCGGTGCCGGTGATTGCCAGGGTGCAGGGGCTGGCCACGGCCGCCGGCTGCCAGCTGGTGGCGCAAAGCGACCTGGCGGTGGCCAGCACCGAGGCGCGCTTTGGCGTCAACGGCATCGACGTGGGCCTGTTTTGCGCCACGCCCAGCGTGCCGCTGGTGCGCAACATGCCGGCCAAGCAGGCCATGGAAATGCTGCTGACGGGCGGCTTCATCAGCGCCGAGGAAGCCAAGGCGCGCGGCCTGGTCAACCGGGTCGCGGCGCCCGAGGCGCTGGACGCCGAGGTCGAAAGCCTGGTGCAGGCGGTTCTTTCCAAGCCGCGCGAGGCGGTCGCCATGGGCAAGGCACTGTTCTACCGGCAGCGCGAGACCGGCATCGAAGCGGCCTACCAGCTCGCCGGCCAGACCATGGCCTGCAACCTGATGCAGCCCACGGCGCAGGAAGGCGTGCAGGCTTTCATTGAAAAAAGAAAGCCGCAATGGCCGGCGTAGGCAAGGCGGCCGTGAACCCGGCGGCTTGCATGCCGCAGCCCGGCATTCGTGATAACCGCTGCGGCTTCAGGAGTCCTTGCGCCCGTCAAGCCCGTTGAGCAGGTCGATCAGCTTTTGCGTATCCAGCGGCTTGACCAGGTGGTGATCGAAGCCCGCATCCAGCGAGGTCTTGCGGTCGTTTTCCTGGCCGTAGCCCGTGACGGCGATCAAAATGGCGCGCGCCGTCTGGGGCAGGCGGCGCAGCTGGCGCGCCAGTTCATTGCCGTTCATGCCGGGCAGGCCAATGTCCAGCAGGCACACATCAAACGCCTGTTCGCGCGCGCGCGCCAGCGCCGGCTGCGAGCCGTACTCCATCCATACCTCATGGCCTGAAGCCTGCAGCAGCAGGGCCAGCATCTGTGCGGCGTCCACGTTGTCATCGACCACCAGGATGCGCAGCTTGCGCTTTGCGCTGCGGAGCAGGCTGGTGCCGGCTTGCGAGTCTGCCGCGCTGGTTTTTTGCGGCAGGCGCGCCAGCGTCACGGTAAAGACGCTTCCGCTTCCCAGTCCTTCGCTGAAGCACGTGACCTTGCCGCCATGCAGGCCGACCAGGCTTTTGACCAGCGCCAGCCCCAGTCCCAGGCCGCCTTGGGAGCGGTCGGAAGTTCGCTCGGCCTGGGTGAAAAGATCGAACACGCGGGTTTGCAGTTCCGGTGCAATGCCGATGCCGTTGTCCTGCACGCTCAGCATCACCTCATGGCCATGCACTTTGCTGCAAAGCCGGATGCACCCGCCGGGCGGCGTGAATTTGGCCGCGTTGTTCAGCAGGTTGGTCAGTATCTGCACCAGCCTTTTCTGGTCCCCCAGCACCTGGCCCGAGTCTGGCGCCAGGTCAATCTGCAGGTGATGGCCGCGCGCCTGCATGAGCGGCTGGACTTGTTCCACTGCGTTGGAGACGATAGCGGCGACTTCCTGCGGGCTTTGGTGAAGGGTGACCAGGCCGCGCGTGACCCGCGAGACATCGAGCAGGTCATCGACCAGGCTGGTCATGTGCCTGACCTGGCGGCTGATCACTTCGCTGGTGCTCTGCAGCTGCGCGGCATCGAGCCCCGGCATCCTGACGAGCTGGGCGGCCGCGCTGATGGGCGCCAGCGGGTTTCTCAGCTCGTGGGCCAGCATGGCCAGGAACTCATCCTTCCTGAGGCTGGCCTGGCGCACTTCCTCTTCGGCCTGCTTGCGCCGCGAGATGTCAAGCACGACCGCCAGCATGCTTGGCGCCGATGGCTTGCCTTCGGAGCGGACCTGGTTGACCGTCTGGCTGACCCACGCGGCCGTGCCGTCCGGGCGCAGGCAGCGGATGTCGATCTCGAACGGCTGGCCGGTTTTCAGGGTGTTTTCAAAAAGCGCCGTGGTTTGCGCCCGATCCTCCGG
>Ga0308165_1003511_pt1 | contig 16725 bp, 13 predicted proteins | sample PhyWR2_FD_201032 | JGI IMG/M metagenome (GOLD analysis project Ga0308165, IMG submission 201032) | Phyllosphere microbial communities from UC Gill Tract Community Farm, Albany, California, United States - DLSLW.R2 | ecosystem: Host-associated > Plants > Phyllosphere > Unclassified | place: USA...
TAAAATTACCACAACAGGTATTAGTGATATAGCCCATGAAGGATGAAAATCTGCACCGGATAAATAGTAATAACCGAACATGATCAGAAAGAGAACCATCTGCACACCAAAACGCACCAGATTGCTTACTACAATACTCAAAGGCATAATTAATCTGGGAAAATATACTTTCCCGAAAATACCTGCATTGTCTCTGAAAACTGTAGAGGTTTTGGTTAAACAATCAGAAAAGTAATTCCATGCGGTAATACCGGCCATGTAAAAAAGTGGTTTCGGAAGTCCATCAGTAGAGATACCCGCAAGATTTCCAAAGATAAAAGTGAAGATGACAGTCGTAAATAAAGGTTGAATGAAAAACCATAACGGACCTAAAATAGTCTGTTTATAAAAGGAAACAAAATCGCGCCTAACCAAAAGCCAAAGCAGATCGCGATAGGCCCATATCTCGTTAAGTTTTAAATTGAATAAAGAAGCTTTAGCCTCAATAGTCCAGCTGTGCTCTTCGTTATGCATACTTTTTTTCGTTCATTGGCCTATGCTGAAATAACAAATCAGCAACCTTTTTTCTATATTGTGTGTATCCAAATGTCTCAAAACAAAGCTTTTGGATTGCTTTAGCATCATGTTTTTCTTTTTGCAATGCGCTAATCACCTCTTTCCCAATTTCGGATGTATTTTTTGGATCCACAAGGATACCCAGTTTACCATCCATTAACGCATCTGTGCTCCCATCAGCATTCCCTCCGATTACCGAACAGCCATGCGCCGCAGCTTCTATAAATACAAGGCCGAAACCCTCTGCTTTGCTCGGCATTGCAAATACATCTGCCAATTGATAGTATAAGTTTAGTTCCTCATCAGGCACAAAACCTGTAAGTATGATGTTTTTTTCTAGTTTGGCTTCAATAATGAGCGAATTGATCCGTGCCAATTCTGTTTGATCAGCTTTTCCAACAAGTAAATAAACCAAATCCGGATAATGCTGAAGAACCTGTTTCATGCAGCCAATTACCGAATCGTAACCTTTATATTGTTCGGATGAAGATAAACGGCAGATGCTCAACAATACCTTTTGAGTGCTTTTAATCCCATGTTTTTTAAGGAGTGTAGCTGGTTTTAATGCGGGCTCAATTATTTTAAAATAGGGATCCAAACAATTGTTCAGTACTTTAATCTGAGTACCCGAAATGCCGTGCTGTCTAATAATCTGAGTAGCTGTATACCGGCTTACCGACCAGATCTCTGTGCTTTTAAGCATTTTTTTTTTCCAATCGGCCAATGAATGCCATATCTCTATACCGTGGGCAAAAAGAATAACCCTGACTGCTGGCTTCAACTTTTTAATGATTTTAGCAAAGAGTAGTAAATGTACATGACTTAAAACCACCACATCTGCTTTTAATCCCTGTTTAAGGGCAGCCATACCAAAAGCAGCTTTTTTTCCACAGTATCCTTTAAATGAACTTGATGATACATAAGCCAAATCAGCCTGGTCATCGTACATCGACAATACCTTATAGGATTGTATCTCAGCGCTTGCCATTAAATCATCAAGTGTTTTTGCAAAAATTTTGCTCACTTTTTCTATCCCTCCAGTTAAACTGAAACTATGTAAAGTAAGAAATAAAACTTTTTTGCTTTTCAAATTTGTTTACCCTAAACCCTAAACCCTAAACCCTAAACCCTAAACCCTAAACCCTAAACCCTAAACCCTAAACCCTAAACCCTGTGAATACCTGGTATAGCGACATTGCCTTGCTCCAGTGTAAATTACCCTGTCTAAAATCATTTACCATTTTCGCTGCAAACTGATTTTCACTGGTTTTAATGAAACCTAAAAATTGTTCGTCTTTCCTTAACCAATTTTGAAAAGGGAAGGTAAAACCCATTTTATTTCGATCCCAGATTAAGCGGGGAAGCAGGGAAGAAAAACTATTGATCAAAAATGATTTTGGCCGTTTGCCTTCAAACTTTATTTTCGAATTGATAGCGTTTAGCGTCTCAAGCAAATCCCAATCTAAAAAAGGTACGCGAACCTCCACACCATGTTGCATACTCATTCCGTCGGTATCCTTAAGCAATTGATTTTGCATGTATAAGTTACATTCCAACCAGCTGGCCCTGTCGCCATCCTGTAACTCCGGTTTCACAGTGCCGATGTTAGCCTGTTGCAGTACGCCATTTACCATTTCGATGGAACACGATAACAATTTTGCAATTTCATCAGGCGTAAATATGCCCCTTAAGAAAAGATACTCACCAACCGTATTTTGATAACTTAAATAATAAATCCTTTTCAGGGCTGCAGTTTTTAAATGAATGCTTTTCCGAAGAACCGATCTAGGTAACTTTTTCAGCAACTTTACCAATCCCATGCGCTTAAAAGAAGGGTAACCTCCAAATAATTCATCAGCACCAATGCCAGAGAGAACAGCCTTTAAACCATTTTCCTTTGCAAAATAATTAACAAACCACGAGTTAATCCCATCAGCAGTGGGTTGATCCATGGCTTTAAGCGCAGTTGGGAAATATTTATTGAAGAGGGTAGGAGTAATGGTATACTCCGAATGATTTCCATGCATTTTCTGCACAATGGCATCCTGGTAAACTTTCTCAGAAAATTCAGATTCTTCGAAATTGATTGATACCGTGTTGATTGGATTAACATTTGTTGTATTCTCCATTTGAATTTGATCGGCAAGCAAACTCAAAATACTACTGTCTATACCTCCACTTAAAAATACACCGATTTTGGCGTCGGCTAGTAGATGCCTTTTAACAGCGGTATTTAAACTTTTTTGTACAGCAATTTTAGCCTCATTGCGATCAAAAATATTAGCGATCGCTTGTTGTTTAACATAGCTTATGATTTCATAAGTATCTGTTTGATGTTGCCAGATCAGATAATTTCCTTTAGGTAGCATTTGCACTTCGTTAAAAGTGGTATATGGCTCTGGTAAATGACCGAATGCCAGGAAATATATTTTCCAATTTGGGTGTTCGGTATAGGCGTAATCAGTACAGGAGAAAGCTTTAACCTCCGATGAGAAAACCAGATGATTAGCGTTTGCATAAAAATAAAGAGGTTTAATGCCCGAATGATCTCTAACAAGAAAACTGAGCTGTTTAACAGCATCATACAAACAAAAAGCAAACATTCCTTTTAATTTACTGAAGCTTTCAACTCCCCAGGCCGCATAGCCAGCTAAAATGACTTCAGTATCAGTCTCCGTTTTAAAATGAAAGCCTGATTTTTGAAGTTCTTCCTTAAGTTCCGGATAATTGTAGATCTCGCCATTAAAAGAAACGACTAACTCACCGTGTTGATAATGCATAGGCTGATGCCCGTTTGGAGATAAATCAAGGAGCGCCAAACGTCTATGCCCCAATACAATCCCATCACTGCTATTGGCATAAAATCCTTCACCATCAGGTCCGCCATGAGCCATTATCGTACACATGCCTTTTACTTCCTGCTCGAGTATGTTTATCGGTCTATTCCGGTCGATTATGCCTGCTATTCTACACATTTATTTTAACCTTCCATCTTTGCCCGGACACAGCTTCGCCCTCTCAGTCACATTTTTATTTTAAAATTGACTGACATTCTAATAATGTATTTTCCCACTCACCAATCCAGCTCAACAGATTTATTCTTGTTTAGCTTTTTTCTGTTCGCATGCAGTTCACTGAACGTCGCACTTGCTCACATCTTACTTCTCCTAAGCTTCAAACTGGTTCCACAAACGCAACAGATGTATTAATCTCAATAGCGTAGCCCATATTTTGTAAACGTAAAATGATACGTTGTTTATTTTGTATTGATACCAGTTCGGCCATAATTCCTTTAAACGGACCTGCTTTAATCAGCACCCGTTCACCAGGTTTAATGTCATATTCAAAAACCTCAAGATCTGCATCAGTCGCAAGCAGAAGTTTAAGGTCGTTAATTTGTTGTTCGGGTATATATGCGATTTGGCTGGAGAAATAAATGAACCTGGCAATGCCGTTGGTCATCAAAACTTCAGCATATTCTTTTGCAGAAATATACACAAACAGGTAGGATTTAATTAAGGCCTCCTCAACTATTTTTTTACGGTCGCTCCACTGTTTAACCGTTTTTTTAAGCGGCAAATAAGCTGGAATGCCTTTTCTGGTCAATTCATCAAATGCCTTTTTTTCTGCTCTCGAACGCGTATAAACCGGATACCACCTGTAATTTTGATCAATCATTAAGCTTAATCTTTATAAAATCCTTGCTCACTTTAATATTTCAATCATACCACTCTTATTGATAGATATCAATTAACCTTTTCCACGCCAATTAACCACGAACTATTGATCAATGAACGGTATTGTTTAACCAATTGATCTTAATTCTTTTTCCAAAACATCCACCATTTTCGTTTCTCCTCGTCATAGTAGCCAGAGCCGGAATAACCAGAGTAATCGGAATAATAGTAAGTGCTGTTTCCACCCCCACGACTGTAATCGGTAGTATAATAATTCGAATAAAGCGCATCATCGCCAAAAGCATTTAAGATAATGGCCAGATTAGTAAGCGCATATTCCCTTGATAATCTTTCTGGGATATTGGCTGCACGCTGTTGAGATACTCCCGAACGGATCACAAATAAATTCACATCAGATTGGCGGATCAGCGGGATAGCATCCGATACCAAACCAACAGGTGCAGTATCGACCAAAACGTAATCATATTCCTTTTCTAGTTTATGAAGCAAATCCTGCATCAGGGCACTGTGTAATAATTCGGAAGGATTAGGCGGAACTGGTCCAGAAGGAATGAAATCAATCTGATGCACATCATCATGGATCAATACATCTTCGAGTTGATGCTGACCCGAGAGTACCGAGCTCAATCCTTTTTTGTTATCAACATCAAAAACCTTATGTAATCTGGATCTGCGTAAATCAGCAGCAATCAAAATCACCTTCTTTTCAATTAAAGCCAATGTTCCGGCAAGATTAATCGTAACGAAAGATTTTCCTTCTCCTGAAATTTCTGAGGTAACGCAAATAATTTTACTTTGTTTATGACTGGCCAAAAAGCTTAGGTTAGTCCTTACAGAACGGACAGATTCGGCAAAAACTGATTTGGGCTTGGCAATAGATAATGCTTGCCGATTATCTTGATCTATAAATTCAGGAAATTTTCTGATCACTCCGATTATTGGGGTGTTTGTTAAGCCTTCAACAGTTTCCTTGTCGTAGATGTATGGATTTAAAAAGCGTACCAATAAAATCAAACCCATTCCAACCCCCGTACCCAGTAAGATAGCGAATGTATATGCCTTATTGGAATCTGATGCGATAGAATTATAAGAGGGGTAAGCTAGATTAACAATGGCAGCACCTGCAACGGTAGCGGCCGCATTCATTTCAGCTTCTAGTTTCTTTTCTGATAAATAGGAACGGACCTTATTATTCACTTCAAAATTAGTGCTCAATTTAACAAAGTTTTGTTCTTTTAAAGGTATAGTACTAATGCTTTGGTTTACTCCTGAAATTTGGCTGTCAATGTAACGAAGCGTTTGCTCATTGCCTTCCCGCATCAGCCGGATGTTATTTCTAATTCCTGATTTGATATTAGAAATCTGTTGTTCAATTTGTTTAACTGGTTGCGAATCTGAAGTAAATTGGCTTAGCTTAATTTCACGGTTTGCCAAAAGCGTATTGAGTTGCAATAATAAGGCACCTAAGCCAGCATTTAGTTCTCCCTCTAAGTCAAGGCCAATTTCTATTTTAGTCCTGTTATTGTTAACCTGGTCTTCCAATTGTCTTATACCAAGGAGTTTAATGTTAAGTTCGGTTTTTTGTTTTTCGAAATCGGCAAGTTTACTTACAGTCATTGAAGTTGCAGTACCCAAATCCACAATTTTGTTCTGCGTTTTGTAATTTGCAAGCGTACTTCCTGATTTTCCTGCTTCAGTATTAATAAAACCCAGCTGACTGTCGATAAATTCAACCGTTTGCTTTGCAGAACGCTGCCGTTGAATCAAGTCGTAACGAACATATTCCTTCATAATTGCATTAAGCATATCTGCAGCAAATACTGGGTTACCATCCGTTAAACTTAAACTCATTACATTGGTAAAACGGGCTGCTTCTGCCACATTTACGCTCATTGCCCTGCCCACAAAATCCTCTTTGGTATTAAATTTAAAGCTGTAATTACCGTTTGGAATTTCCGACCGGATCCGGAACTGCATATTCCCTAAGTTTAATACTTCTCCGTATTTATGCGGAATTAATTTAGCCTTTTGATTGTTTGGATCACCAATTTTAAAAGTATTTTTATCTAAAGCCTCAACAAGGTATAATCCTTTACTAAAATTGACTGAATCCTGCTTAATGATCTCGATCTGAAAAGGAATATTTGGGTAAAGTTCTGTCGTCCTGATTCTTCCTTTAAGGTAGTAAGAGATTTTATAATCAAGATTAGCAATGGCATTTAACATTACTTCGTTACTCCTGATGACAAAACTTTCTGCCTGAATTTTATCCGTATAGTTATAAACCTGCGTAGGCATCTGGTTATTGGTGCTTACGCTCGGGTTGCTATCTTGTAATTTTAATGAAGCATAGGTTTGATATACCGGAATAGTATACAATACCTTAATTTTAGCAATAACCAGAGCAATAGCTATACAGCCGGCAATCCAATACCATCTACTCCAAAAAACACGGAATATTTTATAAAAATCAATCTGCTGGCTAACGGCCTTTGCTTCTAAATTCTGTTCTTTTTCCATTAACGTGTTAGCGCGAAAATTAATGTTGCAAGGTTAATCACCACCAATAGAGGCTGTACAATGTTATTATAGCTTTGTAAACGTTCGCTTAAGGCTTGCCCTTTGGTTTGCTGGATAACAATAATATCATTATTTTGAAGTACCAGTTTCTTACTAGCCAGGCTATTGATATCGTTTAAATTAACATAGATAATTTCGGGATGGCTGCGATCACCCCTAATAATTTTTAAACTTTTAGGGTCTGCCGTTTTGGTAATCCCACCAGCTTCTCCTATTATTTCAATGAGATCTGTATTGTCTTTTTCGAGGTAAAAATTTCCTTGTCTTCCAAATTCACCCAGTAAGGTAACCTTCAAATTCACTACGGTTAACTCAATTATAGGATCTTTGAGCAGTTTACTTTTATAAATATTCTGTATTTTGATGGCTGCTTCTCTTCTTGTTAAGCCGATAACTTCTACTCTGCCTACCGCTGGTAAATTAACCATACCATCAGACTCTACCGCATAAGCCAATACATTCTGAGCGGAGCCACTTTGGTTACTGTTGGCGTTTGCTGAGCCTGAAACTCCTGCGCCATTACCATTTGTTGCTCCGAATTCCGGATTCTGCACATTGCGGATGGCCAGTTGATCATTAACCTTAATTTTATAATAAATATCACTAAGCCCTTGATCATTTACCACATAAACCTGCTTAATCGTATCTGTAACAATATCTGTTGGCGCATTGAATAAGCTATGTTGCTTGCGTACAGAACAACTCGATAAGATTGAACTTAAAATAACAACGCATAGCAGTAGCAGAGGTAAGTATTTCTTTTGGGACATAATTTTAAAGATACGTTTATGCGATTAAACTTCCACATATCTGCTACAAAAATACGTTTTCTATTGGCTAAAAAAAAAGCATAATCTGTTATCTTATCACCATAAGAGACCTGTCCCGCTATAATACATTGATTATGAATAGAATATTAATGCTGCTGTATTTTTCTTAAGATGTATCTGATAATCAAATCGATAACAGGTGTATGATTTGTATTGTTAAAAAAATAATGCGCTTGCGAATTATCAAGATTAATTGTTTTGTCGTAGTTATAATACGGTATTCGCAGAGTATAAATTTTTATTACTATCTAATGAAAAAGCAGCGCTGTCTCATTGTATTCTTCCTCCTTATTTTTTCTTCATTTGCTTCTGCTCAATGGGCAGCAAGCTAAGATGGAAACTGTTTGTATGATGTTTTAGGAAACCTGGTGCCCAACAGTTGTCAAACAGATATTAAATGTAAATATAAAGACACTGCCACCACCAGAAAAAACTGATTTGGCGTGCCAACACCTTTTGGCTGCTTTGGCTTTGAGTACACTGAAAAACTGTTTATCACAGAATGTCCTTTAGATGACCTGGTTAATCTCTAGTGCATTATTTTGGGAATAATTGCATTTTATTATCTGCAAAATAATATGCGTTTCCGGATTGTATAGGTAACTACTGGTATATATTTAAATTTAGCTTTAGAATATTTTTTCAGTAATTCCTGCTTAAATTATGGTATCCCTATGTCCGAATATTATTTTCATTAATAAATTCTAGGTGTACCCTCTACTCATTAATAGGTACAAAAATAAAAGAAAATGTATGATTATATTGATGATTATAGCATTTGACAGGATGTTTTCCCATCTTTGCCTGGTCTATATCCCGATATATGAAAAACAAAAAGAAATATTTTTTCCTTATCGCTTTCATCTTATATACAGTTTTTGCCAAAGCTCAAACAAGCTATTCAAATGGTTGTTATGTATCTTCTGAAGGAAGAGCATACATCACCATAAGTGGAGTTTGTCGTGTAGGATTACAAGTTTGTGACCCTACAGTGAGCAACAATTATATCGTAATAACACGTACAACTACAACTTCATGTACAACCTGTGGGCCAACCGCTAAATCTGGTGTCTTAGTGGATTTCAACGTTTTTCCATGCTCTATAGAAAATAACTTAATCGGTTTAATATTGCTGAGCGCATTTTCTGGGATATTTATTATTAGAAGATCTGTTTTAGTAAGTCCACTATCCTAAAAATCATCCTTAATAATTTTCATTAAGATAATTTCTCGATGACAATTGTCAAGCGTTTTGCTTGCTAATGTTCATTCCCTTTACCCGCTTTTCTGGGTTTTATTGCTTTCAGCGTATTTTTTTATAATTTTTATGGTTTGGTCGATATGTCATATCTGCCTCATATTCATTTCGTTCATTTATTAGTTTTTTCTTTTTTACTTACTTTTGTAATATTAATCTTACGATTATTTAGGGTTTGTGTTCGGTTTTGTACTGTCGCTGCTCCAGGATTTAGTTGTCTATTATCATAAAAAAAAAGATTGCCGCATAACATCTCCATTCATGGGAGTTACGTATGTGCACCCATTAGTACCAAACAATAATGTCGAAATATCTCTCTTTAACTGTCTCGTCGGCAGTTTTATTTTTCTCGTTTATATCACCATCATTTAGTCAAGTTACCGGACGTGGCTGTAATCTAGGCAGTAATGTAGCAACCCAATTTTTAGGCACGGCCACTTACAATGGAGACATTACCCAAAGTGTTAGGCTTTACAGATCTAGTCCATTAGTACCCATAATTACAGGTAACGGATACAGTGGCTATAGATGCGGATATATAAATGTGTATCCGGCAGGCACGAGGTATGTATCTGCTACAAACTCCAACGTATCCTATAACGCAGCAAATGAAATTACAGCAACCTCCAATACAAGGTGCGCAACTTCATCTTCTTATACCGCAAACTTTACGAGCGGCAATGGTAATGAAGGAACTGAGATCGATTATAGGTATAACGATCCCGCATATTATGCTGATGCCGATCCAAATTATCCATGTTCAGCCCAGCTTAATAATCTACCTATTGATGATTATCTTGCATTATTATTATTTCCAATAGGAGCCTGTAGTTTTCTGTTTATTCGAAAAAGAGCAAGCAGTCTTTATTAAAATCATAATAAAAAAATATTCCTTATAGTTTTGGAGAGCGTACGATTTTATAGATAGTAACTGCGTATCGCATTATACATTTACTTCTTTTTTTGAACAAAACGAACAATAAATAGGGTATCTAGTATGCGTAAGTTTGTGTTGAACCACCCCGGATTCGACCATGAAATGCTTGCAGATAATCTTTCTTATCATCTTTATTTGTTTCGCAAAGCCATCTTTTGCTGCAGAGGGCTGTCTGGTAGGAAATACTGTTTACCCAAATTTTGCAGGTTATAGTACTGTTAATCTAATCCCGCTTTCTTTAGGTACAAAAACATTTTACATTAGTTCTCCATATTCAACTGCTTATGGCACTTGCCCAGGTTGGGTGAATATTAATAGTAGCGGTGGGTCTTGTATTTATGGAAATCCAACTTTGGGCGCAAACCTTGGTGGCTTTCAGATCGCGATTTGTGTGGCCTGTCCAACTGGTACCCTTGTCGATTATACCTTTGTCAATTGCAATCTCGACGATTACTCATGGCCCCTCGCCACTGCCGCTGGTATTTTTGGCATATTCATCATAAGGAGAAGAAATAAATATTAGCACCCTTCCAATTTACTTTACACCTACTAATTGTATTGCCTATATTTACCCAAGTTTGCTTTACACAATAAAGTCAGATTGTCCCTTTGGTAAATATGAAAATTTCACTCATCACGGTTGTATATAATGGCGAAACATTTTTGCAGGATTGTTTTGATTCAGTAAAAGCACAAACTTATCCTGATCTGGAATATTTGGTGATAGATGGAGCATCTACAGATAGTACAGTAAAAATTATTCAAGAAAACAGCAAACACATAGATTATTTTGTTTCAGAGAAAGATAAAGGTTTATACGATGCCATTAATAAAGGTATTGAACAAGCAACAGGAGATGTCGTTGGAATCTTAAATGCAGATGATAAATTGGCCAGCCCTGAAATTTTGAGCGCAGTTGCCAGGGCTTTTATCGAAAATCCGGAGATTGAAGGTATATATGGAGACCTGAACTATGTTCATCCACATACCAATCAGATCATTAGAAAATGGAGATCAAAACAAGCCAGTCAACAGCATATAAAAGAAGGGTGGATGCCCGCACACCCCACCTTGTATTTAAAAAAAGAGTTGTTTAAAAATTATGGTAATTACGCCTTAGATCTTCGTACAACAGCAGATTACGACCTCATTTTGCGCTACTTTTACCAACATAAAATTAAAGCACTACATTTGCCGCTTTTAATGGTTTCAATGCGTACCGGTGGACTCAGCAATCGATCAATACAAAACAGGATAGCTGCATTTATTGATGATTACAAAGCCTTAAAAAGAAATAAAGTACCCAATCCATTATTAGTTGTGCTTAAAAAAAAGTTTAGTAAGCTGAGTCAGCTTTAGTACAAAATCGTCTTTTGCACCTGTCGCCTGTATTCAATATTTTAGAATAGTGCCCCATTTGATTTATATCATGGTAAAGAATTTTTAGGCCTGTTTTGTTATCATTACAATAGTTATATTTGCTCGCAAGTCCCGATATTTTGTTTGAACCGATACTGAATACTTATTCCGGCTATTTCTGTATTGCCATTTTTATATTGGCTTTTTCCATTGTGGTTATAAGTGTTCCGAGCATCATTTATACCTCACTTAAATACCGCCTTTTTGATAAAAACGATCTTTACCGTAAAACCCACAAACGCAACATATCCCGGTTGGGCGGATTGGCCATTGTAGGAAGCTTCACCGTAAGCATTTTACTTTTTTCAGCAGTTATTAATTTTAAAGAAGCTAACTTTCTTATTGCATCATGCATTATACTTTCAGCACTAGGCTTAAAAGACGATGTATATGGCACCAATACCAGCACCAAATTTATTTTACAGATTGTAGTCGCTTTTATACTTGTTGTTTTTGGGGCTTTTAGGCTAACTAGCCTATATGGTGTATTGGGTATTTGGGATATGATGCCGCTTTGGGGCGGATTATTTTCTATCGCGCTCATCATTTTCATTAATAATGCCTTTAACCTGATCGATGGCATAGATGGTCTGGCGGCTGGAATAGGGATTTTTTCAAGCTTTGCTTTCGGTATTTTATTCCTGCTGATGGGACAGATACCCTATGCATTTATTGGTTTCGCACTTGCAGGCGCAATTGGCGGATTTTTAAAATACAACTGGTTTCCTGCTAAAATATTTATGGGCGATACCGGAGCGTTAATTATCGGCCTCATTTCTGCCGCATTGGCCATAAAGTTTATCGAGCTTAATAAATTTACAGGCAATAATGATCCAGCTTTCTACTCGGCCCCCGCAATAGCTGTAGCCCTACTCATTGTACCCATCTTTGATTCATTAAGGGTATTTACCATCAGAATCCTCAGAGGCAGATCTCCATTTAAAGGCGACCGTAACCACATCCATCACCGTTTAGAAAATCTGGGTATAAAACCCAACTGGATTGTGCTCTCCACGTTCGGTTTCAACATCCTTATTGTTGCGGCAACACTTACACTGCAAAAACTTGGTAATTTTGTGCTCATTCTGATGATTATTGGCATTTGCATCCTCTTTAACAGTTTAGTAACCCTATCGTTGCTAAAAAAGAAAAAAGGATAAACTTCGCATTTCAAAATTAGCTTTTGGTTTGGTAAATCAGGCTGGTTTTTTAATTTTAATCATCCCATTTCCATCTTATAGATTCATCTCTTCCCTTTCATAAATAAATACTAATTTTGCGCTCAAATTTTATATGTAATGAGGCTGGCAATAAATGGTTTTGGTAGAATAGGAAGAACATTTTTACGCTTGGCATTGGCTGAGGGATTCGAAGTAGTAGCGGTTAACGATCTGGCAGATGCAAAAACGATGGCTCATTTATTTAAATACGATACGGTGCATGGCGTTTTTGCCGGAAAAGTTTCTGCCAAACCTGATTCGCTTGTTATTGATGAACTCTCCATCCCGGTTTTTTCAATCAAAGCAGCTGATGAATTGCCCTGGTCAGCCTTAAGGGTTGATGTGGTAATTGATTGTACGGGCAAAAACCTCACCAGCGAAGCAGCACAAAAACACATTACCGCGGGCGCAAAACAAGTGCTCATATCTGCCCCTGCGGCTGATGATATACCTATGGTGGTACTGGGCGTTAACGATGAGCAGATTGATCTGAAAAGCCAGATACTATCAAATGCCAGTTGCACCACCAACAACATTGCGCCAATGATCAAAATCCTGAACGATAATTGGGGGGTGGAAGAAGGATATATCACAACGATCCACTCGATGACGGGCGATCAGAACCTGCACGATGCCAACCATAAAGACCTGCGTAGGGCAAGGGCAGCCTCTTCATCCATTATTCCAACCACAACAGGAGCAGCAAAGGCCATTACACATATTTTTCCCGAATTAGATGGGCGCTTAGGTGGAGCAGGTATAAGAGTACCGGTATTAAACGGATCTTTAACAGATTTTACCTGTTTGCTAAAGAAAAAAACCACCATCGAAGAAATTAACGCCGCTTTCAAATACGCGGCAGAAAACGAGCTGAAAAATCTGATCGAGTACACAGAAGATCCTATCGTTTCTGTAGATATTATTGATAATCCACATTCATGTATCTTCGATTCTTTGTTAACTTCAATTGTTGGCGATCTGGTTAAAGTAGTTGGCTGGTACGACAATGAGTTTGGGTACAGTAGCCGCTTGATTGACGTGGTGAAAAAAATAGAGCAGCTTATAGCAGTAAAAAATGATAAATTGTTAAATTTTTCTGGATTATAGTATTAAAGCCACCATACTAACTGGTTATCATCTGCTATATCAGTATCAGTATCAACCCTAATCAAAAGTATTGGTCAGTATAACTGAAGCATAGCACAAGCGTAGATAAAGCGTAGTTATAGTATAGTTAAGCAATTAAAGAAAGATTTTAATTATTTGTCGACTTTAATGCCCAATACACCAAAACGGGTTGAAAAAATAAGCGCATAAGCCTTTTTTTATCGGTATTGAGTCCGAAGGCACTTCTTTTATGGGTAAATTGTGAAACATTACCAGGAAATACCCCAACAAATAATCCTGCAGCAATTTTTCCAATGGTTTGTTCATGCTTTTTCGGTGCCAGTACAAGTGCGGTACCCAATGCAATTTCTACCAAACCGGAATAAACAACAGTATCATCTTTTTTTAACGGAACCCAATCCGGTACCTGTGCCTGGAAAGCTTTACGCGCAAAAGTCAAATGCCCAATTCCGGCGGTTATCAAACCTGCACCCAATAAAAGTCTGGCAACTGTTTTTATATTTTCTTCTCTCATACTTAAAAATTAATGATAATCTTCCCTCTTCAACAAATCAAGTGCTGATCTGTTTTGAATACCGCCTTATTAGCGCTCATTTTTCCTACCGTAACACAGAACTTTTCTTTGTATCACTCCTAATACAAATTTCTTAAAACCTGTAAGACGATACTGATTTTTTTTTGCAATAAAAGATTACCTTTGTTGATAATGCTCCAATATCCCTATCCCAAAAATGAGAAAGAAAGACTGGCATCCCTTGCAGGATACCATCTTATGGATAGCGGTGAGGAAAAAGAATTTGATGAAATTGCAACAATTGCCTCAGCCATATGCGGCATCCCGATTTCGCTGATCACTTTTATTGATGAAAAGCGGCAATGGTTTAAATCCCACATTGGAACAGATTTTACCGAAAACATCCGCGAACTTTCTTTCTGCACCCATGCCATAGGCTCGGGAGAGGAGATTATGATTGTTGAAGATGCCCGGCTAGATGAACGTTTTGCTGAAAACCCAATGGTAACAGGGCCAACAAAGCTGGTATATTATGCAGGCGTACCACTTATAAATGAAGAAGGTTATGCCCTGGGTACAATTTGCGTACTCGACCAAAAACAGCATAAATTAACAGTTGAACAGATTGCAGCCTTAAAATCACTCGGCCGGCAGGTGGTGGATAAAATCGAACTTAAGCGGACAATTACCAAACTCCAGGCAGCTAACCAGGAATTAACAAATTCCAACTTGCTTATTCAAAAATTTGCATCAATGGCAGCGCACGACATTAAAAATCCTTTAACCAATATGCTGCTCACCTCGCAATTGTTAAAAAGAGGGATGGAAAAAAATGAAGATCAGCGTTCACTTAAATTAATCGAAGTAAATATATCATCAGCAAATGCCCTGCTATCATTGGTAGATGAAATGCTCGATTATTCCAGATCACCCTCGCAGCTCATTGCAAAGAAACAGAAAATCAGGCTTAAAGCACTTTTCGAAAGAATACATATATTACTTAGCGCACCGGAAAATTTTGCTATAGAGTTTCATTCCCAGCTCGAAGAGATTCACTATTCCAGCATTGCACTGGAGCAAATACTCCTAAACCTGATCAGTAATGCCGTCCGTTATAACGATAAAGCAAATGGTTGGGTAAAGGTGATCCTCAGTGAACATCAGGATTGTTATCAGCTTATCGTAGAAGATAATGGAATCGGTATTGCCCAGGAGTACCACCACAAAATATTTGATAACAATTTTACCCTCGAGCTTGCCGACCGGTATGAGAAAAAAGGAACAGGTATAGGGCTTTCTACTGTAAAAGATCTCATCACTGCATTACAAGGAAACATTTCGCTAACTTCAACCCCGGGCGAAGGCACAGCATTTTTGCTAACGCTTAAAAAATAATCCCAAATTATTCTCAACGCCATAGTTATAGTAACATAAATACTATAGATTTTGTGGTCTATATCCTGTTCGCTAAATTTAACCACCGTAACATTTGCCGAAAAACAATTATCGACCATGAAGAAATTCATTATACCTTTAGCGGCATTAACCATCATGCTTGTAGCAACAGCCTCAATGTGTTTTTGTCAGCAAAAAAAGAATGGACAGAAATCGAGCAAGCCTAATGTTATCGTAATCCTTACAGATGACATGGGCTTTAGTGATGTGGGAGCATTCGGAGGTAAATTTGTTCCGACACCAAATATAGACCGCATTGCAAAAAACGGACTCAAATTAACCCAATATTATAGCGCAGCACCTATCTGTTCGCCATCAAGAGTTGGAATGATTACAGGCATGTATCCAGGAAGGTGGAATTTTACAACCTATCTGGATAACAAAAAACACAACAAGGAGGCTGAACAAGCCGATTTTCTCGACCCTAAAGCCCCAACAATAGCTAAATTTTTTAAAAATGCAGGTTACGCAACAGGGCACTTTGGCAAATGGCATATGGGCGGCGGCAGAGATGTTAAAAATGCACCAGGTTTTGAGCAATATGGTTTTGATGCCCATGCCAGTACCTACGAGAGCCCCGATCCTGATCCCGCACTTACCGCAACAGATTGGATCTGGTCTGAAAAAGACAGCATCAAGCGCTGGGACCGCACCAAGTATTTTGTAGATAAAACCCTCGATTTCCTTTTGAAGCATAAAGGTCAGCCCTGTTTCATCAGCCTTTGGCCTGATGATGTGCATACCCCCTGGGTACCGAGAAAAGAAACCGAATACACAGGTCAGTATCCGATGAACCCTCAGGAAGAGGCTGCCTTTAAATTGGTGCTCAAAGAATACGATAAGCAGATCGGCAGGCTTTTAGATGGCCTAAAGCAGATGGGAGCAGATCAGAATACAATCGTGATTTTTACCAGTGATAACGGTCCGTTGCCCAGTTTTAAAGGCAGCAGGGCAGAAGGCCTGCGGGGATCAAAGCTCTCACTTTATGAAGGTGGTACCAGAATGCCATTCATCATCAGTTGGCGTGGTCATATCGCTCAAGGTAAAACAGACGAGAGCTCAGCCGTAAATTCACTCGATCTTTTGCCTTCACTCGCTAAAATGGCAGGCGTTTCCTTACCTGCAAGTTAC
>Ga0308165_1003513_pt1 | contig 16716 bp, 19 predicted proteins | sample PhyWR2_FD_201032 | JGI IMG/M metagenome (GOLD analysis project Ga0308165, IMG submission 201032) | Phyllosphere microbial communities from UC Gill Tract Community Farm, Albany, California, United States - DLSLW.R2 | ecosystem: Host-associated > Plants > Phyllosphere > Unclassified | place: USA...
GGTGTTCCTGCGAAGGTCACCATGGACAAGAGCGGCGCCAACAAGGCGGCAATTGATGAGATCAATGCCCGAGGTGAAACACCGGTCATCGTGCGACAAGTGAAGTACCTCAACAACATAGTCGAGCAGGACCATCGAGCCATCAAGCGCATCACCCGACCCATGCTCGGTTTCAAATCCTTTCGAGCGGCCGCCAAAGTCCTGGCCGGGATCGAACTCATGCACATGATTCGCAAGGGTCAAATGGTGCTCAAAAGATGCGAAGGGATGTCGTATGCAAACCAGTTTTATGCATTGGCAGGAGAAATCTGTTCGGCATAAGTAGAGCGGCAGGATCGGGTGCCTAAACTTTCTTTCGCGCGATTAATGCGACAAAGCCCAGCTGGCGCATGGACGAGACTTACATCAAGGTCAAGGGCGTCTGGAAATATCTCTACCGCGCGGTGGACAAGGAAGGAAAGACGGTCGACTTCATGCTGACGGCCAAGCGCGACAAGGAAGCGGCGCTACGCTTTTTTGCCAAGACCATGAAGGCCAACGGTGTTTCCGAGAAAGTCACGATGGACAAGAGCGGCGCCAACAAGGCGGCCATGGATGAGATCAATGCCGGCCGGCAAACCCCCATCGTGGTTCGGCAAGTGAAGTACCTCAACAACATCGTGGAGCAGCACCATCGGGCCATCAAGCGCGTCACCAGGCCGATGCTCAACTTCAAGGCATTTCGGGGCGCCAGAAATGTCCTGGCCGGCATCGAACTCATGCACATGATCCGCAAAGGTCAGCTCGTGCTGGAAGGCAGTACCGCGCTATCTTTTGCCGATCAATTTTATGCGTTGGCAGGAAAAATCCGTCCAGTTTGAGGAATTGGCATCCGTTCCTGCGCCAAGCACGTTCATCAGCCGGCAACGCGACAGAACCATTACGAGGACGTGTCCGACAACATCCGGGCGTTCATGCGGAGGGGCGTGGTGATCAGGACGATCATCAACGGCATGACGTTTGATGGGGCCACCAAAGACCCGATGGCCCAGGCCGTCAGGGACGCACTGATCGGCTTCATGGCCGCGCTGTCGCAGGCGCAGGCAGAGGCCAACAAGGAGGCGCAGCGGGCCGGCATTGCGCACGCCAAGGCTGGCACGGACAAGGTGGACCTCGGACGCAAGCCAAGCTACACCGAAGACAAGATTTCGGCAGCCATGATGCTCACTGCCCAAGGCAAGGGCGTCTCGGAGGTCGCCCGGGAGTTTGGCCTGTCCCGCGCGGCCGTCTACCGGGTATTGAAGAGCCCGGCTGGCGCGCTGGCCAGTGTCAAGGCTTGGGGTTGAGTTGCACGTGAAAGGCACCTAGGAAGGGAGGATGGCACTGGCTCATGCTGCAAAGGGTTCGCAATTCAATGAATCACCCTTAGCAGCGGCATGGATTCGCAAAGATAAAGTCTTAATTATTCAGTATTGATGAGAGAATCTTTCCATTGAAAGCCAAGGAAACCAAATGAATACCCAGCCAGCCGTGCAAGTCGATCCGGGCTATGTGCTCGCCAAGGCGGTGGGGCGTACCGCCGACCTGCTTGGGCTATCGGGCGCAGCGGTCGCGCGCATCGTGGGTTTGAGTGAGCCCACCGTTTCCCGGATTCTCAAAAGCGAACACACGATTGACCCCCGCTCCAAGGAGGGAGAGTTGGCGCTGCTGCTGGTACGGGTTTATCGTTCCCTAGACCCTCTCGTGGGCACGGACGACCAAAAGCGCATTGCTTGGATGCGCGGCCACAACAAAGCGCTCGGCGGTGTCCCCGGCAAGCTCATCGAGCGCGCTGACGGCCTGGTGGCCACACTGAACTACCTCGATGGCATGCGGGCGCCGGCATGAGCGAAGCCGCCTGGAGCATCGACTGGCTTGAAACCAGTGTGATGGACATGGCCATGCCGGCTTGGCGCGGGGTTGAGGCGCAGCATGTGGTGTCCACCATGCGGCTCGTTGACACGGCAGAGGAGCAGGATGTGCTTGAGCGGCTGTTGGAGGGCAGCAAGCCGCCCCTTCCGCAAATGAAGGGCCCGAAGCACTATCTGCTCTCGACGCCGTTTCGCTACCGGCCGCAGCACCAGAGCCGCTTCCGGCGGGCCGGCACGCTCGGCGTTTGGTACGGCGCCGAGGAACTCTATGCGGCGTGTGCCGAGGTGGCCTACTGGCGTCACCGCTTCATCCTGGACAGCGTCGCGCTAGTCCACACAGAGCTGTTGACCGAGCACACGTTCTTCCAGGCCGAGGTCAAGGGCAAGGCAATTGACCTGATGAGCCCGCCGTGGGTCGAGGCGCGTGACGCCTGGACCCACGGAAGCGACTACGCGCAGACGCACGCCGTGGCCGAAGCCGCCAAGGATACGGACGTGCAATGGATTTGCTACGAATCGGTGCGCGCGCCTGGCAAACGCTGCGCCGCGGTGCTGGACGTGGAGGCGCTTGAGATGCTTCCGGACCCTGCACAGCAAACGTGGCACTGCAAGGCGACGCGCGAGGCGGTCACGATGGTGCACCAGGCCGAGCGGCATGACTGGGCCTTCTGACTTGAGCATCAGAACGTGTTCGCAGTCCGGACCTGGTGCTGCATGCCACTGGCGAGGTGATTTGCCGACACTTTGCACCTGACGCGACACTAGGGCCTGTCATCAATTGAGCCAAACGACAGCAGCAGCCAAATGGATGGCGCCCAGGAAGTTGCGCGCTGTTTTGTCGTAGCGCGTTGCAATGGCACGATACTGCTTGAGTCGGGCAAAGAAGTTCTCGATCAGGTGGCGCGCCTTGTACAGGTGTCGGTCATGGCTGCGCTGGTGCTTGCGCGTTTTGAGGCAGGGAACCACCACCGTTTTACCGGCTTTTTGCAGCGGCTCGATCAGTCGCTTGTCGGCATCGTAGGCTCGATCAGCGATGACCGCAGCGCCTGGTGTGGCCTTGAGCAGCACGTCTGCGCCTTCCAAATCATGGGCCTGTCCGGGCGTCAAGTGAAAGCCGGTGGGGTTTCCCAGTGCATCGACCGTCGCATGGACTTTGGTTGTCAAGCCGCCGCGGCTGCGCCCAATGGCCTCGCATTGCTCAGGCCCCTTTTTTTTGCCCCGCGCTGTGCTGATGGGCCTTAACGATGGTCGAGTCAATCATGACGTATTCATTGTCTGCATCCTGGGCGAGGGCCTCAAAAACGTGCCGCCACACACCAGTACGGCTCCAGCGCGAATGGCGCAGATGCACGAGCCGAAAGTCGCCAAAGCGCTCGGGCAGATCGCGCCACGCAATGCCGGCGCGGTAGCGGTACAGCACGGCCTCAACGAACAGCCGATTGTCCCGGGCAGTTACACCAACGGTTTCCTCGCGTCCGGGCAGCAAATTCTTGATGCGCTCCCACTGATCATTTCTCAGTGCATATCTTTTGGTCATGCCTGTCGAAATAGGGCAAGCAACTGGGTATTCAAGAGCATTGGCCTTGCTGGCAATTGATGACAGGCCCTAGCTCAGCGACTTCATTGCCTGATCGCTGCTTCTTGCATGGGCACTTCCATTGGCTCGATCTATGCCTGTTAGATCCGCAAGGCGCCTATAAGTGCTGTTGTGGTATTAGTATTAATCCGGTATAACCACCACCCGCCCCACGAATCGGCGCTCTTCCAGTTCGTCAATGATCTGATTGATCTCATGCATTGGTTTGGTGGCGACCGGGATGGGTTGCAGGCGGCCTTCATTGGCAAAGCGTAGCAGTTCCTTGAGTTCGTCGAGCGTGCCGACGTGTGAGCCGCGGATTGTGAGGTTGCGCGGGGACAGCATGGCCAGTGGCACCTCGAGGCTGCCACCCATCATGCCGACGATGACAATGACGCTGCCTTTGACAGCGACGGCCATGGCCAACTCCGCGGTCTGGCGGGTGCCGACGAAGTCAATGATGCCGCGGATCGGACCCCCAGCGGCCTCCTTGAGGGCTGAGGCAACGTTCTCGCCACTGCTGTTGAACACCTGATGCGCCCCGAGCGCCGTAGCGGCTTTCAACTTGTCGTCGTCGAGGTCGGCGACGATCAACTGCGCGTTGGTTACCAGCGGTGCGACCGACACGGCTGCAAGTCCCAGGCCGCCGGCACCGATGAGCAGAAGCCGGTCGGTAGGCGCCATGGGCGGCATTTTCTTGAGCGCGCCATAGGACGTAAGCCCGGAGCATGCAAAAGTGGCGGCCAGCATGAGGTCCACGTTGCCAGCAGGGACGATGTAGCGGCTTTTGGGCACGAGCACGTAGTCGCTGAAGCCACCATCGCGTCGTGAGCCAAGACTGCGCTGCTTCTCGCAATCAGTGTCACGCTGGTCCAGGCAGTGCGAGCACTCGCCGCAACCGATCCATGGGTACACGACGACGGGCGCGCCGAGCGTCAGCCCCATGGCCTGGGGGCCAAGCGCTGCGACGGTGCCAGCTATTTCATGGCCCAGCGTCATTGGCAACTTGGAGCCAAACTGCTCTGCGGTGAGCTTTTTGCCGCCGCCCAAGTCAAAGTAACCCGCGCGGATGTGCACATCACTGTGGCACACACCGGCGGCGCTGATTTTGACAAGCACCTCATCGCCTTGTGGCACGGGTTTTTCAAGCAGGCGAAGCTGAAGCGGCTTGCCCCAATCGATGATTTGATAACTGTTCACTGTGGCTCTTTCAGTAGATGGGCCCTCACGCGCAGGTCAGGGTATATGTGGACATAGCGCTAGGTATCGCACGGCAGGCGCTTCAGGCGAGCTTGACGATGACGGACTTGGTTTGCAGGTAGTGGTCCATGTGCTCGGTGCCGGACTCACGGCCGTAGCCACTCATCTTGTAGCCGCCGAACGGAATGGCCGCATCAAGTTGCAGGTAGCAGTTGACCCACACCGTGCCGGCCTTCAGCGCGCCGGCCACCTGATGGGCCTTGCTGACGTCGCGCGTCCAAACGCCGGAGCCCAGGCCGTAGCTGGTGTTGTTGGCGCGCTGGATGACTTCTTCGACGCTGTCAAAGGGCAAAGCACTGATAACCGGCCCGAAAATTTCTTCACGCACGATCTTCATGTCGTCACGTGCGTCGCCGAAAACGGTGGGCTGTACATAGCAGCCGTTGGCAAGCGCGCCGGTGTCTGCGCGCGCGCCGCCGGCCAGCGCCTTGGCGCCTTCCTCATGGCCGGCGCTGATGTAGCCCATCACGCGGTCGAACTGCACTCGCGAGGCAAGGGGGCCGAGTTCGGTAGCGTGGTCCAGTGGCGAGCCGATGCGCATCTTTGAGGCCAACTCGGCCACACGGTGCACGAACTCGTCGTGGATCTTGCGCTCGACGAAGAGACGACTGCCGGCGATGCAGATCTGGCCGCAGTTGGTAAATACGGCGTTGGCGGCACCGGCAACAGCGGCGTCGAGGTCTGCATCGGCAAAAATAATGTCCGGCGACTTGCCGCCCAGCTCCAGCGACAGGCGCTTGAGGTTGCCAGCCGAGGCCCGTACGATGGCTTGGCCGGTTGCGGTGGAGCCGGTAAAGCCAACTTTGTCGATGCCGGGGTGAGACGCCACTGCGGCGCCGACCGCGCCAGCGCCGGTGACAACGTTCATCACGCCAGGGGGAAAGCCTGCTTCCTCGATCAGTTCGGCCAGTTTGAGAGGCGAGAGGCTCGCCTGCTCTGATGGCTTGAGCACCACGCTACAGCCAGTTGCCAACGCGGGTGCAACTTTCCACACCGCCTGGCTCAGCGGACCGTTCCACGGCACGATGGCGCCGACGACGCCGACGGGTTCTTTCACCGTGTAAGACAGCACCGAGCCGGGCAGCGAGTTGGAAATGTTCTGGCCGTGGATGGCCGTGGCCAGGCCTGCATAAAAGCGGATCATGCCGACCACACGCTGGCGGCCTGCAGTGCTGCGCGAGATGGGCATGCCCATCTCAAGCGTATCGAGCATCGCGAACTCGTCATAGTCGCGCTCAATGAGGTCCGCTAGCTTGAGCAGTAGCCGCTGGCGCTCGACGGGTTTGGTCTTGCCCCAGACACCGTCGAAAGCCTTGCGCGCGGCCGAGACCGCGGCGTCCACGTCCAAATCACTAGCCTCTGCAATGTAGGCCAGCACCTCACCGGTGGCGGGGTTGACACTTTCGAAGGTCTTGCCGGATGCCGATAGAACCCATTGGCCATTGATTAGCAGCTTTTTTGGGGCCATGGTCGCAAGCGCCGCAGGATGGGGCGGGACTGCCACGGGAGTGAGAATTTCGGCCATGTCGTCTCCAGATAAAAGTCTTGTTTACAAAAGGGTGGTGTGGGCAAGGGCTTTATGGCGCAATGGTCGCGTTGCCAGTGGCCACCATCAAATCGTTTCGGGCCGGCACCGAACAGTTGAAGCCGAGGCGGTTGCCTGTGCGCCAGAGCGCCACGCGCAGTGTTTCACCCGGGAAAACAGGCGCCAGGAAACGCATGGCCAGCGCGCGCAGCGCGTCGGCGCGCTGCGCGCAACACGCTTGCAGTATGGCCCGAGAGCAAAGGCCATACGTGCAAAGGCCATGAAGGATGGGACGCGGAAAACCGGCCTTCTGCGCGACCGCAGGGTTGGCATGCAGCGGATTGAGGTCGGCGCTCAGCCGGTAGATCAGCGCGGCCTGCGGCAGCGAGGCGATGTCGATGGCGTGATCGGGTGGGCGTGTGGCGTCCACTGGGGCAAACAAACCGGTGGGCTTTTGGCCCTGGAGTTGCGGCGCGTCTGCGGCAAAGCCACCGTCGGCGCGGCAGATTGTGCGATGCTCGATGGACGCAATACAGGCGCCGGTGGCTTCATCTTGCAGGTCGCGCGCGAACACCAGCACTGCGCCTTTGCCGGGTCCACGGTCGAACACGTTGAGCACACAGCTCGTTGCCACCAGCATGCCGACCGGGGGCAGAGGCCGATGAAAGACAACGTTGTGCTCGGCATGAACGCTCTGTGTCGCGTCGATTCCGGTGCGCGGGTCGCTAATCCAAAAGCCCGGATGGCACAGCGCCGTGGCCATGGCAGGTGAGGCCTGCAGGCCCTGTTCGTAGACGAAACTCAACTGCCCAGCATCGACCGGGTCACTTCCGTAGCCCAGTGCCAGTGCGTACAAAATAGTGTCTTTTGCCGTGTAGGCCTGACGCACCGGCATGAACGGCCAGTTGCGAACGGCGTCAACATTAATCGCCATGTCGCGCGCTCATACCGGATCCCAGTCAAAAACGTCCTGCGAGCGGTCGAGCTTGTAGAAGCTGGGTTTCATTGCCGGGATGACGCGCTCGGCCACTGTCTGGGGTGTCCAGCCTTCGGCAGTATGCATGGCGCGCAACGGGCGCATCTGGCTCATGAGAAAGATCTCGTTGGCGCGCACCGCGAAGATCTGGCCGCTGACGTCCTTTGCCGCATCGCTGCACAGGTAGACCGCGAGCGGTGCAATCTTGGAGGTCTCCATGCGCTGCAGACGGGCCACGCGGGCCCTTTGCTCTTCGGTCTCGGTCGGCATGCCGCCAATCATGCGGCTCCAGGCGAACGGCGAGATGCAGTTGGAGCGCACGTTGAACTTGGCCATGTCCATGGCAATGGACTTGGACAGTGCGGTCAGGCCCAGCTTGGCGGCCGAGTAGTTGGCTTGACCGAGATTTCCGATCAGGCCAGACGTGGACACCATGTGCACGAAAGAGCCCGACTGCTGCGCTTTGAAATGCGTCGCGGCCGCGCGCGAGATGTAGAACGGGCCGTTGAGGTGCACGTCGATCACGGCGCGCCATTCGTCCACGCTCATGTTGAAGAAGAAACGGTCGCGCAAAATACCGGCGTTGTTGATAACGCAGTCGATTCGACCATAGGTGTCGACAGCCTGCGTCACCATATGGTTGGCGCCGTCCCAATCGGAGACGCTGTCGCCGTTGGCCGTGGCGGTGCCCCCGGCCGCCACGATCTCGTCGACGACCGCCTGCGCGCGCGCGAGGTCGCGACCTTCCCCGGCAAGGGAAGCGCCCAGGTCGTTGACGACGACCTTCGCGCCTTCGCGCCCGAGCGCAAGCGCGAACTCGCGGCCGATGCCGCCGCCTGCGCCGGTAACCAGCACGACCTTGTCTTGTACGAAATTACCTGTTTGCATGGATTGCTTATCCGGTTGTAGTTTCAGTTCGTTCGATGTTTGACGCGAGTGCTGGTCATGCCTTGTTCTCGGGACGCACGTGGGCCGTCGCACGTGCCTCAATGGAGTGCCAGATCTCCGCGGCCATCGGGTTGCGCGACTCCTCAAGGATGTGGCCGACCAGACCGACCGCCCGGGCCATTACGCCCAAACCGCGGCAGATTTTCCAGTCGAAGCCCATCTCGCAGCAGAGCGCGCCGATGATGCCGGTGGCGTTGACAGGCAACACTTTGCCGCTTTTGCGCTCTCCCTCAGCGGCAATGGCCTGTATGAGCTTGATATACGGCCCATCGAAACCGTTCTCGCATGCCAGCTCTATGAGACGTGGCGTGCGCGGATCAATGGGCTTGTGGAAAGGATGACCGACGCCGGACAGTATTTTCTTTTGTGATCGGAAAGTATCGACCAGGGTGCCTGCCAGAGCGGGAAAGTCAGCGTTCGCATCGGGTGCTGGCATGGCCTCGTACAACATCTTCGCAGCCCCCTCAATGCTACCGACGAAGACGGTGCCCAGGCCGTTCAGGCCGGCGGCGACGGCGCCCTGCAGCGACTCGGGCGCGCCTAGATAGGTCATGCGCGCGACGATGGCGCTCGGCGTAATGCCGTGCTCGACCAGTGTGACGACCATCGCGTTGAACATGCGCGATTCATTCGGGTTGGGGAAGCGGCCCGTAAGCTCCAGAAATCCCATGTCGCCCAGGTTGAGGTTGCCAAGGATGTCAGTGACGAAGTTTTTTCCGAACAGCGTGATGCTATCGGGCGTACTCGAGCCGATGTCGGTACGAATCTCTGTGCTCTTCCTGTTCATAGGTGTGTGACCCTTTCGGTGTAATGATGAAAAACGTCGGCGGCCTGCAGCCCTCCAGGCCCCGAGCCAGCGGGCAAAGCGGACACGGTGCGCCATGTCACTGGAGCTCTATCCCAGCTTTCTTCATGAGCTCTTCCCAACGCGGGTTGTCTGCGCGGATACGGGCATCAAGCTGTGGACCCGTCAGCGGCATGACCTGGGTGTTAAGCACCTGAAACTGAGCTTTGACCGGCGTAGTGGCCATGGCCGAGCGGATGGCGGCATCCAGCGTGGCAACGACGGATGTAGGTGTGCCGGCCGGTGCCATCACAGCAATCAGCGTCTCCAGGCTGCTGCTGGCGCCAGGGTAGGCTTCCTGAAGCGTTGGAACGCCAGGTGCACCCTCATAGCGCATGGCTGAAGAAATTGCCAAGGCGCGGGCCTTCTGACCGTTGATCTGCGCCATGCCGCTGCCGATGTCAACGACTGCGACCTGCACCTGCCCGCCAATCATATCGGTGAGGGCTTGCGGAATGCCGCGGTAGGAAACGGCGATGGGTTCGGAATGGGTAATCGACGAGAACAACGCCACCGCGACCTGGCCGCTCGGCGAACCGTAAGCCATGCTGATTGGCTGCTTCGCGGTGCGCTGAGCTGCTGCCAGATCCGCAATCGTCTTGTACGGCGAGGATTGCGATACTAGAAATATCATCGCAGTGGAGCCGACATTGGCAACGGGCGTGAAGCTCTTGACCGGGTCGTAGGACAGTTCCTTGAACAAGTTGTTCGCCACGAACATCACGGATGAGCCCATCAACAGGGTGTAGCCGTCGGGCTTAGCCTTAGCGACATAAGCGGCGCCGATGGTGCCTTGCGCGCCGGCCTTATTTTCGACGATAACAGGCTTGCCCAGCGACTGCGTAAGCGCATTGGCGATCACGCGCGTAACGGCATCGGTGACGGAGCCGGCAGGGAAGGGCGCGACTAGCGTGATAGGGCGAGAAGGGTAGTCGCCCGCTTGGGCGAAGAGCGCCGTAGTAGGGCCAGCAAGCAACGGCGCGATGAAAGCCGCAATGAGGGTTCTGCGCGTGGGCATATTTTGTCTCCTGCATACTTGAAATTGGTATGACGGGTAAGTTACCTTTCAACGCGGGCGATTGCAAATCAAATGATTTGAACGATTGTTCAATTACGCTGCGTTATGGCCCTTGCGTGGCGGCACAACATCCGTGACGATGCTGTGAAGGCCAATCTTGCAATCTTTCTATTTATTAGACTCGGCGTCTACTGGCGTAGGCAGTGTGTATTCGTGAACAATCGTTCCGTTTATTTGACTTGTTGCTGATGGAACGAATGAATAGCATCGGGCTTTCAATCGGGGCAACCAAAGCAATCGAGATTAACGATGATCAGATACAAAGCGCAAGACGGGATCGCGGAACTACTGGTTGACAATCCACCGGTCAACGGCATCACAGACGAATTGCTGGACGACCTTATGATCAGGCTCGCCGAGGCAGGCGCGGACCCTGCAGTGCGGGCAATCATCATCGGCAGTGCCGTGCCGGGCCGGTTCTGCGGCGGTCTGGATTTGCACAAGTTTAGCCACAGCACGCCAGCGGAGGTGCACACCATCGTCGGCAAGCTGTACCACCGCCTGTTCGAACTACAGTCCAGCCTGTCCAAGCCGGTGATCGCCGCAGTGACGGGCGCGGTGCGCGGCGGCGGCATGTCCATTGCCATCACCTGTGACATGGTCGTCGCAGCCGACGAGGCCAGTTTTGGTTATCCGGAGATGGAAATCGGTTTGCTGCCCTCCATTCATTACCTCCATCTGCCGCGCATCATCGGCCGGCATCGGGCTTTTGATTTACTCTTTACCGGCCGCGTGTTCGGCACGCCGGAAGCCATGGCGCTGGGGTTGGTAAGTCGCAGCGCACCCGAAGCGCAGGTACTGGATACCGCCCGCGCACTCGCGCGTGTCTTTACGGCGAAATCGCCTGAACTGATGCGTCTGGGCAAGGCGGCTTTCGGCCGCGTCACTGACAACGGCTACCGGGCCGGCGCAGCAAACGCGGTGGATCTGGTCTCGACAGTCTTTGGAACGCCCGACTGCCGGGAAGGGCTGCAGGCGTTTGTCGAAAAACGCAAGCCCGTGTGGAGTCAGCCATGAATCCGCTGGCAGCATTGAATGGCCTGCGCGTGCTAGACCTGTCGCGCGTACTGGCCGGCCCATTGTCGGCTCAGATCCTGGCGGACTTGGGCGCGGACGTAATCAAGGTCGAGCGCCCAGTGCGCGGTGACGACACCCGTGAGTGGGCCCCGCCGACCATGGTGCGTGCGCCCGAGTCAGTGCTCGACGAATCAGTTTATTTCTGGTCCTGCAATCGCGGCAAACGCTCGGTCACCGCTGACCTGGCTGACAGCGCAGGGCGCGAGCTGGTCATTCGCCTAGCGGCGCAGGCCGACGTGTTGGTCGAGAACTATAAGGTCGGCACGCTGGCCCGTTACGGACTGGACTACGAGACGCTCCATGCCGTCAACCCGCGGCTGATCTATTGCTCCATTACCGGCTTCGGGCAGACCGGGCCGTACCGCGCGCGTCCAGGTTACGACACCATCGTGCAGGCGCTTGGCGGCCTGATGAGCATCACCGGCAATGCCGACGGCACACCGGGCGGCGGCCCGCGCAAGGCGGGTGTGGCGGTGTCTGACCAGTTGACCGCGCTGTATTCGGCCGTGGCTATTCTGGCGGCCATCAACGAGCGGCACACGTCAGGGCTCGGGCAGCACATCGACATGTCCCTACTGGACGTGCAGGTGGCTGCGCTGTCCAATCTCGGCATGAGCTACCTCGCCACCGGTGCCGTGCCGCAACGCTTGGGCAACCGGCTGTTGACTGCCTATCCGAGCGACAGCTTCCGCTGCAGAGATGGGGAAATCATGCTTATTGTCGGCAACGATGAGCAGTTTCGCCGCTTCTGCCAAACCATGGCGGTGCCAGAGCTGGCAGTCGACGAGCGCTTCATGCGCAATAGGTTGCGCCTAAAACATGCGGACATTCTTGGGCCGCTGGTGGCGCAGGCGTTCGCGCGCAAAACGGTTGAGGAATGTCAAAAGCTTCTGGACGCTGCGGGCGTCCCAGCAGCGCCGATTAACAATATAGAGCAGGTCTTTCAAGATCCACAAGTCGTCGCACGAGAAATGGTACGCGAGGTTGAGCGACCCGATGGTGGCAAAGCGCGCATCTTGGCCAATCCCATCCGCATGTCGCGCTCCCCGCTGCGTGAACCAGGCGTGCCCCCGCGCTTGGGCGAGCATACCAGCGAGGTGGAGAACGGCTGGCCCTGCTAAAGGGCTCTGTCCAGGCCCGAGCTTGTGGACAGTCGCTGGGCGAACAATAATAGGAATTGTTCAAATACTATTAATGCTCTGTGAAAATCAACTTCAAGCTCTTCACGACCTTCCTGGCGGTTGCGGAAAACGGTAGCTTTCGCAAGGCTGCCGAGCAGACCCACTTGTCGCTGCCTGCAGTGAGCATGCAGATTACGCAGCTGGAAGAACGTTTGGGCGTGGCCGTGTTCCACCGTACGACGCGCAAGGTCGAGCTAACGCGTGAAGGTGAGGAGCTGCTCATTAGCACTCGAAAGGCGATGGTGGAACTCGATGGAGCCTTGGCGCGTATCCAGCAAGTCGCTGAGGTGCAGCGCGGGCAGCTGTCGCTCGGTTGTGTACCAACAGTGGCCAGTACGCGGCTGCCTGTGCTGCTGGTGAAATTCGCTAAAACTTATCCGGCTATTTCCGTAAGCGTGCGCGAACTCTCACAACCTGAACTTTTGGAGGCTGTGCGTCGCCGCGAGGTGGACTTTGGCATTGGCCCAATGCCCGAGAAGCCCGGCGACTTGGAGTTCCAGCCAATTTTCGTCGATGACGCCGTGGCCCTTATGCCGGCTACGTTGGTGTCCCCGGACAAGACCAGCATTTCACTGCGTGAGCTGTCGCGCCTGCCCTTGCCTCTACTGTCGTTGGGCGCTTCGCAGTTCCAGCGCCACCTGAACCAGGCGCTCGAGGACGAAAACATTGCGCGCGAACACGATTACGTGGTCACCCATGTGAGCACGCTGGTTGCGATGGCAGAAGCGGGCCTGGGCATCTGCATCCTGCCCGCGATGGCCGCACCGTCTAAAACTCCGTTGAAGGCGCTGCGTATTGTGCAGCCGTCCTTGCCGCGCACCATCGCCATCGTGACGATTCGCGGACATACCCTATCACCGTCAGCGGCGCGCTTCGTGCAGCTGTGCGATATGTTGGCGCCACCGCACCCGCCCGCAACGCGCAAGCGGGGTACGTAAGCGTTCTTTGTCACTGACCGGTGCTGGCCAGTATCTAGCCATAAAAAGTAGAAAGCCCGGCGTATACATCAAGCTTGCGCCGGACTTTCCCGTTGCGTGTGGCGGCTGAATTACGGTTTGAAGCCCAAACCCAGACCCTTTACCAGCGTAGCCGTGACGGTGCTTTCAACTTGGAAAGATTTGATGAGTGTTTCACCATCGATCCACGCTGCTTGGATGCCGACACTGGTCAGCTTGTCCTGCAGGTCTTGAGACGCCATTACTGCTTGTAGGTCGGCCTTGATTTTCTCGACGAGCGGTTTGGGCATATTGCGCGGCCCCATCATGACATGTGACAGCGTGATGCGCTGGTCCTTGATGCCCTGTTCAGCCAGGGTAGGTACGTTCGGCAGTGTCTTCAAGCGCGTCATTGTGCTGACGCCTAGCGCTCTCAGCTTTCCCGATTGCACAAAAGGGAGGTTGTTCATCACACCATCAACACCGACCTGAATTTCATTGCCTAGCAAGCCCTTAGTGGTATCCGCCCCGGACTTGTAGGGAACCCAGGTGAAGTTGACCTTTGCTTCGCGTGCGAACTGTTCTTGCAGTAGCTGCGTGACGGTAGCAGGCCCTCCAGCATTGAGCACGCCCGGCTTAGTGCGCGCCAGGGCGATCAGTTCGTCGAGCGATTTAGCGGGTACTGTCTCATTGACCAGCACCAGCATAGGCACTGCGGTCGTCTGACCAATGATGGTGAAGTCGTTGACTGGGTCATAGGGAACCTTCATAGTGTGCGGCGTCAGTGTCAGGGTGGAGTTGATGCCCAGCAGCAGTGTGTAGCCGTCCGGCGTCGCGCGTTGCACTTCACTGGCTGCGATGACGGTGTCACCGCCCGGCTTGTTGTCAACCACCACCTGTTGGCCCCACTTGTCAGACAATTTTTGGGCAATACTCCGCGCTACGACATCAGCTGAACCTCCGGCGCCAAATGGCACGACGAGGCGAACGGGACGTGATGGGAAAGTTTGCGCGAAGGCCGAAGCGGCTGACACCATTACTGTGCAAATGGCCAGGACGGCTGTAGCATTTCGTCGTGTAAAAAACATGATGATTGTCTCCTTGATGTACGGGGCTTAGAAAGTTTTCCTTCTTGCGCCTGCCAGTTTACGGAGGCACTGGTCTCATCACAATTCACGAGTTTTGAAGCATTGTTATCAAAGTGATGCATGATTTGCGACGTTGTTAAAAGCCGCTAACACAAGTCATCTACGAAGCGGGAGCATATGATGGCAGCTGCCAGTAAAAGAAGTGCACTGTGCGTGTCCAGCCGGCACTCGAAGCGAATGCGCAATTTGCCAAAGCCGGCGAACCAAGCGTGGGTTCGCTCCACAACCCAGCGATAGCGAACCAGGCGGTCCTTGCTCTCGATACCCTTGCGCGCAATGCAGGAGGCGATGCTGCTTTTGCGCAGGTAGTGCCTTACAGTGCCTTTCAAAACCTAGAAATTCTTCCTGGTGCCAATAGTTCGGGGGCATGAAAAGAGCACTGGTAACTGATGAACTCTGGTCCATCGTGGAGCCGCTGCTGCCGGCCGAGCCGCCCAAGCGGAAAGGCGGGCGGCCCCGCGTGTCGGACCGAGCCGCGCTCACTGGCATCGTGTTCGTACTGCGTTCAGGCATTCCCTGGGAGATGCTGCCCCAGGAAATGGGCTGCGGCTCGGGCGTGACGTGTTGGCGCCGACTACGCGACTGGCAAGAAGCCGGAGTTTGGAGTCGCTTGCATCAGGAACTGCTTGAGCGGCTGCACTGGGCAGGGCGAATCGACTGGAGCCGGGCCTGTATGGACACCGCGTCCATCCCGGCAAAAAAGGGGGGCGCGGCCACCGGCCCCAACTCGACTGACCGAGGCAAGGCAGGCACAAAGCGCTACCTGCTGACCGACCGCACTGGCCTGCCGCTGGCCTTTGTCCTGGCAGGCGCCAATGTGCATAACAGCGTGCCCCTGGCTGAGCTGCTTGATGCGGTAGCGCCTATCAAAGGCAAGCGCGGCAGGCCCCGGCAAAGGCCAAGCACGCTGCACGCCGACAAGGCCTATGACGCCAAGCGCTGCCGCAGTGCTTGCCGCCAGCGCGGCATTGAACCCCGCATTGCCCGCCGAGGTATTGACAGTAGCGAGCGGCTGGGCCGCTACAGGTGGGTCGTGGAACGCACGCTGGCCTGGCTTGCGCGGATGCGCCGATTGACTATCCGCTACGAGCGAAGGCTCGACATTCACCACGCTTTCACTTCACTGGCTTGCTCGCTCATCTGTCTCCATGCGCTTTAGGGAAGGTTTTGAAAGGCACAGTAAACCAGACGCCTGATGGCAGTTTTAAGTAAACGAAGGCTGCCAGTCAAATTTTAACCCGGGTATTATTGGCTCATCCAATTCAAGCCAAATCTCACTGTGATTGATACCGCCACGCCTTCCTACACCAGTTTCAATGGCCACAAGCGAATCGCCTCTGGCAGCTTGTCGGTCAATGCATTGGCTGTGAAACACACTCTGGCGTGCGGCGTACCTGGATCGCTGCTGACCTTTTGCGATCAGACTGGTCAAGTTGTCGATATCGACCCTCGAGGAAGCGATTCCGAGATGTTGTCGCGTCTTCCTCCACATGGGTGCCAACTTCAAGGAAACGAATCGGCACTGATCGATTCCGGGGAATCTGGCTAGCCACGGGGCCGTGGCCGGCCAAAGCTTGGGGTTGTCGCGCGAGAAGTCACGCTGCTGCCGCGTCACTGGTATTAGTTGGCTGCACAGCCAGGCGGTGCATCGGTGACTTTGCGCAAACTGGTTGATGAGGCAAGCCGGACTCACATGCACCGAGACCGGCAACGCCGGTCGAGTGAATGTGCCAACCACTTCATGTCAGCCATGGCTGGTGATATGGCTGGCTTTGAAGAGGCCTCGCGCGCGCTGTTCGCAAGCGACGCAGAAAAGTTTCGCCAACAGACTGAAGCTTGGCCGCCCGACGTTCGCGATTACGTCAGGCGCCTAGATGTATGGTCCCGGGATGAGGTGACGGGGATCGGTTTTGAATATAGCCGGGTTTTTCTGCCAGGCCTCAATAATGGTCTGGTAGGGCGTTTTCCATCTGAGCGCCTTGAGGTGCTTGGCAAAATTGAAAGCGCAAACGAAGGCGAGCACATGGGCTTTCAAGCTCTCCAAGTCCGGGTAGTGGAAGGCCTTGATCGTGGCTTCCTTGATGGTGCGGTTCATCCGCTCAGCCTGCCCGTTCGTCCACGGGTGATAGGGCTTGGTGAGTTTGTGAATTCAGGGAAGGTTTTGAAAGGCACAGTAAATCTGTAAGTGCTAAACTGAAATCGAATTTAGGTGGCCTGTGAACTTTGGTTAACAGGCTTAAACGGGAAGTCGGTGCGCACGGGTTTATTCACCAACCCAC
>Ga0308165_1003520_pt1 | contig 16668 bp, 14 predicted proteins | sample PhyWR2_FD_201032 | JGI IMG/M metagenome (GOLD analysis project Ga0308165, IMG submission 201032) | Phyllosphere microbial communities from UC Gill Tract Community Farm, Albany, California, United States - DLSLW.R2 | ecosystem: Host-associated > Plants > Phyllosphere > Unclassified | place: USA...
TAAATAAATCGGGATTGGAAATCCCGATTAGCGAGGTACTAAATATGCAGATGCTGGATTCAAATGCAATTGTAAAAACTAGTGCTGGTCGAGATTTGTAATCTCGACCTATATAACGGTGGATTTAAAATCCACGGCTAAATAAATCGGGATTGGAAATCCCAATTAGCGAGGTCCTAAATATGCAGATGCCGGATTCAAATGCAATTGTAGAAACTAGTGCTGGCCGAGATTTGTAATCTCGACCTATATAACAGTGGATTTTAAATCCACAGCTAGAGGAATCGGGATTGGAAATCCCAATTAGCGAGGTCCTGAATATGCAGATGCCGGATTCAAATGCAATTGTAGAAACTAGTGCTGGCCGAGATTTGTAATCTCGACCTATATAACGGTGGATTTTAAATCCACAGCTAGAGGAATCGGGATTGGAAATCCCAATTAGCGGGAAGCGGATGGAAAATTAACACTCACATTTTAAACCAATCTGTTTTAAATGTATATTGCTAATAAATACAGCTCTTTTTAAATGCAGGCCACCAAAAGCAAACGTTACAAAATATTTAAATGGATCACCGCACTTCTGCTGGTTCTATTTTTAATCCTTTCTGCTACCGCATGGTATTTAAATGTTAAATCGCGGCCGCTTCTTACCGACAGAATCAAGACGCTTGTTTATCAATCTACCGACAGCTTATATACCATTAGTTTTTCGCGGGTATCAACCAATATCCTAACCGGAAATGCAAGTTTAACAAACGTTAAAATTACACCCGACACCAATCGTTACAAGGAGCTTATTGCATTAAAACGTGCGCCAAACAACTTATACACGGTTACTTTGAAAAAACTTTCGGTACGGCACTTCCACCCGTTAAAATTATATCGTGAGCGAAAACTGCAGTTAGATGATATCATTTTTGATAAACCCGAAGTTTTAATGCAAAACAAACAGTACGCGTTTAACGAGGGAAGAGCGCCCCGACCCATCAAATCGCCGTACGCATTTATTTCTAAAAATCTTGCCGAGTTCTATATAAAAACCATTCGTTTTAAGGATGCGAGTTTTAAATATGTGAACAGAAATGTACCTAACGCCAGGCCTTTCTTAATTAACGATTTAAATATCACCTTAACAGACCTGCTAATAGATTCGACATCGGCCGACGATCCAACGCGGTTTTATCTGCTGAAAGACATCGTAATTACACTAAAAAACTATGTTTATCATACGCCTGATAAAATGTACGATATTAAGGTAGACAAGCTCGATTTTAGGGCGACAACGGGAAAACTGAGGATAGACAGCTTTGCCTTAGCACCTCGTTACAGCGAAATGCAGTTTGGTAAACAAGCTGGGTATGCCCGCGAGCGCTTTGCAATCAGAATGAACAATATTTTGCTAAATGGCATCGATTTACCACTTTACATTAGCAAGCAGGAACTTTGGGCAAAAGAAATGAACATTGCACAGGGCTACGTTTCAGTTTTTAACAACGATAGTTTGCTCAATAAACCTCGCCAGAGCAAGATCGGTAAGTTTCCGCACCAGCTGTTGCAAATGGTAGAGGCGCCATTGCTTGTTCAGAAAATTAAATTGAACAATATCGACGTGAGTTACGCGGTTTATAACGAAGAGAGTAAGCGTACAGGCAAAATTACCTTCGAACATACCTCCGGTACGATAAAAAATGCCACCAACCTCGAAAAAATCAAAGCCATAAATCCGATTATGGAGGTGAACCTTACATCGTACTTATTTGCGCAGGGCAAACTTGATGTTAACTTTAAATTCGACCTTACCGCCACAAATGGAGCATTTACCTACGATGGAGTGCTGCACAGCTTTAATGCCCGCGTTTTGAATAAAATTACTACGCCCCTGGGGTTGGTAAGGGTAAATAGAGGCAGTGTAGATCAGCTGAAATTTAATTTTAAAGCGAACGATTTGGGTGCCAAAGGAAAAGTTGTGTTTTCTTACTACGATCTTTCTGTTGCGTTGATGAAGAACGACCCGACAAAGGATCATTTGGTGAAACGGGGATTATTGTCGTTTCTAGCTAATGCGTTAATCATAAATTCTGAAAATCCCGGACCTGATGGAAAACTGATAACCGCCGACGTAGCGTATGATCGCCCGCCTAGCTCCTCATTTTTCAACCTGATCTGGCGTAGTCTTTTCGCAGGGATAAAGCATAGCGTTGGTATTACGGAAGAAAAGGAAAACGAGATTAAAACGCATATCGCAAACTTTAGAGCGATGCAGAAAAGCCACCAGCAACGAAAACAGCGGAGGTTGGAGCGCAGAGAACGAAAAGAGCGGAACGAAAGGCGATAAGAAAAATAGTCCATCAGTTGAAGGTGAAGTGTCGTTCAGTCTAACACCGCATTGCCGTTGACGTCAGTCACGATTACGTTCGTCATTCCCAATTTAATTGGGAATCTTAATGCTAATGCGCTCGCATTACGATTCCCGCCTGCCTGCCCGTCCGTTCAGGCGGGCGCGTGAATGACAACGCAGTCTAACACCGCATTGCCGTTGACTTCAGTCAACGGTTAAAGGGCGCCTTTACCTCAAGTGTTGCTTTACAATTTCTTCAAGTGCAGCAATGTCAAATGGCTTCGACAAGTAGCTATCGGCGCCTGCTTCGTCGGCCAGGGCAGAGATGTCGTTATTTGCAGAAAAATAAATAACCGGAATGTGCTTTAACTCAGGGTTACCTTTTAAAGCTTTTGTTGCCTGAATGCCGCCTAGCTCTGGTAGCCAGTTGTCCATAAAAATAATATCTGGCATGTATTCTAAAACCTGTTTTTCAATTTCATGGGCGCTTTCCGAAGTTCGGATTTCGTATCCGGCATCTTCTAAAATGAAGGTGCATAAATCAAGGATATCCCTATTATCGTCGAATACAAAAATTTTTTTAGCGGTCATAAATGTTTGATAAAATAGGTCTAATAATTTAATTTATTAATGTACTCTGCCATTTCGAAACTATGCATCACCAGCAGGGGCTTTACATTCAAATCGGCCTGCTGCGGCATATAAGGCATCATTGCCGTGGTTGGGTCTTGTATTACAGCCGTTCCACCGAATTTGTTCACTGCTTTTAAGCCCTCTACACCATCGGCATTGGAGCCCGAAAGCAGCACACAAACAAGTCCTTCTTTAAAAACCTCTGCAGCCGATTGAAAAGTTACATCGATCGAGGGCCTCGAATAATTTATTTTCTCCGAATAATCTAGCGACAAGCTGTGGTCTTCTTCCACCAACAGATGATAATCGGCAGGAGCAATATAAACCTCGCCGTTTTTTAGGCGCACTTTTTCGTCGGCCTCCGATACCTTTAGCGGCGTGCGGTGCTTAAGAAGGTCGGTTAGAAGCGACTCGTTATTTGCCTTTCGGTGCACGACAATGATTATCGGGAATTTTAAGTTTTCGTTCAGGTTTGGGAAGATCTCCAAAAGTACATCTAAACTTCCGGCAGAGCCCCCGATAACAAGTGCCGAGCACTTTGTAGAAATTACAGTTTGCGCCATATTTTCTCCAGTTTAATTCTTTTGTATTGTTTAGCCTTTGGCCAAAATTCTAGGCTTTCTTTACTTCCTAACGCGATATAGCCGAGTTTTTCTATGCTGTTATCAAATAAATTAAATACTTTATGCTGTAAGTCTTTATCAAAATAAATTAACACATTTCGGCACAGGATGAGCTGAAACTCGTTAAACGAATGATCGGAAACCAGATTGTGGGTTGAAAAAATCATCTTGCTATTTAAGCTCTCCTCAAACTTGGCTAATGAGTAATTTGCAGTATAATAGCTAGAAAAATCTTTCGTGCCGCCTGCAAGCAGGTAATTTTCTGAATATTGCTTTAAATAGGTTAATGGAAACATCCCTTTTTTTGCTTTTTCTAACACCGATGGATTGATGTCGGTAGCATAAATAAGAGATTTGCTTAACAGGTTAAGTTCTTTTAAAACAATGGCCAGCGAATACGCTTCTTCTCCTGTTGAACAGCCGGCTACCCAAATCCGGATAAATGGATAGGTGCCGAGAGCGGGCAAAACCTCGTTTCGTAAGGCTTTATAAAACGACGGATCGCGAAACATCTCTGTAACGTTAACCGTAATTTCTTCTAAAAACCTTTTAAAATACTGTTTATCTGTTCTTACAGTGTACCTAAACTCTGCAAAGCTTACAAAGCTATCAAGTGCGTACAGGCGAGTAATCCTTCTTTTTATCGATGCATGGGAATACTCAAGAAAATCGTATCCGTGCACCTCCAAAACATCGTTAAGCAGAATTTCTATCTGCTCGTTATCTATTACATCGCTTACCACTTATCTCGTAAAATTTTCTATTTGTATTAACAATTCATCAACATTAATTGGCTTCGAAACATAACCTGCGGCGCCCGCACTGAGGCAGCGTTCTTTATCGCCTACCATGGCCTGGGCGGTAACGGCCAACACCGGAATATTCTGCAACTTGTTTGATTTTTTCATGGCTGCCATGGCTTGGTAACCGTCCATGTCGGGCATCATCATATCCATTAAAACGATTGCTACGTTCTCGTTCTCTTCCATGATTGAAAAGCCCTCCTGAGCACTTGTTGCAGATAAGCAATCGAAACCTTTGGCCTTTAGAACAGCTTTGAGTGCAAAAATGTTTCGATTATCATCATCAATAATGAGAATAGTTTTTTGAGGCATATTTGTAGAGTAGTTAACGTAATTTCTTGGTATCTGTCGATTTAAACATCCGAAACGAGTTAGCGCTTATGGTGATTTTCGTAAAGCCAAACGCGCAACAAAGATACCAATTGATCCATATCGACAGGTTTGCTGATATAATCGGAAGCACCTGCGGCAATGCATTTCTCCCTATCGCCCATCATAGCCTTGGCCGTTACTGCTAAAACGGGCAGGTTTCTGTATTTTAAATCGTGACGAATGGCGGTAGTGGTTTCATAACCGTCCATTTCAGGCATCATCATGTCCATTAAAACCACATCTACACCCGGGTTTTCGTTCAGTATCTTAAGCGCCTCCTTACCGTCGGTTGCAGCCAAAACCTTCATTTGATGTTGTTCCAGCATTTTGGTCAGCGAAAATATGTTTCTCACATCATCATCAGCAACCAGAACCGTTTTGCCTACCAGCACATCCTGCAATTCAGAGAACTTTTTTGATGGTTTGTTCTTTTCCTTGCTTTTCTCCTCAACCAAATGCAGAAACAAGCCTGCCTCGTCTAAAATGCGTTGATAAGAGTGTGCGGTTTTTACCACAATAGAATCGGCATATTGCTTTATTCTGTTTTCTTCTCCTTTTGATAGGTTTTTACCGGTAAATATAATAATCGGCAAGTTTTCCAGACCAGGTGTTTGCTTTACCAGTTCGAGTGTTTCATAGGCGTGCTTATCAGGAATGCCCATATCCAGAATTACACAGTTCACTTCTGGCTTGTGCAAGGCCGAAACGCTTTCGTTTACCTGACTTACAATTTCTGTCTGTATACTAAAGTTGCTTAAAAAATAACTTAGCGCCTTGGCATGTTGCTGGTTCTCTTCAACAATTAAAACCTTTTTCGGGTGTCGGCTTAGCGCATATTCCAGCTTGGTAAAAATTTCCTGCATGTGCTCAAAAGCAAACGGCTTGTTAATAAAATCTACCGCACCCTTAAGCAGACTCTCTTTTTTTACCTGCAGCGACGACATAATGTGAACCGGAATCGGGCGGGTGTCGGCATTCGATTTCAGCTCTTCCATTACCTGCCAGCCATCTTTTACCGGCAGCTGAATATCTAATAAAATTGCGAGCGGTTTATACGCTTTCGCCATTTCTATGCCCACATCGCCCCGAACGGCAACCAGACCCTTATAGTTTTTCTTTCTTGTAAAATCGAGCAGGGTTTTTGCAAACGGGGTATCATCCTCAACAATCAGGATAATTTTATCGCCCGGTTGGATATTGTCCCGATCATCTTCAATTTCTTGCGGAATATTAGGCACCGTTAAACGATCGATTTTTTTTACGGTGTGCCCCTGAACCTGCATTTCGCTTTTTTCTTCCGCTTTGAGCGGTTTTTCAAAACCTTTGCTCTTATCCAACGGCAGGGTTAGGGTAAAGATACTTCCTTCTCCTTCTTTGCTTTTTAAATCGATGTAACCTCCAAGCAGCTTCGCCAATTCTCTGCTGATGGAAAGGCCCAGGCCGGTACCGCCAAATTTACGACGTGTAGAACCATCTGCCTGTTGAAAGGCTTCAAATACCATACCCTGTTTATCTGGAGCAATGCCTACGCCGGTATCTGTTACCTTAAAAACCAATGCGCCCAACGTTTTATTGTGATCGATATTTAAGGTTACCGACCCCTCGGTAGTAAACTTAATGGCGTTTGATAACAGGTTTTTGATAATCTGCTCCAAACGCATTTTATCGGTATTGAAAAAGTCGGGCACCTCGGCGGTTGTCTCTACCACAAAGTTGAGGTTCTTTTCTTTGGCAAGGGGATTAAACAAGGAACGCATGTTGTTCGCAATTTCATCCACCTTGATGTTTGTACGATCGAGCTCCATTTTGCCGGCTTCGATCTTCGAAAGATCCAATATTTCATCAATCAGGCTAAGTAAGCCCTGACCAGAGCTTTGTATTACTTCGGCATACTCCTGATGCTCGCGATCCATAGCTTCGTTCTCGGCCATTAACCGCGACAACAGTAAAATGGAGTTGAGCGGTGTGCGGAGTTCGTGCGACATGTTGGCCAAAAACTCAGATTTGTAACGCGTACTTAATTCTAAAGCCTCCGCTTTTTGCTGAATCTCGATGTTGCGCTCTTCTATCAGTTCGTTCTTTTCTTCCAGCAAGCTGCTTCTTTCCTCAAGTTCCTGATTACTTTGCAACAGTTCTTCTTGTTGAACGCGTAATTCCTCTTCCGATGCCTGTAGTTTTTGCGCCTGTGCCTCCAGCTCGGCATTTAGCCCTTCGAGCTCGTTGTGCTGTACCTGTAATTCTTCCGATTGTGCTTGCGTTTCTTCTAAAAGCTGTTGTAATTTCTGACGGTTTTGCGCACCCAGCAATGCCGTTCCCACATCAGACATCACAGTCTTTAGGAAGTGCAGGTGTAAATCAGAAAATTTACCAATGGTGCCCAATTCGAGCCCGCCAATAGATATTTCGTTTCTAATAATCGGCAGAACCAGCAATTGCGCCGGGCGAATATTTCCGGTTGCATGCGTAATGGTGAGCTCATTTTGAGGAACATCCTCTAAAAGGATGCGCTTACCCGATTTCACCGCCTGTCCGATTAGTCCTTGCCCAAGCTCGAGCGTTGGGGCCAACTTTTGACCTTGGAGCGCATGTTGGGCCTTGAGGTGCAGATATCCATCATCTTTAAACAAGTAAATAGCGCCGATTTGGCTTTGCGTATAAGAGGCTAAAAACTCCAGAATATCTTCTGCCAAATGGAAAACGTCTTTTTCGCCGACCATTTTTACGTTCAGGTTAGCTACACCGGTTTGCAGCCATTCGTTATCTGCAAGGGTATCGAATGATTTTTTGAGTGAGAACGACATCGTGTTTAGCGACTCAGAAAGTTCTCCGATATCATCCTGGGTTTGGTTATCGAGTTTAACGCCATAATTGCCATTCGAAATTTGATAGGCAATTTCCTTTATGGCAGCTATCCGTTTTTCCATCTCGAGCTTTTTATCCTCAATTTCCGTTTGAAGTTTCAAGCGTTCATCGAAGTCCACCGACACTTTTCTGTAAAAGAACAGCGTAATGATGATGGCCAAAAAGGCAGCGATTAAAATAAGGATCGGTGTAAATGTGCTCAATTTGTTCAGCTCTGCGGTACGGCTGTCAAGCAGGCGTTTTTCTTGTGTTACCATGTTCGTTACCACGCCGCGGGCCTGATCCATATAAACCTTTCCCTGAAAAAGAACCGTTGGATCTACCTGGCCGCCAAGGGTTTTAATTTCGACAGTCGACTTTATAATCCCCATTCTTTTGAAGATTATAGTTCTCAGCTCCTTAACATTTTTTTGTTGAACGGGATTATCTTGTGTTGCCGATTCGATTTTTTTGAGCACAGCCGCAGCCGAATCATTTGCGCCATAATATGGGGTCAAAAATGCCTTGTTGCCCGTAAGCAAAAAGCCACGTTGACCAGTTTCTGCATCCTTAAGATACGAAATTACGTTTTCGGCATTTAATATAACCTCATCGCTATGCTTAACCAGTTCGGTACTTTTGATTAAGTTGCTGATACTTACATATGATGCCAACGAACTGATAAACAGTATAATTAGCGACAAGCCTAAGCCCAGGCGCAGATTGTTTTTAAGCGTTGTTTTCATTATCTATTTAGGAATGATTATTCTTGATTGTTAAGGATTTCGCTTTCGGTAGTAGGAATGATGAAGTGAAATTCAGAGCCCTCGTTGAGTACGCTCTTTACACCTATAGTTCCGCCATGGCGCTTAATGATTTCTGAGCAAATGTACAGGCCGATGCCCAGGCCATTGAAACGGTTGCTGCTGTCTTCTACACGATAAAACTTATCGAATATTTTTTCTTGCTGCCCTTCCGAAATTCCGATACCGAAGTCTTTAACGGCGAGATAAAATTTGCCGTCGTTAATATTGATCGTTACATTAACCTGATTGGTGCCCGGAGCGTATTTTATGGCGTTTGTGATAAAGTTGATGACTACCTGTTCCAGCCGCATTTCGTCGCCAAAAACCGTTTCGGTGGTTTTGCCCAGCTTGTTGATCTTAAAATCAGGATTGGATTGCTGCAACATTTCAATGGCATTGTTTACCATATTATCGGCACAGAAACTCTGCATGTTGAACTTCATCTTGCCACTTTCTATTTTCGAAATATCGAGCAGATCGACGATAAGTTCATTTAGTTTTTCGAGTTGGATGCTGGCCTTTTCCAAATGGCTTTTGGCCATTTCCTTGTTATCGCGGTCTAAGCTGCGCTGCAGAAGTTGGATGTAACCCTTAACACTGGTAAGTGGTGTTTTGAGTTCGTGGCTCGCAATGCTGATAAATTCGTCTTTTTTATGTTCTGCCTGTTTTCTGAATTCAATTTCTTCGAGCAACTTTTCCTGCACCTCATTCAACTTTCTGCTCTGCTCATAAATGCGGTAAAAAGTCTTAATTTTAAGTAGAAGTACATTAATATCAACGGGCTTGGTGATGTAGTCGAGCCCGCCACTAAGATAGCCCTTGGTAATAAATTTTAGTTCGGTATTAACGGCAGAAAGGAAGATAATTGCGGTGTCTTTAGCCTTGCTGAAACCCGATATGGCTTCGGCAACCTCAAAGCCATCCATATCTGGCATTTGAACATCGAGTATGATGAGGACATAATTGTTCTTTAGCACTTTTTTCAGTGCTTCTTCGCCGGATGATGCGGTATCAACCTCAAAATTGTGTGCTTGTAGTACTTTTTGTAAGGAGATCAGGTTTTCGGGCCTGTCATCAACTATAAGGATCATTTTTATTAAACAAATAAGAAGCCGGGATAACTATGTTTGGTTTAGAGTTAAAATTTTCATTAACTGTAAACGAACAACACATTTGGACAAAGGTTTTAATTTTTTTACAAATTGTTTGTATTAAATGTGTCACCTTGTTTAATATCGCCTGTTTCGAAGCCTTTTTTAAACCAATAAACCCTTTGTTGGGAGGTTCCATGTGTAAAGGAGTCGGGCTGAACTTCGCCTGTAGCTTGTTTTTGTAATTTATCATCGCCGATTGCATTTGCGGCGGTTAGCGCTTCTTCAATATCACCTTCTTCCAGCTTAAAATCTTTAAGGTTTTGTGCATGGTGCGCCCAAAGCCCGGCAAAAAAATCGGCCTGGAGCTCGAGCTTTACCGATAAACGGTTATACTCTTTTTCGCTAACCTGTCCGCGGGCACGATCGAGCTTTTCAGAAATACCGAGCAAATTCTGAACGTGGTGGCCCACTTCATGTGCAATAACATAGGCTTGCGCAAAATCGCCCGCTGCACCGAAACGGTTTTTCAGTTCATCATAAAACGATAAGTCGATATACACTTTATGGTCGCCAGGGCAATAAAAAGGTCCAATGTTCGATTGTGCATACCCGCAGGAGGTTTGAGTAGCTTCTCTAAATAATACGAGTCTGGGGTTCTCATAGGTTTGCCCCATGTTTTGAAATTCCTGATCCCAAACTTCGCGGGTTGATTGCAGTATGTTCGAAACAAAACGTCCTTCGGTATCTTCGGGCACACCCATTTTACCTTCTGTTTGCTGTCCGTTGCCTTCAAGGGGTAGTTGGCCAACTAAGCCCGTGAGGTCTTTACCAAATATTAAACCCAGTACAACGACTACTATACCAATACCACCGCCTAAAATTGTACGGCCGCCGCCACCACTCGATCGGCGATCTTCAACATCTTCACTACCTTTACCAAACCATTGCATAATCTTATCTTTTTAATTTCAAAGGATAACCCTTACTGTGATCTAATTGTTATACGAAAGTAGAAATTATTTTTTAGGGTTGGGCTTTTTACTCACCGGGAACGCTCGCCGTTATGAGAGGTTCGTCTTAGTAAAACAAAGGACAGAAAATGCTTGATGAATGTTTATGTTTTGGAAGTGAACGTTCAGAGCATTGTGGCCGGGTTCAGCCCTGCTTCTCGTTATAGCTCCGATGAAAAATCGGAGGCTGCCACTACAATCAGGCTTAAGAACACAGGACTGTTAATGCAAATGCTATCCTCGCCATGACGATCGTTCTACCTCTGCCATTGGTAGCAACCTTTCTACTTAAACCCGGGCGTACGAAAATACTTTTTGGTTCAGTTGCTCACGTTTTCTTGCTCACGTTGACAAAAAGATTGTAGGGAGCACGGGGCCAAACGGCCGCTACAGGGCAACACCCGCTCATTTCCTAATAAGATGAAAAACCTCTACTGATTTAAATTGCCGCTTAAACACAACGTTTACCCAAGCTTGAGGCAGGAATACTCGATGATTGTTTGTGTTTTGGAAGTGAACGTTCAGAACATTGTGGCGAGGTGCAGCCCTGCTTTTCGTTATAGCTCCGATGAAAAATCGGAGGCTGCCACTACAATCAGGCTTAAGAACACAGGACTGTTAATGCAAATGCTATCCTCGCCATGACGATCGTTCTACCTCTGCCATTGGTAGCAACCTTTGTACCTAAACCCGGGCGTACGGAAATACTTTTTGGATCACTTGCTCACATTTTCCTGCTCACGTTGACAAAAAGATTGTAGGGAGCACGGGGCCAAACGGCCGCTACAGGGCAACATCCGTTCATTTCCTAATAAGATGAAAAACCTCGGTTAATCAATTACTAAAAACCGACTGCTTAGCCGAGTTTGAGACGGCACAAGCGACACGCTTGCGCCAACTCAGAAAAATGACGACTTAAGTAATAAACAAAAGCTCCAGAGAACTTAATCTCTGGAGCTTCTCTTACTTTGTATTTTGATTTATTTAGTCGTTAAACACAGAAACAGCCTTCGTTATTCTTGCTTTTGTTTCTTCTGCCCCCAACAAAACGGCAATATCAAAAACACCGGGGCCAAACTTGCCGCCAACCAACATAATGCGGAAAGGCAACATCAGTTCGCCGGGTTTAAAGCCCTTTTCGTCGGCCAAAGCCTTAAACTGGGCTTCTGCGCTTGCTGCATCGGTTAAACTCAACGTATCGGCAAAGCTATTGAAGAATGCGGCTTTTTCGGCAGTCCATTTTGGTTTAACGGAGTTCACATCGTAATCGTTTGGCGAAACAAAGAAATAACTGCTTTGCGCTACAAAATCGGGCAACAACGTACAGCGATCTTTAATTAAATCGATAACCGTAGCCAAATAATTATCATCGGTCACTTCAATGCCCGCTTTTTGCAACTCATTTTTAACTGGCGACGCCAAACTGCTAACTGGCGACTGCTTAATCCACTCGTGGTTGTACCATTTTGCCTTTTCAAAATCGAATTTTGCTCCAGCCTTGCTTATTCTTTCTATCGAAAACGCTTTTTCCAATTCATTTAGCGTGAATAATTCTTTGTCAGTACCGTCGTTCCAACCTAAAAGAGCCAGCATGTTAACGAAGGCTTCGGGCATGAACCCCATTTCCTTAAAGCCGTTTGTCAGGTCGCCCGTTTTAGGATCCGTCCAATTCATGGCATAAACCGGAAAGCCTAAACGATCGCCATCGCGTTTGCTCAATTTCCCGTGTCCATCTGGTTTCAAAATCAAAGGCAGGTGTGCCCATTGCGGCATCTCCGTTTCCCAGCTAAGGTATTTCCACAATAAGATATGAACGGGCGCAGAGGGCAACCATTCTTCGCCACGAAAGGCATGAGAAATTTCCATCGCCTTATCATCAACTACTACCGCAAGGTGATAAGTTGGCATGCCATCGGCCTTTAACAGCACCTTATCATCAACCAGCGACGTTTCGAAACTGACATCGCCGCGAATGGCATCATTAAAATGCACAATTTCATCTTCGGGCACTTTAATTCGGATAACATGAGGCGTTTTTGAGGCCAATAAATCTTCAACCTCACTAATGGTTAGGGTTAGCGAATTGCGCATCTGCATGCGTGTGGCCTGACCGTATTGAAAGTTGGGAACTTCTTTCCTTTTTGCTTCCAGTTCCGCAGGCGTATCAAAAGCATAATAAGCATAACCATCGCTTATCAACTGTTCGGCAAACTTTCTGTAGCTTGGTTTGCGCTCGCTTTGGCGATAAGGGCCATAGGCGCCCGGGTTATTTGGGCTTTCATCGGGCGTAATGCCGCACCAGTTCAGGCAATCAACAATATACTCTTCTGCGCCAGCTACAAAGCGGGTTTGATCGGTATCTTCTACGCGAAGTACAAACGTTCCGTTATTTTTTTTGGCAAACAGATAATTAAACAAAGCCGTACGAACACCACCTAAATGGAGGCCTCCGGTTGGGCTTGGGGCAAATCTAACTCTAACTTTTTTATCCATGATTAAGCAAAGAGCAGGGAGTTAAAGGCAAAGGGTATGGTGCAATCCATGCTCTAAGCGCTGTGCACTATGCTCGGTACAAAGATATATTTTTCATCTGTTTTTATATTGTTTCATCGGTACCCTTTCGAAACCACTGGCCGGTCCCATTTTTTGAAAAAGCATAATCGTTTTATCTTTTTTTCGTTTTGTTATTGTAATTTGGCTACCCAAAGCATGAACCCTTATCAAAAGAAACGCCGCTGGAAGTTCTTCCTTCTCATTTTTGCCATTTTAATTGGCATAGCTTCAGTGTTTTATACCGATTCTTTTGTGAAAAAAATGGAACGTGAGGAAGCCGTTCAGTTTCAGCTTTGGGTTCGGATACAAGAGAGATCGATGTTTTTAATGGACAATGATAATTTTGCTACCATTGTTGAAACCGTACGCAAAAACACCAAAGTGCCCGTTATTATGGTCGATTCTACAGGGATAATCAGTTCTTTTTTCGGGCTCGATAGCACCAAGACGAATTACCCAACGGTTGATACCGATTCTAAACTGGTTTACGATAGTCTTTACTTTGTTCGCCAGTTGCGGATTATGAAAAAGCAGCATCCGCCGTTGGAAATGAATGTATTGGGAAGCAAGTTTAAAGCTTATTATAAAGATTCTTTTATTTTAACGCAGCTTCGTTATTTCCCTTACATACAAATGGGGGTAATTTTTCTGTTTTTATTGACGGCGTATGCTGCTTTTAGTTCGGCTCGCCGTGATGAGCAAGATCATGTTTGGGTGGGTTTGGCAAAAGAAACCGCTCACCAGCTCGGCACGCCCATATCATCGCTTATGGCCTGGGTGGAGCTGATGAAATCGAAATTTGATGCTGAAGATGACCCGCTGATCGCCGAAATGGAAAATGACATCAAGCGGCTCGAGATCATTACCGACCGTTTCTCTAAAATCGGGTCGAAACCCATTTTGGAAGACCACACGGTTTATATCGTAATCAGCGACTTTATCAGATACTTTAAGGTGCGTACTTCCGATAAAGTCCGCTTTTTTATCAATGGCGATGAGCAGGTGAGGGCGATGTTAAATATTCCGTTGTTTGATTGGGTGATAGAGAATTTACTAAAAAATGCGGCAAATGCCATCGAGAATGAGGGAACCATCACCATAAATATTATTGAGAACCTGGCTAAAGAGCAGGTGTTTATTGATATAACCGATACCGGAAGGGGCATTCCTCGATCGAAGTTCGACGCTGTGTTTCAGCCCGGATATACCACCAGAAAGCGTGGATGGGGCCTCGGGCTGTCGCTTACCAAACGAATTGTAGAAAATTATCACAGCGGTGAGATTTTTGTTAAAGATTCGGAAGTGGGAAAGGGAACAACTTTTCGCATTATTCTAAAAAGCAGTTTAAGATATGAACCGACCACAGCCTAACGAATACCCGATATGGGGCGAAACTTACATCAGCAAGGTTGATAGGGAGATTTTCGAAACCCTGAACGAGCAGATTGATGCCATACCAGCATTGTTTAGGGCGAACACCGATAAAGCGGATTATGCTTATGCGGAAGGCAAATGGACTTTAAAAGAAATGTTGGGCCACATGATTGACACTGAGCGGATATTGGTTTATCGAATGACCTGCTTTGCAAGAAATGAAACACAGGCCCTGCCCGGATTTGATGAAGATGACTATGTAATAAATGCCCGGTTTGCTCAACGTGAATTTGAAGATTTAATTGAAGAATTTACCGCACTTCGTAAGGCTAACCTATACCTATTTCGCTCGTTTAACGAAACAGAGTTGAACAGAAAAGGAACCGCATCGGGCAGGGAAATCAATGTAAAATCTATTTTGTATATTATAGCGGGACATATTATCCACCATGTATCTGTATTAAAGGAGCGTTACCATGTGGTTTAAGGAATTTAGCATTGAGGACTTAAATAATCGGCCTAAAAATCATATTGGGAGCTTGCTGGGGATTCAGTTTACCGAAATTGGCGACGATTTTATCAGCGGAACAATGCCGGTTGACGAGCGAACCCATCAACCAGCGGGTATTTTGCATGGCGGCGCCTCAGTTGTTTTAGCCGAAACGCTGGGTAGCATAGCCTCATATATGTGTATCGATCCGGAAAAATATATGGCCGTTGGCTTAGAAGTAAACGCAAACCATTTGCGCCCAGTAAAAAGCGGCCTGGTAAAGGGCATTTGCACCGTTATACACCGGGGAGCGAAAACGCATATTTGGGACATTAGAATTTACGATGAACGCGGTAAGATGAACTGCATAAGCCGACTGACGGTTGCTATTATAAACAAACCAAAATAAATCTATATTTTTGCCCATCCCTATTAATAGTCAATCCATTAACTTTATAATTAAAGATGAAAAAGCTATTAATTTTCTGTGCAATGTTCGCCATTGCATGTAACGCACCAAAAACCGCCGACAACAAGGGTTTTGGCGAAAACGACACTACTTCAAGTGCCATAAAAACCGGGGCCGACCAAGATGAGCACGGTTGCATTGGCTCAGCAGGCTACACCTGGTCGGTACTAAAGAACGATTGCATCAGGCCTTTCGATGAAATCAAATTAATGCCTGTAGATAACCATGGAACTTATAGTTCTGCCGCATTTTTATTGTTTAACACAGATAAGAGCCAGGCCGAATTGTTTATGCCCGATAAAAAGGAGAGTTTGATACTTGACCGCACATCGCCCGATAACAACATCTGGAAAAACGACGCCTTTGAAGTTACTGACGACGGTGGCTATGTAATTAAGCAAGGTGGCAATATCATTTACAAGGGCAAATAAAAAAGGCTGTTTCATAAATAGAGAGGGGTCTTCCTGGGTTTTAATTTTTTGGCGGAAAAAGCAATATGAGTGACGTCCTTTTTTAGAAGAATGCCCCTAAGAAGGGTCGTCATTTCGAGCGCAGCCGAGAAATCTCTACACAAGGTTCAAAGATTTCTCCTCCATAGGGGCTCCTATGGAGCACTTCGGTCGAAAGGACGATTTTTATGGTATTTACGGAAAACGTCAATGGTAGTTTTAATTTTTTGGCGGAGAAAGCAATATGGCATAACATTAACAATTTGAGAACTGTTTTAGGCATTTGGCTAACTACGCCCGTCACCCTGTCCCGTACGTACGGGATCTGGGTTTTTATAGCATGAAAGGTGCTGAAATAAATCCAGCAGGACGACCGTTCGTGTAGAGGCTCACAAAACAGTTAGTTGCAAATGCTCGACGTGACAAGTCGAAATCGGATTTAACGTTTTAGGGCTTCCTGATCTAACCATTTCTTTTCGATAACGTAAGAAACGATTAGACCGAGGCCGCCAAAAATTCCGAGGCAACCAAAGTAAATAGCTACCGATTGTGTTTCTTCGGTATGCGACATGTCGCTGCCGAAAATACCACGAACGGTAAATAAGGCCACCAGTAAACCTAAGCCCAAGCCAACCAAAAGCAAGCCGAATTTTAAGCTTAAGAACGGTTTCGGCGTGGCCTTAAATACTCCGGGATCGATGCCCCGTTCTATCATGGCCATTTTTTCTTTGTTCGATAAATAGCGGATTCCGAATATCATCGCAAATGCGCCTAAAAAAAGTGAGATTGGAACTAATACACCTGGCATAA
>Ga0308165_1003522_pt1 | contig 16665 bp, 12 predicted proteins | sample PhyWR2_FD_201032 | JGI IMG/M metagenome (GOLD analysis project Ga0308165, IMG submission 201032) | Phyllosphere microbial communities from UC Gill Tract Community Farm, Albany, California, United States - DLSLW.R2 | ecosystem: Host-associated > Plants > Phyllosphere > Unclassified | place: USA...
CCAGCATCTTGCGCCAGTTTTCCAGCGTGCTGTCGACGATCGGGGCGATGATCTGGATGCCGGCGTTGCTGATCAGGATGTCGAGCGTGCCGTAGGCGGCCACTGCGTCGGCGATGCCCTTGTCGACTTGCGCTTCGTCCACTACGTTCATCGCGACTGCCATTGCGGTGCCGCCACTCTTGTTGATTTCTTCGGCGGCGGCCTTGGCGGCGTCGAGCGCCAGATCGGCGATGACGACTTTGGCGCCGGCCTTGGCGTATTCGATGGCGATTTCTTTGCCGATACCGCTGGCTGCGCCCGTGATCAGAGCGACTTTATCTTTGAGTACCATGACGTTCCTTTTATTAAACAAGCAATAAACAAGCAATAAACAAGCAATAAGCAAACAATAAGCAAACAATAAGAAATATTAAGCAAGATAATCGTAAGCGACCGTGCCCAGCGGCAAAGTCAGGTCAGACAAAATGTGCACCGCCGAGATGACTTCCAGCACCGGCAGGTCGGCGACCGGCGCCAGTGCATGCGGATGCAGGTCCAGCGCGCCGGGGCCGGTCCAGGCGCCCTTGATGGTGATGTCGGACAGGCTGTACTGTACCAGTTCGCAGATGCGCGGTGTGCCGTCGACGTGGGGAATGATTTTCAACAGGAAGCTGGGCGACCCCAGCGTCTTCGCTACTGCCTCGTGATCGAGCGCGCGATGCTTGAATCCCATGGTGCCGGTGGCAATGCGAAAGTCGCTGTAATCGAGCGTGCCGACCAGCGTGTCGGTGTGCACGCGCAGCTCGGGTGAACCGAGTTTTTTCGGGAAGCCCCACAGTTCGCGACCGCCCGCAATCGGCGGATGGTCGTTGAGGTACATGCTGTGCACGTAGCCGCCGGCGACGCCGTTGAGCGTGACCGGGATCACCTGTCCCGATTCGCAATAGTGGCCGAAGCCGGTGGAGTCGGGCATGTTGATGAACTCGAACTTGACGATCGGCTCAACGAATTGCAATGGTGCGGGAATGATCCTCCTGAGCGCGTCCGGATCGGTACGGTAGGTGATGATCAGGAATTCGCGATCGACGAAGCGATAAGGACCGGGCGGAAACGCCGGGTTGTGGATGGGCATGGCGAAAGCATTGCGACGGATTTCGTCTTCAGTCATGGCGTCTTTCTCTGCAGGGGTGGGGACACGGCGAAGCGGTAATCCGCTCTGCCTGTTCGAGGGCGAAGCACGTCATTAAGTTCACCGCTTTGTCTCCTGTTGCCGGGCTGCAAAGCTTGCTGGAGGCTGACAACCGCGCCGCCGTCGGCATTCGCGCCATCCATTGTCGCCGTCGTGCGCCGTTGTTATCCGGCCATGCCGCGTCCAGCTGTCATTGGCCTGAAATAATCGACGGTTACGCTCTGCATCGTTGTCAACTGAAAAAGGACGATGCATGAGACTGCTCACCACTCCGGCAGATGCTAACCCCAGTTCTTCCAAACTGTCACTGAGTCTGGCAAGTACGCCGGAAGAAGTCCGCGAAGTACAGCGCCTGCGCTACAAGGTCTTCATTGAAACCATGAACCTGTCGGCGCTGGCCAATGCAGAAGGCCTCGACAAGGATGAGTTCGACGACTATTGCGACCACCTGATCGTACGCGACAACAAGACCCTGAGCGTGGTCGGCACCTACCGCGTGATGAGCCCGCATGCTGCGCGCCGCATGGGCAAGTTCTACTCGGAGCAGGAATTCGACCTGAGCCGCCTCGACAATATCCGCAACGTCATCTGCGAAGCCGGCCGCGCCTGCATCCATCCGGACTACCGCAGCGGCGCCGTCATCATGTTGCTGTGGGCAGGCATTGCCGACTTCATGCGTAAAGAACGTTGCGACTACCTCATGGGTTGCGCCAGCGTCAGCCTGGCCGACGGCGGCCACAACGCGGCGGCGCTGTATCACGCCTTCCGCGAAAACAACATGGCGCCGCAAGAATACAGCGTCACGCCGCATACGGCGTTCCCGATCGAAGAGCGCGAAGCCGGCCACCAGCCGCAAGTGCCGCCGCTGCTGCGCGGCTACCTGCGCAGCGGTGCATGGGTCTGCGGCGAACCGGCCTGGGATCCTGATTTCCATTCCGCCGATTTCTTCCTGCTGCTGCCCCTGGCCAAGCTGGATGGCCGCTACGCCCGCCACTACCTGAAAGAATCGAGAGCCGCATGAAATCACGCGATCAATTTCTGGATGCCAACGGTATAGACGCCACTCTGGGAACGAAACGCGATCCTCTCCATTTCCGCACCATCTGGATCTCGGACGTGCATCTGGGCACGCCGGGATGCCAGGCGCAACGGTTGCTGGAATTCCTCCGCGCCACCGAGTCCGAGACGCTGTACCTGGTCGGCGACATCATCGACGGCTGGCAACTCAAGCGTCGCTGGTACTGGGAACAAAGCCACAACAACGTGGTGCAGACAGTGCTCAAGAAAGCCAAGAAGGGCACCAATGTCATCTTCGTGCCGGGCAACCACGACGAAGTCATCCGTCAGTTCATCGACCTCGATTTCGGCGGCATCAAGATCCGCGACGAACTGGTGCACACCACCGCCAACGGCAAGCGCATGCTGGTCATCCATGGCGATCGTTTCGATGGCGTCATCGCCTGCGCCAAATGGCTGGCCTATGTCGGCGACAACCTGTACACCATGATCCTCAAGTTCAACCAGTGGTTCAACAGCTGGCGCGCGCGTGCGGGATTGCCGTACTGGTCGCTGTCGCAATATCTGAAGGGCAAGGTCAAGAACGCGGTCAACTACATTACCTCCTTCGAGGACGCGCTGGCTGCCGAAGCCTCCAAGAAAGGCCTCGACGGCGTCATCTGCGGACATATCCACAAACCTGAAATTCGCGACATCAACGGCATCAAGTACTGCAACGACGGTGACTGGGTAGAAAGCCTGTCGGCCCTGGTGGAAGACGAAGCGGGCGAGCTGCGCCTGGTGACCTGGGGTGAAATCATGCAACTGAAGAAGAGTTCCAAATTGGCCGGAGTAGAAGATTTATGCGCATTGCCATCGTAAGCGACGCGGGCGAACCGCAAGTCAATGGCGTAGTCAACACCCTGCGGGCGACGCAACAATGCCTGCGCAACAAAGGCCACGAAGTACTGATGCTGGCGCCGCGTGATTTTCGTACGTTTGCCTGTCCGACGTATCCCGAAATACGGCTGGCCTACAAGCCGTATGCGAAGATCGCCGCTGCGCTGGATGCCTTCAAGCCGGATTGCATCCACATCTCCACCGAAGGGCCGATGGGGCTCGCGGCGCGTCGTTACTGCCTGAAAAACAAGCTGGATTTCACCACCGCCTATCACACCCGTTTCCCGGAATACCTGAGCGCGCGCAAGCTGTTGCCGAAGGCGCTGACGTATCGCCTGATGCGCTGGTTCCACGGTCCGTCCAAAGCCGTCATGGTGCCGACGCCGAAGATGAAGGAGGCGCTGGAAAAGAACGGCTTCCGCAATGTCGCGCTGTGGGGACGCGGCGTCGACACCCAACATTTCAGGCCGGCGGCGGAAGACCATGCCTGCATCCTGCGGCCGCTGTTCCTGTATGTCGGTCGCGTCGCCGTCGAAAAGAACATCGAAGCCTTCCTCAAGCTGGACTTGCCGGGCTCCAAATGGGTGATCGGCGACGGTCCGCAGCGCGAAGAACTCGAGCAGCGTTATCCGCAGGTGCGCTTTCTCGGCGCCAAGGGCCACGATGAATTGCCGGCGTATTACAACTGCGCCGATGTGTTCGTGTTCCCCAGCCGTACCGATACCTTCGGGTTGGTGCTGGCGGAAGCCATGGCTTGCGGCGTGCCTGTTGCGGCATATCCGGTGGAAGGGCCGATCGATGTCGTGGCCAACGGAGTTTCGGGCGCCTTGAACGACGAGCTCGACGTCGCCTGCATGGATGCCTTGCAGTTGTCGCGTGACGACGTGCGCGCGCATGCGCTGACCTATTCGTGGGACGCCGCCACTCAGCAATTCCTGCAGCATCTGCACTACGCTTTCAGCACGGCGGCTGCCGTACCGGCGGTCACCGTATCCGAATCGCCCTGACAGGGCCAGGCAAGCGCGCAAAGCGGCAGGCTTGCCGCTTGTTTCTCTTATCCTTTCCGTATGTTTTGTTGTCGCATTGATACGCTCGATAAGACGCGACATCGTGCTTCAATTCCTCCCTTAACTCTTCTCTCTGTCCACCTCTCCCCTATAGAGATTGCGTCGATACAAAACTTGCGCATCCCATACGTCGCATTGGCGTACTTGTAATGCTGCCAATTCGATGTAAACATCAGTTTGGTGCGCGGTTCTTTTGAAGGTTTTTTGTCGCAAAAAATCAACGGGGGATGTGATGAGGATTTTCTTTGCAAGCCTGCAACTGTGGAAAAAATTTGCGTTGCTTGGAGTAATCGGTCTGGCGTTGTTCGGTGTACCGACCGTGCTGTACATCGTCAGCGCTGAAAGCGTCATCGCTCACAAGCAGCAGGAAATCGCCGGCGTGGTGCCGGCACGCGCCTTATTGCGAACCGTGCAGCTGGTGCAGCAGCACCGCGGCATGTCGGCCGTCATGCTGGGCGGCAATGCGGGCATGGCGCCGCAGCGACAGGGCCAGGCGCAGGAGGTCGACAAGGCATTCCAGACGCTGAAGGAAAATCTGTCCCGCACCGTCGCTGACAGTCCCGCCGTCGGCAAGAATCTCGCCGCCGTACTCGCCGGCTGGAACGATTTGCGCGACGGCGTTGCCGGCGGCAAAATCACCGGGCCGCAAAGCTTTCTGGCGCACAGCGACGCCATTGCAAAATTATTTGATATCAACGACATGATCCTCGACGATTTCAAACTCTCTCTGGATGCCGACCTCGACAGCGCCAAACTTATTACAGGCGGCTTCATCGCTTTCCCTTTGCTCACGGAAGAACTGGGAAAAATGCGTGCGCGGGGTGCTGCCATGTTGAGCAAGAAGACGGCGAACGAAGAGGATAAGCTGACTATCATTCGCCCGAGCCAGCGCGCTCAGGAACGGCTGAAACAGGCTGATAAACTGTTCCAGCAGGCGTTCGAGATCAATGCCTCGCTGAAGGGGACGCTGAGCGGTCCGGTAGAAGACGCCAAAAAGCTGGCGGCAAGCGCCATCGCGTTGGCCGACGCCGAGGTGCTCAAGGCTGAGGCATTGAATTTTCCGCCGCAAGAATTTTTCGGCAAATTCACCGAGGCCATCGACGCGCAATTCAAGGTGGTCGACGCCGTAATTGCCAGTCTGGAGAACACCCTCGGCGCGCAGACCGCGCAATTGCGCCAGCGCGAAACATGGTTGCTGGCCGCCATCGGTGCACTGGCTTTGTTCGCCGCCTGGATAGGTACGATGCTCACGCGTTCGATCACGGTGCCGATGTCGGAGTCGGTCTCCATGGCGCAGCGCGTGGCGGCCTGCGATCTGACCGTGCAGGCGGAAGTCGTCGGCAAGGATGAGTCGGCGCAGCTGCTGCATGCCCTCAATGACATGACCGGCAGCCTGGTGCACATCGTCAGCGACGTGCGCACCAGCATTGACGTGATCCATGTCGCCTCGAAAGAAATCGCCCTGGGCAACGCCGACCTGTCCAACCGCACCGAATCGCAGGCTTCCAGCCTGGAAGAAACCGCCAGCTCGATGGAGGAGCTCACCTCCACCGTGCGGCAGAACGCCGACAACGCGCGCCAGGCCAACTCGCTGGTGACGTCGGCCTCGGAACTGGCCGTTAAGGGCGGCAAGGTGGTCGGCGACGTGGTGCACACCATGGGGTCGATCAAGGAGAGTTCGAGCAAGATCGTCGACATCATCAGCGTGATCGACGGCATCGCGTTCCAGACCAATATCCTGGCGCTGAATGCGGCGGTTGAAGCGGCCCGTGCCGGAGAACAGGGCCGCGGATTTGCGGTGGTGGCGTCCGAAGTGCGCAGCCTGGCGCAGCGTTCGGCATCGGCGGCCAAGGAAATCAAGGAGCTGATCGGCGACTCGGTCGGCAAGGTCGAGGCCGGCGGCAAGCTGGTCGATGAAGCCGGCGCCACCATGGGCGAAATCGTGACCTCGGTCAAGCATGTCGCCGACATCATGGGCGAGATCACCGCCGCCAGCCAGGAGCAGAGCACCGGCATCGAAGAAGTCAATCGCGCCATCACGCAAATGGATGAAATCACGCAGCAGAACGCCGCGCTGGTGGAGCAGGCCGCCGCCGCCGCCGAGAGCCTGCAGGAGCAGGCCGACGTGCTGGCCAAGGCGGTCAGCGTGTTCCGCATCACGCCGGCGGAAGCGCAGCAAAGGCCGGCGACTTCCCTGGCGGCGCCATTGCGTGCGCCTTCTTCTCCTTCCCTGGCGAAGCTGCCCGCGCCGGTGAAAACGTCGGCGCTGAAAGCCACCGGCAAGCCTGCGCCGAGGACAGTTTCCAAGCCGGTCGAAGCCGGCGGCGCCAACGAGTGGGAAGAGTTTTGACGGCAGGGCTTCAAGCCGGCCGCATGCGGCGCTGATCATCGGCAAACGAACGGGCCCGCACGATCAGCCGTGCGGGCTTTTTCATGCGTATTTTCGCTTGGCCTGCGCCGCTTTCGTGCGTCCGGATTGCGTTGAAGGCAACTATGCGATAAAGGTATAGTTACATGCGCACAAAGCATTAGCCTTGTTTTCGGCGCTTATCTAAGATGCGGCACAAGCATCAGAGGATAGCGAAATGCCGGAACAGGACACGCGCGCAGACGCGGCATTCACGGCAATACGAAGCAGCCGAGGCAGGAGATCCCGCCTTGGCGCACCGCGTTTTCCCGAACAATAAATATTGCTGTGCGCCAAGAAGAATCGAGGCGAAACCCGTACAATTAAAATATTCAGGCAGGCATGAATCCTGCTGACGAGACAAGGCAGACCATTCGCCGGTGAACCCGGGTTTGGTTTGCCGGCAACAGCAAGTAATGGAGACGGTACGCGGAAAGCACGCAAACGTACCGGTAGCTATCCAGTGGTTTGCATCTTCAGGGACGGCAGTTTTTTATCAGGGGAAGTTGAGCGTTATGATTTCAAATATCAAAATTGGTGCACGTCTTGCACTGGGATTTTGTCTGGTCTTGCTCTGCGCAGCGGCGATCCTGCTCAACGGCCTGTGGCGCATGACCCAGATGGAAAGCAGCAGCGCCTACATTATCGACCAGAAGGTCGCCAGCATGACTGCGGCAATGAGCATGCGCGAATCCGGCAGTGCCTTGGCGTTGGCCTTGCGCAAGGTGGTCACGCCCACCGACGCCGCCGAAGGCCAGCAGGAAAACCAGCGCCTTGCGAAGATCTTGCAAGCCTACGCAGGTTATGAAGGCCAGCTCACCAAACTGACTTCCACCGACAAGGGCAAGGCGCTGCTGACGGCTTCCGCCGCCGAACGCAAAGTCCTGTTCCCGATCGTCGAAAAGATTCGCGAGATGGTCGGCGCCGGCAATTACTTTGACGCGGCGCAACTCCTCAAGAGCGACTTCCTGCCGTCTTTCGACAAATGGATGGCCAGCGTGGCCGCACTTGCCGCCTATCAGCAGGAAGACATGTCGGCGGCCTATGTCGAATTCCAAAGCAGCTATCGCAGCGGCCAGATCGGGATGATCGTGATCGGGCTGGTGACGCTGCTGCTGGGCGCCTTCTTCACCTGGTCGATTACCCGCACCATCACTGCGCCGCTGCTGCGCGCCGGCAAGATCACCGAGACCATCGCCAGTGGCGACCTGACCCAGACCGTGGAAGAGAAGAGCCACGACGAAGCGGGCCAGCTGGTGCATTCGCTCAACACGATGCAGACCAAGCTGGCGGTGACCGTCAATGAGATCAAGCAGAGCGCGGCCATTATCGCGGTCGCGTCGCAGGAGATCGCCACCGGCAACGCCGACCTGTCGAATCGCACCGAATCGCAGGCCTCCAGCCTGGAAGAGACCGCCAGTTCGATGGAGCAGCTGACCTCGACGGTCAAGCAGAATGCCGAGAATGCGCACCAGGCAAACCAGCTGGTGATGTCGGCTTCCGACTATGCGGTCAAGGGCGGCAAGGTGGTCGGCGACGTGGTGCAGACCATGGGCTCCATCAAGGAAAGCTCGCGCAAGATCGTCGATATCATCGGCGTCATTGACGGTATTGCTTTCCAGACCAATATCCTGGCATTGAATGCGGCAGTTGAGGCCGCGCGCGCCGGTGAGCAAGGACGCGGCTTTGCCGTTGTCGCCTCCGAAGTGCGCAGCCTGGCGCAGCGTTCCGCATCGGCCGCCAAGGAGATCAAGACCCTCATCGGCGACTCGGTCAGCAAGGTTGACGCAGGCGGCAAGCTGGTCGATGAAGCCGGCGTGACCATGAGCGAAATCGTCACCTCGGTCAAGCACGTGGCCGACATCATGGGCGAGATCACCGCCGCCAGCAAGGAGCAGAGCGCCGGCATCGCCGAAGTCAACGGCGCCATCGCGCAGATCGATGAAATCACGCAGCAGAACGCCGCGCTGGTCGAGCAGGCTGCAGCCGCGGCCGAGAGTCTGCAGGAGCAGGCCGAACTGCTGGCGCGCGCGGTCGGCGTCTTCAAGATCGACAACGCCGCCTTCGCTGAACAGGCCGCGGCGACACCGTCGATGCTGAAAACCGTCAATCCGCCGCTGGAACTGGCGACCGGGACAGCGCCGCATGCAGCGCCGGCGATCAAGCCGGCGGCAACGCGCAAGACGACCTTGGCGCCGGCGCCGAAGCGTCCCGCCGCGCCGCAGGAAGAGGGCAGCTGGGAGGAGTTCTGACCGGCTTGGGCCGCGTTATCGGCCCAGGTCGTAAAAAGGCTGCTCGCTGAGCAGCCTTTTTTATTTCGATTATTTGGAAATCAGGTCCGGCGCCATCACCGCACGCAAATAATTGGTGGTGATGTCGCCGCGTTCACGCTGCGCAATCCACCACACATTGGCTTTGCGGATCGACCATTCCTGTTGCTGGCCGCCGATCAGTTGCGCGGCGACCAGGCCCAGCGTCGGCTGATGACCGATCACCAGCACCGGTTCACGGCTGTCGGGCCAGTTGGCGGCGGCGAGCAGGTCTTGCGGACTTTTGTCGGGCGCCAGGTCGGGATGAATCTTGAACTTGCGGCCCAACGCCTCGGCCGTCTGCAAGGTGCGTGTGGCCGGGCTGACCAGGATGCGGCAGCTTTCCGGCAGGTTGCGATCGAGCCAGTCGGCGACCTTCCAGGCCTGTTTGTGTCCCTTGCCGGTGAGGGCACGACCTTCATCGGGTTCGCCGAGTTCCGCTTCGGCATGACGCCATAAGATCAGTTCCATGGGGATTCGCCTCCGGGTAACAAGCTGAAAAAACAGCCGGGCTGCGTCATTCCTCACCCGGCGCGGCAATACCGAGCATATGCATCAAGTGGGTCTGGGCGCTGAATGCTGCCTGGCGCGTGCGCGCCTTTTTCTGCACATATACGCCGTCGCAGTTCAGGTGCCAGGCATTGGTGTTGTCCTTCAGGTAGGGATCGAGGCCTTCGGCGATGACGCGTTTTTTGAGGGCCTTGTCCAGCACCGGAAAGGCGACTTCGATGCGGCGGAACAGGTTGCGGTTCATCCAGTCGGCGCTCGAGAGATAGACATCGTGCGCCAGGTCATTGCGGAAATAATAGATGCGCGAGTGTTCCAGGTAGCGCCCGATCACCGAACGCACGCGGATGTTTTCCGACAGGCCGGCCACGCCCGGGCGCAACGCGCAGGCGCCGCGCACGATCAGGTCGATCTTGACGCCGTCGGCCGATGCCGCATACAGCGCGCGGATCACCGATTCGTCCAGCAGCGCGTTCATCTTGGCGATGATGCGCGCCGGCCGCCCTTCGCGTGCGATCTGCGCTTCATTGCGGATGGCGCGGATGATTTCCTTCTGCAGCGAGAACGGTGCCAGCCACAAATGATTAAGGGTGCGCGGCTTGGTCAGTGTCGTCAGGTGGATGAACACTTCGTTGACTTCGGCGGTCAGTTCGCGGTGCGAGGTCAACAGGCCGAAGTCGGTATAGAACTTGGTCGTGGTCGGGTGATAGTTGCCGGTGCCGAGGTGGGCGTAGAAGTGCAGGGCACTGTCTTCGCGGCGGATCACCAATGCAATCTTGGCGTGGGTCTTGAGGCCGACCACGCCGTAGACGACTTGCGCGCCGGCCTGTTCCAGCTTGACCGCCCAGTTGATGTTGGCTTCCTCGTCGAAGCGCGCCATCAGCTCGACGATGACAGTGACTTCCTTGCCGCGCTGGGCCGCGTGGATCAGCGCCTCCATCAGGTCGGAGTTCATGCCGGTGCGATAAATCGTTTGCTTGATCGCCATCACGTTGGGATCTTGCGCCGCCGTGCGGATGAAATCCACCACCGGCTGGAACGATTGGAACGGATGATGCAGCAACACGTCGCGCTTCTTCAGCACCGAGAAAATGTTTTCATTCTGCAAATGCGGCGGCAGCGTCTGCGCAAACGGCGGGAAGCGCAGCGCCGGCTCCGACACCAGATCCACCAGTTCCGACAGGCGCACCAGGTTCACCGGACCCTTGACGGCATACAGGCGGTTGCGTTCGATCGAGAATTGCTCGAGCAGGAATTGCGCGAGGTGTTCGGGACAATTGCTGGCCACTTCGAGGCGTACGCCAACGCCGAACTGGCGGCTCTGCAATTCCGTCTGCAAGGCCTGGCGCAGGTTCTTGACTTCTTCTTCGTCGACCCAAAGGTCGCTGTTGCGCGTGACGCGGAACTGCGAATAGGCGGTAATTTCGCGACCGGTAAATAATTCCGCGATATGCGCATGGATCACCGAGGACAGCAGGCAGAACGACACGCCTTTCTTGTCCGACAGGCCGTCGGGCAGACGGATCACGCGCGGCAGCACGCGCGGCGCCTTGACGATGGCGATCGCCGTGCCGCGGCCGAAGGCGTCCTTGCCGGACAGCTCGATGATGAAGTTGAGACTTTTGTTCAGCACCTGGGGGAAAGGATGTGCCGGATCGAGGCCGATCGGCGTGAGCAGCGGCCGCACGTTGTGTTCGAAGTACTGCTTGACCCAGGCGCGCTGGGCCTCGCTGCGGTCTTCGTGGCGCAGCAGGTGGATGCCCTTGAGCGCCAGTTGCGGCAGGATGTCCTTGTTCAGCAATTCGTACTGGCGCGCGACGATCTGGTGGCATTCGATGCTGGTGCGTTCCAGCGCCGCGCTCAGTTCGGGCGGGTCGATATGTTCGCCTTCGATGCGATTGGCCAGCAGGCTGGCGATGCGCACTTCAAAGAACTCATCGAGGTTGCTGCTGCAGATGCACAGATAGCGCAGACGCTCGAGCAAAGGAATCTGCTTGTTCTCGGCTTGCGCCAACACGCGGCGATTGAACGCCAGTTGCGACAGTTCGCGGTTGAGGTAAATGGCGGTCGGATTGATTTCTGTATGTGCGTTATCGTCCGGTTTTTCTTTTCTGGTCATGCGCCGATCCCATTGGTGTCCGTAGAACGCACCTCATCCTGTTGACGTTCTGATGAGATGAATTCCGTAATTTTTCGCAGTGTAGGGGGGCTGTATGACAAGTTAATGACAAGCCCGGGGAGCTTTGTCACAAATGCCGTATGCCGTATGCCTCCGCGTTTGATCCGTGTTCCCGCCTGGAAATAACCTGTTGTCTCCGATTCTAACGCCGTCCGCGCGGCGCCTTCCTTGTTGTCGATCAAGCAATGCCTTGTTTTCCTTTCGTGACAGGGCCGGGTCATAAACTCGTCACATTTGCTGGTTAAAGTTCACCCCGTCCCAGGAACACATTCCATCAGTTCCGCAAGTTTCTTCATGACAGTGCAGGTAAGACGGCAATTCATGAAATGGGTTCTTCGACAAACTATCTCGTCAAACAAAGGAGCAAGACATGGGGTTCAATCACATTCTTAAATCTGTTGCGGTAGCAGTGTGCGGCACGGTCGCGTTTTCCGCCGCAGTGCACGCAGCAGAAATCACCGGCGCAGGCGCATCGTTCCCGTATCCGATCTACGCCAAATGGGCGGAATCGTACAAGGCGGCCACCGGCAACAGCCTGAACTACCAATCCATCGGTTCCGGCGGCGGCATCAAGCAAATCAAGGCCAAGACCGTTGACTTCGGCGCATCCGATGCACCGCTGTCGCAAGCTGATCTGGAAGCAGACGGCCTGACGCAATTCCCGGCAGTGGTCGGCGGCGTCGTGCCGGTCATCAACCTCGACGGCACGACTCCGGGCCAGGTCAAGCTGTCCGGTCAAGTGCTGGGCGACATCTACGCGGGCAAGATCACCAAGTGGAATGCTCCTGAAATCGCCGCCCTGAACGCAGGCGTCAAGCTGCCGGCGGAAGACATCACCGTGGTCTACCGTTCCGACGGTTCGGGCACATCGTTCGTGTTCACCAGCTATCTGTCGAAGGCCAACGCGGACTTCAAGTCGAAGATCGGCGCAGGCACGGCAGTCAAGTGGCCGGTCGGCGTGGGCGGCAAGGGTAACGAAGGCGTCGCCGCCAACGTGCAAAAGGTCAAGGGCGCAATCGGCTACGTCGAATACGCTTACGTGAAGAAGAACAAGCTGAACTACACCCAGCTGAAGAACAAGGACGGCACTTTCGTGTCGCCTGACGACGCTACGTTCAAGGCCGCGACCGCTGCTGCCGACTGGGCCAAGACTCCTGGTTTCGCAGTCGACTTCACCGATGCCGCCGGCAAGAACAGCTGGCCTATCAGCAGCGCCACTTTCATCCTGCTGCACAAGGCGCAAGCTGCCGACGGCGCCAAGGGCAAGGAAGTCCTGAAATTCTTCGACTGGGCTTACAAGAACGGCGGCGCCGCTGCAGCCGATCTGGACTACGTGCCGCTGCCGGCCACAGTCGTCAAGCTGGTTGAAGATTCCTGGAAAGCCAATGTCAAGGACAGCTCCGGCAAGGCAATCTGGTAATCAGGGATTCAGTCAGAACTTGTTTTCGGTAGTGCATTGAATGATGTATAGCGGATTGCGGCGGCGTTCACCATCGCCGCAGTCCGCACAAAATGGTGAAAAAATGAGCTCAAATATCTCTGCCACGACCATGTCGAACACCGATTTAGGCAAGCCTCCCGCAGATAGCGCCATGCAACAAGCTCAGCACGCGCACGCAGCGCTGTTGGCGACCATGCGCAAGCAGCGCATCCAAGATTTCCTCTTTCATAAAGTCACGCTGATCTTCGCCTTGTCGGTACTGGTGATGCTCGGCGGGATTATTGTTTCCCTCTTCATCGGCGCCTGGCCGGCCTTCCACGAGTTCGGCCCCGGCTTCATCACGCGCGTGGAATGGGATCCGGTCAATGACCAGTACGGCGCCGCGATCGCCATCGTCGGCACGCTGACGACATCGCTGATCGCGCTGCTGATCGCGTTCCCGGTCAGCTTCGGCATTGCCCTGTTCCTCACTGAAATCTGCCCGAGCCGCCTGCGTCGTCCGCTCGGCACGGCGGTCGAACTGCTGGCCGGCGTGCCCAGCATCATCTACGGCATGTGGGGTTTGTTCGTGTTCGCGCCGCTGTTTGCCGAATACGTCCAGCCGGCCCTGAAAGCCACGATCGGCCAACTGCCCGTGATCGGCGCCTTGTTCCAGGGCCCGACCATGGGCATCGGCATCCTGACCGCCGGCCTGATCCTGTCGGTCATGATCATCCCGTTCATCGCCTCGGTGATGCGCGACGTGTTTGAAGTGGTGCCGGCCGTGCTGAAGGAATCGGCTTACGGCCTCGGCTGTACGCGTTGGGAAGTGGTGCGCAAGGTAGTGCTGCCTTACACCAAGACCGGTGTGGTCGGCGGCGTCATGCTGGGCCTCGGCCGGGCGCTTGGCGAAACCATGGCGGTCACCTTCGTGATCGGCAATTCGCATCGTCTCTCATGGTCGCTGTTCGCCGCCGGCAACAGCATTGCTTCCACGCTCGCCAATGAAATCGCGGAAGCGTCATCGAAGCTGCACGTATCGTCGCTGTTCGCACTCGGCCTGATCCTGTTCGTGATCACCTTCATCGTGCTGGCGGTGGCAAAGGTCATGTTGATGGGTATGACACGCAAGGAAGGCGCCAAATAATGAACCAACAAATCACTCCGCAAGCCCGCCCGGACAAGAGCGAAGCCGGCACTGCCATTCCGCTGAACTCGCCCTTGAATCCGGTCTATCGCCGCCGCCTGCTGCAGCATCGCATCGGCATGCTGTTCTCTTTCCTGGCGATGGCGGCGGGCCTGATCGTGCTGGCCTGGATCCTGCTGACGCTGGTGATCAAGGGTTTCGGTGCGCTCAACATCGGCATGCTCACGCAAAACACCCCTTCGCCGGGCGGCGACGGCGGCGGCCTGCTCAATCCGATCATCGGCAGCTTGCTGATGGTGGGTCTGGGCACCGTGATCAGCACGCCGATCGGCATCCTGGCCGGCATCTACCTGGCTGAATACGGCGAAGAGAGCAAGCTGGCGCAGGTCACGCGGTTCGTCACCGACATCATGTTGTCGGCGCCGTCGATCGTCATCGGTCTGTTCGTCTACGCGATTTATGTCGCCAACGTCGGCCACTTCTCCGGCTGGGCCGGCACCTTCGCGATCTCGCTGATTGCGATCCCGGTGGTGGTGCGCACCACAGACAACATGTTGAAACTGGTGCCGAGCAGCCTGCGAGAAGCGGCCTTCTCGCTCGGCGCCCCGCGCTGGAAAGTGGCGATGATGGTGCGTCTGCGCGCCGTCAAGGCCGGCGTGGTCACCGGCGTGCTGCTGGCGGTGGCGCGCATCTCGGGTGAAACGGCGCCGCTGCTGTTCACCGCGCTCAACAACCAGTTCTTCAGCACCAACATGAACCAGCCGATCGCCAACCTGCCGGTGGTGATCAACCAGTTCGCCATGAGTCCTTATGACAACTGGGTGGCACTTGCATGGGGTGGCGCCTTGCTGATCACCTTCAGCGTGCTCGCACTGAACATCCTGTCCCGCACCATGTTCAGCCAACGCGTTCCCGGCTGATTCAGCCGAACCTTCCGGACAACCGACAAGCGAATCGACAAGTGAATACTATGACTACGCAAACATCCGCAACAGCAGACAAGAAATCGACCATTGAAATTTCGCAGCTGAATTTCTACTACGGCGGTTTCCAGGGCCTCAAGAACATCAACCTGAACATCTTCGAAGGCAAGGTCACCGCTTTCATCGGCCCATCGGGTTGCGGCAAGTCGACCCTGCTGCGCACCTTCAACCGCATGTACGACCTGTATCCGGGGCAACGCGCCGAGGGCAAGATCATGTACGCCGGCAACAACATCCTCGAACCAGGCCAGGATCTGAACATGCTGCGCGCCAAGGTCGGCATGGTGTTCCAGAAGCCGACGCCGTTCCCGATGTCGGTCTACGACAACATCGCCTTCGGCATTCGCCTGTACGAAAACCTGCCCAAGGGCGAAATGGACGAACGTGTCGAATGGGCCCTGAACAAGGCGGCACTGTGGGGCGAGGTCAAGGACAAGCTGAACAAGAGCGGCCTGTCCCTGTCGGGCGGTCAGCAACAGCGCCTGTGCATCGCGCGCGGCGTCGCGGTCAAGCCGGAAGTACTGCTGCTGGACGAGCCGACCTCGGCGCTGGATCCGATCTCGACCGCCAAGGTGGAGGAACTGATCGGCGAACTGAAGAACGACTACACCATCGCCATCGTCACGCACAACATGCAACAAGCGGCGCGCTGCTCCGATTACACCGCCTACATGTACCTGGGCGAGTTGATGGAATTCGGCGAAACCGACCAGATTTTCATGAATCCGGCGCGCAAAGAAACCCAAGACTACATAACCGGCCGTTTTGGTTAAGGGGCACGGCATAAGCTACTGCGCGCACCGATCTACGAGTGGCGATGCTCGCCGTACTCCTGTACGGCTGCGCTTCTCACTCAGACCTCGGCGCTGCTCGCTACGCTTCTGCCGCACCCTTTGAAGTTATCTAATTTAAAAATTTTTTTAAGGACGTGACATGACAGGCGATCACTCTTCCAAGCAATACGATGCCGATCTGGAAACCATTCGTTCCAAAGTGCTGGCCATGGGCGGCATGGTGGAGCGTCAGTTCCAGGATGCGATTTCGGCTTTCCGTAACGGCAATCTTGAGCTGGCCGCACGCGTGATGAAGGATGACGAGGCGGTCAATCGCCTGGAAGTCGAACTCGACGATGCCTGCAGCCACCTGATCGTGCGTCGTCAGCCGACCGCCAACGATCTGCGCACCGTGATGGCAACCATCAAGATCATCACCGACCTGGAACGCGTCGGCGACGAAGCCACCAAGATCGCCCGCAACGCGATCCATTTGCACAAGCGCGGCATCGGTCCGATCAATCACTACGAAACCGTGCGCGTCATTGCCGAAGAGGCTTCTGAAATGCTGCGCAGCGCGCTGGATTCCTTTGCTCGTCTCGACACCGAACAGGCGACCGCACTGATCGCCCAGGACGCCAGCATCGACCATGGTTTCCGTTCTATCACGCGCAGCCTGGCCACCTTCATGATGGAAGATCCGCGCACCATCTCGGCCTCGATCGACACGCTGTGGGTGGCCAAGGCCATCGAGCGCATCGGCGACCACGCCAAGAACATCGGCGAATACGTGATCTACGTTGTCGGCG
>Ga0308165_1003523_pt1 | contig 16665 bp, 14 predicted proteins | sample PhyWR2_FD_201032 | JGI IMG/M metagenome (GOLD analysis project Ga0308165, IMG submission 201032) | Phyllosphere microbial communities from UC Gill Tract Community Farm, Albany, California, United States - DLSLW.R2 | ecosystem: Host-associated > Plants > Phyllosphere > Unclassified | place: USA...
TTGCTCGCGATGGTCTTCAACGATAACGCTGGCGTCCTGCTGCCCCGCGTTGTCTGCGCCACCATCGCGAGCGTGCTCGCTCCTACAGGGACAGCGCGGACAAACTGTAGGAGCGAGCTTGCTCGCGATGAGGCCCGCCCAGCCAATACAAACACCTGGTCAAAGATACTTGTCCGTCACCGCCCCCTCCGAAGCACTGGACACCGTCCTGGCATACTTGGCCAGCACCCCTCGCGTGTACTTGGGCGCAGGCCTGATCCAGCGGGCCTTGCGCTCCGCCAACACCGTATCGGAGAGCGCGACGCTGATCTGCCGCGTTTGTGCGTCAATGGTAATCCGGTCACCATTCTCGACCAGCGCAATCGGCCCGCCGTCGAAGGCTTCCGGGGTAATGTGGCCGACCACAAACCCATGGGACCCGCCTGAAAAACGCCCGTCGGTGATCAGCGCCACTTCCTTGCCCAGGCCCTTGCCCATCACCGCCGAGGTCGGTGACAGCATTTCGCGCATGCCCGGCCCGCCCCTGGGGCCTTCGTAGCGGATTACGATCACGTCGCCCGCTTGCACTTCGCCATTGAGAATGCCCGCCAGCGCGCCTTCTTCGCCGTGATAGACCCGCGCCGTGCCTTCAAAACGCAGGCCTTCCTTGCCGGTAATCTTGGCGACCGCGCCAGTGGGCGAAAGGTTGCCGTGCAGCACCACCAGGTGCGAATCCTTTTTTACCGGCTGGTCGAACGGGAGGATCACGTCCTGGCCTGGCGGGTAATCAGCCACGTTTTCCAGGTTTTGCGCCAGGGTCTTGCCGGTGACGGTCATGGCATCCCCGTGCAACATGCCGGCGGCGAGCATGCGTTTCATCAACGGTTGGATGCCGCCGATGGCCACCAGCTCGCTCATCATGTACTGGCCGCTGGGGCGAAGGTCGGCGACGACGGGGGAAATTTTGCCCAGCTCAATGAAGTCCTCCAGGCTGAGATCGACGTCCACCGCATGGGCCATGGCCAACAGATGCAGCACCGCATTGGTCGAGCCGGCGAGGGCGATCACCACGCGAATGGCGTTTTCAAAAGCCTTGCGGGTCATGATATCCCGGGGCTTGAGGTCCAGCTTGAGCAGTTCCATGACCTGCTGCCCGGCGCGGAAGCTGTCCGAGGCCTTGTCGCCGCCGACCGCGTCCTGGGAGCTGGAACCGGGCAGGCTCATGCCCAGCGCTTCGATGGCCGAGGCCATGGTGTTGGCGGTGTACATGCCGCCACAGGAGCCCGGCCCGGGGATCGCCACTTCCTCGATCTGCTTGACCTGGATTTCGTTGATGTCGCCGCGGGCGTTCTGGCCCACGGCTTCGAACACGGAAATGATGTCGGTGTGCCCGGCGCCGGGGCGAATGGTGCCGCCATAGACGAAGATGGACGGGCGGTTCAGCCGGGCCATGCCGATCAGGCAGCCCGGCATGTTCTTGTCGCAACCGCCCACTGTTACCAGCCCGTCGAAGCCCTCGCAACCGGCGACGGTTTCGATGGAGTCGGCGATTACTTCGCGCGACACCAGCGAGTACTTCATGCCTTCGGTGCCGTTGGCGATGCCATCGGAAATGGTGATGGTGTTGAAAATGACGCCTTTTGCCCCGGCGGCGTTCGCGCCTTTTTCCGCTTCGATTGCCAGTTTGTCGATGTGCATGTTGCACGGCGTGACCATGGCCCAGGTGGAGGCGATGCCGATTTGGGGCTTCTTGAAGTCCTCGTCCGTGAAACCCACGGCCCGCAGCATCGAACGGCCCGGCGCACGCTCCACGCCATCGACCACTTGAGAGGAGTACTTGCGCAAATCGTCTTTGTTGCTCATGACTATTCCTCATCCAGGCGTCTGGAAATCAGCATGAGTATAGTGGCCAGCGGGCGTGGGTCCGGACTACCAGGTCAGGAACAGACGCGCGGGTTTACGCGGTCGTGATATTCTTCGCGCCATTGGGTTTGATCCATTCCGTTTTCCTGTCCCTGGCGACAGGGGAACAGAATCACTGTCGCTCAAGTAGCTGAAGCCAAGAAAGATAAAAAGTCAGTTCAGTAGGGACATATAACTGGGGTCGATGCATTCAATCGGCCTTGTGTGCCCACCCTTCGTTTCTTATGTGCGAGTACCGGGGACAGTTGGCTTGTCTGTCGTGATCAGGGGCTCGTGGGTAAGTGGGAAGGGCGGATGACGGTTTATCATAGGTGCTACAGATGTTTAAGAAAGTGAACACGGCCCTGCTGGGTCTGGCTCTGTCGTTGGGGATGACGACTGCCCAGGCTGAAGAAGCCAAGAAAGTCGATGTGCTGCTGATTGGCGGCGGCATCATGAGCGCCACCCTTGGCGTCTGGCTCAACGAGCTGGAGCCGGGAACCTCGATGGAAATGATCGAGCGCCTGGACGGTGTGGCCCTCGAGAGCTCCAACGGCTGGAACAACGCCGGTACCGGTCACTCTGCCTTGGCCGAACTGAACTACACCCCGGAAGACGACAAAGGTAACGTGTCGATTCCCAAGGCTGTTGAAATCAACGAAGCGTTCCAGGTCTCCCGTCAGTTCTGGGCCTGGCAGGTTCAGCAAGGCGTGCTGAAAAACCCGCGTTCGTTCATCAACACCACGCCGCACATGAGCTTCGTGTGGGGTGATGACAACATCAAATTCCTGAAGAAGCGCTACGAAGCGCTGCAAGCGAGCCCGCTGTTCGCCGGCATGCAGTACTCCGAAGATCCGGCTGTGATCAAGAAGTGGGTTCCGCTGATGATGGAAGGGCGTGATCCGAACCAGAAGATCGCGGCCACCTGGAGCCCGCTGGGTACCGACATGAACTTTGGCGAAATCACGCGCCAGTTCGTCGCTCACCTGCAAACCCTGCCGAAATTCGATTTGAAGCTGTCCAGCGAAGTGCAGGACATCACCCGTAACGAAGACGGCACCTGGCGCGTCAGCTCCAAGAACCTGAAAGACGGCAGCAAGTTCGCCACCGACGCCAAGTTCGTGTTCATCGGCGCGGGCGGCGGTGCTCTGCACCTGCTGCAGAAGTCCGGCATCGACGAGGCCAAGGAATACGCGGGCTTCCCGGTAGGCGGCTCGTTCCTGGTGACCGATAACCCGGCCATCGCCGAGCAACACCTGGCCAAGGCCTACGGCAAGGCTTCGGTGGGTGCACCGCCGATGTCGGTTCCGCACCTGGACACCCGTGTACTGGACGGCAAGCGCGTCATCCTCTTTGGCCCATTCGCCACTTTCAGCACCAAGTTCCTGAAAGAGGGTTCTTACCTCGATCTGCTGACGACCACTACTACCCACAACGTGTGGCCAATGACCAAGGTCGGTATCAAGGAATACCCGCTGGTGGAATACCTCGCCGGCCAACTGATGCTGTCGGATGAAGACCGCCTCAATGCCCTGAAGGAATACTTCCCGAACGCCAAGGCTGAAGACTGGCGTCTGTGGCAAGCCGGCCAGCGCGTGCAGATCATCAAGCGTGATGAAGCCGCCGGTGGCGTCCTGAAACTGGGTACCGAGATCGTTGCTTCGGCTGACGGTTCGATTGCCGGTCTGCTCGGCGCCTCGCCAGGTGCTTCGACCGCTGCACCGATCATGCTGTCGGTCATCCAGAAAGTGTTCAAAGACAAGGTCGCGACCCCTGAGTGGCAGGAAAAGCTGCACAAGATCGTGCCAAGCTACGGCACTCAGCTGAACAACGACCCGGCCAAAGTGGCCGAGGAGTGGGCCTACACCGCCAAGGTCCTGCAACTGCCGACGCCTCCGGTGATCGGTCAGGCCGCCGCGCCGGCACCGGCCGCTGCGCCAACTGAAGCGCCAAAGGCTGAAGCTGCACGCGACATGGCTCTGTAACCACAGGCCTGCGGGAAAAGCCCACTGAACCGGCAACGGTCAGTGGGTTTTTTTTAGCCCCTCTGTAGGAGACAAGCTCGCTCCTACAGAAGGGGTGGGGAGGGTTCGGGATGTTGGTGTCAAAAAATCGACAGTCAAGTGCCCTGGATTTTATTCATGGCTAATATGTTTCAAGATGTAAAAAAATACACAAATCAAAATGCCTTCCATATCAAGGTTTAAGCGTATATCCCGGCAACTGTTCACGTTGCCCTCGATCGCGCCATCGCGTTGCGATTTTCAATAAAAGTCCTTTTCAGTCAGTATGTTGAAGAAGTTTTTCGCTGCGTTTTTGAAGAGTCACCCGCTTTTATCCCCCCTCGATCCCATCTGCGCCACCCACCCGTCCACTCTTGCAAACGAAAGCCTTTCTTTCTTAACTGTTACCTAATGTAAAAAAATAATTTCATCGACGATGTCTTTTAAATCAAGGTTTTAGGACGGCCAAGTGCTGCCGGATGTTTCTCTGACCTGGGCAAGATGACTCTCAAGGGATGACCGATAAATGAAAGAGAAGCTGACAGCACTGGTTCGAAAATTCGTCTCGCCTTCAATGCGCTATGAGCTGCGAAGCGCCGCCAACCGGTTGCGCGGTCTGCTGGAGCGTGCCTGTTTATGGCGCTGGGAAATTGCCCGGTTTCGGCTGCAGCATGAAAGTCCTTACGAGGTTCTCTACGTGGGCCGCAAAAACCGGCGGGACATGGCCAAGTTGCTGATCGGTGGCAAGTCCCTGATCGACAGCGAGGTGCAGCAGGAGGAAGTCCGACCCGCGGGCTCGAATCATGTGGTGGTCATCAGCGAAGTACCGACCACGGGCGCCTTGAACGTGCCTGTTTATTTGAGTGCCGTCGTGCCCCTGGGGCGCTCCCTGGAAGACATCACCGCCCGCTACGACAGCGAATTGCGGCGCAGCATCCGCAAGAACCGGCCGTTGTACCAGATGCGTCAGGCGTTGTCGGACGAAGACATCGAAATGGCCGACCGCGAGCTTTTGCGCCCTTATGCTGCGGCTCGACAAGGCACGCATGCGGCGCAATTTGCCACGCAAGAGGTGTTCAGGATCGCCAGGTCCGTCGGCAGGCTCGACCTGATCACCCTCAACGGCGAAGTTGTGGCTTGTCACCTGGGCTGCGTCATCACTCGGGGTGGCAAGCGCTATTGGAGCACGCTGCGTTTCGGTTATACGCAGGCCGTGTTCTGCGACGCCAAGAAGCTGCGGGAGGTGAATTCGATCACCACCTACATGGCACTCGAATGGGCCATCGAGAACGGCTTCGACTACTACGACATCGGGCTGTGCGTGGCGCGACCGGATGATGGCTTGTTGAAGTGGAAAAGACGCCGTGGCGGTGACGTTGACTCCCTGGGCAACGATTCATTCCTGTTTGTTCGCCTGCCCAAGACCGGCACCGCGCGCTTCCTTTGGGATACGCCATTGTTTGCGTTCGAAGGCAAACAGCTGACCCTGCATCTTGGGTTGCCGGATGGCCCTAGCGATGAGGAGGCGGCGCGTCGTTACCATGAGATGGTTTTCGGCGGGCTCGACAAGATCTACCTGCACTGCGAGAAGAACAAGGGCGAGCAGTTCCTGGAGACCTTGCGCAACCGCTATGCCAATGCGCAAGTCACTCCGGTTTTACAGAAGGTGGCCTCGAGTTGAACCATGTCCAGGCTAAATCAGCGCAATGCTTCGATGTCCTGCTGGGAGGACTTTCATGAAAGGTGATGTGACGCATTCGAGTGCCCTGAGCGCCAGCCGCCGGAAAAAATGGACCCTGGCCGCTTACCGATATATCGCCAGAAAACGCTTGGCGCACACAGCTGAAATCAACCTTAAAAACCTTGCAGTGAAAAGTTGGGATATCGCCCCCAGCGAGGTGACCTATTCGCCGCCGGCGTTTTTCCTGCCCGGCCAGATGGAGCGCGTGACAGGCTGGGAGGCCAAGCGCTTTTATCCCTACGAGCATCCGTCGCGCACCATGCAAGGGCTGGGTGATGTCGTTCAGGGGCCGACCCGTGGTTACTTGCTCAAGGATGTTTGGCTCATCGACGGCGTGCTTTACAAGGGCAAGGCCAGTCTGTGGCTGTCGAACAAACCGTCGCGGTTTCCACACATCGTGGTCGAACGTGAAATTCAGCGTGCCGCCGTCTATTGCACGCAAAACGGCAATAGCTGGTTTGGCACTTGGCTGATGGAAGATTGCCCGACCTACGCGTTGGCCGAGGAAGAGGGCATGCCGGTGACCACCGCGCCGTCTGCGCGTTTTCCGCTGTTCACTCAGGCGCCGGCGTACGAGGACTGGTTCGACATGCGGCCGACGCGCCTGCACACGGCGTTTTTCCGCGAACTGGTGCTGTTCGACGACCAAAGTCAGAACAGCAGCCGGAGCCTGCGCTATCGGGCCATGGGCGAAAAATTGCTGTCGCGCGTCAACGCTGCTGCGCACCCCGGCGTGTTCATCCTGCGCGGCGGCGCGGGCGATCTGCGGCTGTTGCGTAACGAACTGGAACTGGCGGATCACCTGCACAAGACTCGCGGCTTTCGCATTCTCGATCCACTTAAAAACGATGTCCCGACTATTGTTGCCACCTGCGCGGGTGCGCAAACCGTGATGGGTGTCGAAGGCAGCCAGTTGGTGCATGGCGTCAATGTACTGAAGCCGGGTGGGTCGGTGCTGACCTTGCAGCCCCCGAATCGCTTCGTCAGTTACTACAAATACCTGACGGATCGTGACCGGCAGAACTTCGGCTTTGTGGTGGGGCGCCCGGAAGGGGATGGGTTCACCATCGACATTGGCGAGGTGGAGCGCACGCTGGATTTGTTGCCTGCGTAGCGCGGAATGGGTCGCAAAAGCTGCATAAGATCGTGCCAAGCTACGGCACTCAGTTGAACCACGACCCGCCAGCACCAAAGCCTGGTGCTGCAAACGACATGGTTCTGTAACCACAGGTCTGTTGCAAAAAAGCCCACTGAACCGGCGACGGTCAGTGGGCTTTTTTGTGCGCGGTGTCCTTGCGCAGTCGCGAGCCCGCAGCACAGCGGTCAACCGCGTCCCATGGGAATGTGGTCGTCGGCCGTTTTAGCGCGATACCGTACTGGCGCCAGGGGTGCGCAGCGCCATCTTCATCAGCCAGTAATAAGTGAGCGCCGGTACCAGCAAGCCTACGAGCCACGCCAGGTCCACACCATCCAGTGCACGAGCCACCGGCCCCACGTACAACGTGGTGTTCATGAAGGGGACTTCCAGCGCGATCGCCAGCAGGAAGCTGCCGCAGGCGACACCATTGAACCGACCGTAGACCCCGTCTGGATTAAAGATGTCCTCGATTCGGTACTGGCCTTTGCGCAGGCAGTAGTAGTCCACCAGGTTGATCGCCGTCCAGGGAATCAAAAAGTAGCTCATGAAGAAGATGAAGTTGAGAAAGAAGCTGACAAAGTCATCCTGACCGATGGTGCACAGCGCCGTGGCCAGCAAGGTGATCAGTAGCATGAACAGGCCGCGAACCCGAGGCGTCACCTTCAAGCGCGCGAATGGCTCGATCACGGTAATGGTCGACATGAATGCCCCATACAGGTTGAAGACGTTGATCGAAACCTGGCCGTACACAATGAACAGGAACAGCAGCAGCGCGCCGCCTCCAAACAGCCCCGCCACGTGCCCACCGACATTACTGGAAAAATCCGCGATGCCGACACTGAGGATGGCCCCCAGTATCATCATCCAGGCACCCCCAATGACCGTGCCGGCGTAGCTGAACCAGAATACCTTGGCGGTAGAGGTGGCACTGGGCAGGTAGCGTGAGTAGTCAGCGACATAAGGTGCATAGGACAATTGCCAGGTCACTGCAATGCTCACCGCCACCAGGAATTTGGACAGGGAGAAGCCGACGGGCAACCATTGTTCGGCCGCGATGGGTAACTGCATGGCCAGCAGCGTCGCACCAATGAACACCACCAGCGACAACAGCGACAGCCACTTCTGCAATCGATGGATCAATCGATAGCCATACAATGCCACCACAAAGCACAGCGCACCGATCAGGTAGGTATTCGCCGTGGCGGACAGTGGGCTGACGGTTTCCAGCGCCTGGGCGGCCAGCAAGGTGTTGCTGACGAAGAAACCGAGATAGATCAGCATCACGAACAGCAGGGGCAGGACGGCCCCCAGCACGCCGAACTGCGCGCGGCTCTGGATCATTTGTGGAATGCCGAGTTTTGGACCCTGCGCAGAATGCGAGGCCATGAACACTGCTCCCAGCAGAGAGCCGATGACAATGGCCAGCGCACTCCAGAACAGGTTGAGCCCCATCACGACCGGCAGCACGCCAGACGCGATGGTGGTGATGTTCATGTTGGCGCCGAACCAGATGAAGAACAGCGAGCCTGGCTGGCCATGACGCTCGGTCTCGGGAATGAAGTCGATGCTTCTTTTTTCGACGTGCATGGCGATCACTCCTGGGTCCGGGTGAGGTGGGAATGCAAACGGGCGATGGTGGCTTCGAATTCGTGCGGTTGGTGGGCAAAACCATCCGGATGCTCCGGGATCAGGCTGACATGATCGCGACCTTCCATGGCCCGCCGGCATTGCTCGCTGGTGAGGATTTCCAGCGCATAAATCCAGTTGGCCATGATCAACAGGGCCGCATGATGTCCCGCCAGGGTGGTCGTGGTGCAGGCGTCGCTGACCAGGCGAACCCGGTAGCCCAGCGCGAAGGCATCGAACACGCTGGCAAGCACACAAACGTCGGTCAGTACGCCGCAGATGATCAGCGTCTCGATACCCGACGCCTTTAATCGGGCGTCCAGGTCGGTGCGGTGGAAGGCGCTATAACGACCTTTGTCCAGCACACATTCACCGGAATGCGGTGTCAACTGCGGGAGAATTTCCACCTGACGGGTGCCGGCGCGATAGCTGCTGGGGCCACCGTCGGCCGCGCGGGGTTCGCCGCGTGGCAAATCGCTACCTTCGGCCGAATTGATGTGGCGGGTATAGATGACAGGTATCTGCTGACGACGAGCCGCGTCGAGCAGTGTCGAGGTATTGGTGATTACAGCGTCGAAGTTTTCGAGGACGAAGCTGTCCTCCTGCTGCATGTCGATGATCAACAGCGCATTTTTATTATTCATTGGTAAACCTGAGCTCGAGTCGAAGCACAATGCACCACACATGCGCCCTGGAGCGTGACGTGAGGGGCGTGGATTGCTGTTCGGGAGCTCAGTTGACTATTTGCCAGAATCCGTTCTGCTTGGCGCAGACACAGGCGCGCAGACGTTTGAAGTGCAGATGCGAAGCGGTCCATTCGCCGCGCAGATAAGCCTGCTCGGCGCCGCAGGGCAGGGTAATGGATGGGAGACGATCTTCTAGCATCACAATCGACCCTGCATTTGCGTCAGTCCCCGTAATGGGCATCCGGGGACGTTGGTGGACTCAGCGAAACGCCGGAACCACGTGTTTGATGAACAGCTCCAGGGATTTTTTCTTCTCCGCGTGGGGCAAGCTGTTATCGCACCAGAAGCTGAACTCGTCGACCCCCAGTTCCTGGTAATACTTGATGCGCGGAATGATCTCTTCCGGGGTGCCGATCATGGCGGTCTTGTGCAGGCTGTCCAGTTCGAACTCGGGACGACCGGCAAATTTTTCTTCCGGGCTTGGTTCCAGGAAACCGTTGACCGGCGTTTGCTTGTTGCCGAACCAGGCATCGAATGTCCGATAGAACTTCGAAATTGCCCTGGCGCCGACTTTCCAGCCTTCCGGGTTGTCAGCGGTGTGCACGTGGGTGTGACGCAGCACCATCAGTTGCGGACGTGGCACGCCCGGGTTGTTGTCGAGCGCGGTCTGGAACTTGTTCTTCAGGTCGAGGACTTCTTCGTCGCCCTTCATCAGCGGGGTGACCATGACGTTGCAACCATTGGCCACGGCGAAGTTGTGCGAGTCCGGGTCACGGGCGGCGATCCACATCGGCGGGTTAGGCTGCTGGATGGGCTTGGGTACGCTGGTGGAGGTCGGAAACTTCCAGATGTCGCCGTCGTGGGCGTAGTCGCCTTGCCACAGCGCACGGACCACCGGAACCATTTCGCGCAGGGCCTGGCCACCGCTTGAGGCGGGCATGCCACCGGCCATGCGGTCGAATTCTACCTGGTAGGCGCCGCGCGCCAGGCCGACTTCCATGCGGCCATTGCTGATCACGTCGAGCAGGGCGCATTCCCCGGCCACTCGCAGAGGGTGCCAGAACGGCGCGATGATGGTCCCGGCGCCGAGGTGAATGGTGGTGGTTTTGGCGGCCAGGTAAGCCAGCAGCGGCATCGGGCTTGGCGAGATGGTGTATTCCATGGCGTGGTGTTCGCCAATCCACACGGTGCTGAAACCGCCGGCTTCGGCCATCAGGGTCAGTTCGGTCAGGTCCTCGAACAGCTGGCGGTGGCTGACGCTTTCGTCCCAACGTTCCATGTGTACGAACAGGGAAAATTTCATGACGCTACCTCGAATCTCTTGTGGTCGACCCGTCGACTGCGGGGCTGTTGGTTATTGGTATACCATAATACCAAGTGACTGCAAATTGTTTAGATGCTTAACCTTGTTTTCCTGTAGGAGCGAGCATGCTCGCGATGGTGGAACAGGCACCGCGGGCATCCAGACAGCCAGCGTTATCGTTGACGACCATCGCGAGCGTGCTCGCTCCTACAGGGAATGGGGGAGTCAAGCGAGAACGGGCAACGCCCCCATCTTGCCGTGGCAATACACCAGAGGGCCGTTGTTGTGCTGCGGCACGATCAGGTTTTTCACCGCGCCAACCATGATGGCGTGGTCGCCCCCTTCATATTCGCGCCACAACTCGCATTCGATGACCGCCGTGGCATTGGCCAGGATCGGGTTGCCCAGTTCGCTCAACGTCCATTCGATGCCTTGCGCCTTGTCCTTGCCTTTACGCGCGAAGGCATAGGCTTCGCTTTGCTGGCCGCCAGACAGGACGTGGATGGCGAAGCGTTTGTTCTTGATCAGGACAGGATAGGAGTCGGAGCTGTAGTTGGGGCAGAACAGCACCAGGGCCGGATCCATGGACAGCGAGCTGAACGCGCTGGCGGTCAGACCGACGATTTGCCCATCGTCATCGAGCGTGGTGATCACGGTAACCCCGGACGGAAACGAACCCATCACTTGTTTGTAGATGGCGGCATCGATCATGGGACGGTCCTCTGGCGGTGAAACGGGTTTTTATGAATTTATAGGTATGATGGTATACCGTAATACATCGTTTGCAAGTGCTTTTTCAGTCATGCCGATAAACGTATGTTTTTGCTGTTTCGTCTAATGATTGCGGGGTTTTTTCAAGATTTGACGTGCAGGTCATTCGTCAGGAAAGCGGATCAGACCGCTTTTTAAAGGCCGGATCAGTCTTGTCAAAAGTTTGGAATACCATAATATGACTCGCATCTGAGGGGGGCCATGGAGCACCCCCGGTTTGGCTTCGTACAACTATAAGATCAGACAAACTCGAGTTCATGCACATGTCCCAGATGTCCCGGCAAGACCCCCTGATCGAGAATCACACGGTCGATTACGTCCCACTCGCGGAACGCCACGGGAAGGCCCGCGACCTGTTCACCTTATGGTTCAGTACCAACATTGCGCCACTGCCCATCGTCACCGGTGCCATGGTTGTACAAGTGTTCCATCTCGACCTGTTCTGGGGCCTGCTGGCGATTGCCCTCGGGCATATGATCGGCGGCCTGGTGATTGCACTCGCCTCGGCGCAGGGGCCGCGCATGGGCATCCCGCAGATGGTGCAGAGCCGTGGCCAATTCGGCCGTTACGGCGCGCTGCTGATCGTGTTCTTCGCGGCGATCATCTACGTCGGTTTCTTCATCTCCAACATCGTGCTGGCCGGCAAGTCGATCGTCGGCATTGCGCCGTCGGTCCCGGTGCCGGCAAGCATCCTGATCGGCGCACTGAGCGCCACGGCCATTGGCGTGATCGGCTACAACTTCATCCATACGCTCAACCGCATCGGCACCTGGGTGATGGGCAGCGCGTTGCTCGCCGGCTTTATCTACATCTTTGCCCATGACCTGCCGGCGGACTTCTTCACCCGTGGTGATTTCAACCTGTCCGGATGGTTGGCGACGGTGTCGTTGGGGATCATCTGGCAGATCAGCTTCTCGCCGTACGTGTCCGACTATTCGCGTTACCTGCCGGCGGACATCGGCATCAGCAAACCGTTTTTAGCCACTTATCTCGGGGCGACGCTGGGCACCATCCTGTCGTTCACCTTTGGCGCCGTGGCCGTGTTGGCAACGCCCGAAGGCACCGAGGCGATGGCGGCGGTCAAGCAGTCCACCGGCTGGCTGGGGCCGATCCTGATGGTGTTGTTCCTGCTCAACATCATCAGCCACAACGCGCTGAATCTGTATGGTGCGGTGCTGTCGATCATCACTTCGATCCAGACCTTCGCCAGCCAATGGACCCCGAGCATCAAAGTGCGCGTGGTGCTATCGAGCGTAATCCTGGCAGGTTGCTGCCTGGTGGCGCTGGGGGCATCGGCAGACTTCATCTCCGAGTTCATCGGCCTGATTCTCGCGCTGTTACTGGTGCTGGTGCCGTGGGCTTCGATCAACCTGATCGACTTCTACGTGATCAAACGCGGCAGCTACGACATCGCCTCGATCTTCAGTGCCGACGGCGGCATCTACGGGCGCTTCAACCTGCACGCGATCATCGCCTACTTCATCGGCATCATCGTCCAGCTGCCGTTCGCCAACACCTCGCTGTACGTTGGGCCCTACGCCAACCTGGTGGAGGGTACGGACTTGTCCTGGCTGGTCGGCCTGATCGTGACCTGCCCGCTGTATTACTGCCTGGCGACACGCGGCAACGCACAGCAGCAAAGTACTGCGGCGCGTCTGGGTTACACCGACTGACCGCTGTCATTCAACTCGCCAGCGGGGCACAGCCAGCACCTACAGGTTCTGGGTCTGGCTGTCCTTGCGGGTGAGGATCAGGCTCAATACCACCGACCCCAGAATCACCACGCCCACCACTGCCAGCGACCATTCCACGGGCATGTGGAACCACGGCATGATCGTCATCTTGCCGCCAATGAACACCAGCACCAGCGCCAGCCCATACTTGAGCAGATGAAAGCGGTCGGCCATGTCGGCGAGCAGGAAGTACAGCGCGCGCAGGCCCATGATCGCGAAGATGTTCGAGGTGAAAATGATGAAAGGATCGGTGGTGACGGCGAAGATCGCCGGGATGCTGTCGACCGCGAACATCAGGTCGCTGGCCTCGATCAGCACCAGCACCAGGAACATTGGCGTGGCCCAGCGCACACCGTTGCGCACCACGAAAAAGCGCTCGCCGTGAAAACTCTGAGTGATGCGCATATGACCGCGTATCCAGCGCAGCAGCGGATTGTTGTCCAGGTCCGGTTGCTTGTCGGCGAACACCAGCATCTTGATCCCGGTGATGATCAGGAACACCCCGAACACATACAGGATCCAGGTGAACTGCGAGACCAGCCAGACGCCGGCGAAAATCATCGCCGCACGCATCACGATTGCCCCGAGCACGCCGCAGAGCAGAACGCGGCGCTGCAGTTCCGGCGGTACGGCGAAGTAGCTGAAGATCATCACGAATACGAACATGTTGTCGATCGACAGCGATTGCTCGATCAGATAACCGGTGAGGAACTCGAGGGTCTTGTCGCGGGCCACATCGGCACCGAACTCACCGTGCAGATACCACCAGAGCAGGGCGGCGAACGCCAATGCCAACAAGCACCAGGCAACCACCCAGGACGCGGCTTCGCGAACCGACACCCGATGGGCCTTGCGCCCACCGAAGACAAACAGATCCAGGGCCAGCATTGCCAGCACGAAGACGATGAAGGCGCCCCACATCCAGGGTTCGCCGATATTGATGTGCGTGGCTGGCATGGCGTTCTCCCTGTCTGTGAGTAGTCGGGGTCATGCTAGCGAAGGGATTGCAGGAGAGGAAAATCGTTTATTTCGTCGTGATGGTTCGGTTTTTCCGAAGTATCACCGGTCCCCCCTCCCACAAAATGCACCATGTTCCCTGTAGGAGCGAGCATGTCGAGGCGTCGAACCGTCGCGATGGGCGTCAACGGTGACGCGGGCTTTCTGGATGCCTGCGGTGTCTTGACCACCATCGCGAGCATGCTCGCTCCTACAGGGGGGAGGGGGATATCGAGGGCAAAAAAAGACCGCCACAACCCGACGTTGTGGCGGCCCGAGGGTGACGCGTTGGATCAGTGTGCGCCAGCGGCCTTGTTCAGGTCGCTTTCCGCCCACTCGGTGTACACGCAGGCATCGGCGGTGGCCCAGCGGACGCGCACCGGATCACCGGCCTTGAGCGGCATGCCTGCGGCCGAAAGTGCCTTGACCGTCATCGAGGTGCCGCCCAGGGTTTTTACGGTGCAGGTCTGGCTCTCACCCAGGAACAGCATTTCACCGACAATCGCCGACACCTCGTTCCAGCCCGCCGCCAGCGGTTCCTGCGCAGCCTGTTCGACACTCAGCGCCAGCGCTTTTTCCGGGCGGACCATCAGCAGCACATCCTGGTCGGTCTGCAGCCCGGCGGTCAGGCGGATCGACAGCGACTGGCCTTCGAACGAGGCCGCCGCGTTGCCTTGGGCCTTGAGCTTGAGGAAGTTCGAGTTGCCGAGGAACGACGCCACAAACGCGTTTGGCGGGTTCTGATACAGGTCATAACCACTGCCCAGGCCTACGATCTTGCCGTGGCTGAAGATGGCGATGCGCTGGGACAGGCGCATGGCTTCTTCCTGATCGTGGGTCACGTAGACGATGGTGATGCCCAGGCGCCGATGCAGTTGGCGCAGTTCGTCCTGCAAGTCTTCACGCAACTTTTTGTCCAGCGCACCCAGGGGTTCGTCCATCAGCAGGATGCGGGGTTCATAGACCAGCGCCCGGGCGATGGCGACCCGTTGCTGCTGGCCTCCGGACAATTGCGAAGGGCGGCGATGGGCGAATTGCTCCAGTTGCACCAGCTTGAGCATGGCATCGACCCGGCGCTCGCGTTCGGCGCTGTCGAGCTTGCGGACCGCCAGCGGAAACGCGATGTTGTCGCGTACCGACAGGTGCGGGAACAGCGAGTAGCGTTGGAACACCATACCGATGTCGCGTTTGTGCGGCGGCACATTGACCAGGGATTTGCCCTCGACCAGGATCTCGCCGCTGGTGGGCGTTTCGAAGCCGGCGAGCATCGACAGGGTAGTACTTTTGCCCGAGCCGCTGGAGCCCAGGAACGTGAGGAATTCGCCGTCCTTGATGTCCAGGGCGATGTTGTCCACGGCGGCGAATTCGCCGTAGTACTTGTTCAGGTTGCGCAGGCTTACCAGGGGTTGGGCATTCTGCTGCGCGGCATCTTTGATCACTGCACTCATGTCGTACTCCTGGCGCTAGGCGCTGATTTCATTGCGCCGGCGAAGGGCGGCGGCGATCACCATGACCAATACCGAGAGGCCGATCAGCAGCGTCGAAGCGACGGCGATCACAGGCGTCAGGTCCTGGCGCAGGGTGGTCCACATTTTCACGGGAAGGGTCTGCAAGGTCGGGCTGGCCATCATCACGCTCAGCACCACTTCGTCCCACGAGACGAGGAAGGCGAAGAGCGCGCCGGCCACCATGCCGGGGCGGATCGCCGGGAATGTCACCTTGAACACCGCTTGCAGGCGCGAGGCACCGCAGATCACGGCGGCATCTTCAATCGACTGGTCAAACAGCTTCAGCGAGTTGATGATCGAGATGATCGTGAACGGCAGCGCCACGATCACATGGCTGACCACGAAAGCGAACATCGTCCCGGTGTAGCCCAGCTTGAGGAACAGCGCGTACACGGCCACGGCAATGATCACCAGTGGCACGATCATCGGCAGGGTGAACAGCCCGTAGAGCATTTCCCGCCCGGGGAAGCGTCCGCGCACCAAGGCAAACGCGGTTGGCAGGCCGAGCGCCACGGCGAAGAACGTGGTCAGCACGGCGACCTTGAGGCTGGCCATCGCCGCGTTCATCCAGTCGGCATTGGAGAAAAACTGGCCGTACCATTTCAGCGTCCAGCCCGGCGGTGGAAACACCAGCCACTGGGAGGAACCGAACGACAGCAGCACGATGAACACGATAGGCAACAGCAGGAACAGCGCGATCAGGCCCGTGGTGAAATAAAGGCCCAGGCGCATGCGCCGGCTCATCGCATTGGGGGTCAGGAGCATGACGGCTTACCTCGCGTTGCTGGCGCCAACCGGGGATTCCGGCTGAAGCTTCAGGTAGAAGTAGAACAACACCAGCGTAATGGCGATCAGCAACGCGGCGCCGGCGCTGGCCAGGCCCCAGTTGAGGAACGATTGCACCTGCTGGATGATGAACTCGGGCAGCATCATGTTCTGCGCACCGCCCAGCAACGCGGGGGTGACGTAGTAACCGAGCGACATCACGAACACCATCAGGCCGCCAGAGAACAGCCCCGGCCGGCACAGCGGCAGGAACACCCGGAAGAAGTTGGTCCATGGGCTGGCGCCACAGATGGAACCGGCCTGCAGGATCATCGGATCGATGGCCTGCATGGTCGCCTGCAAGGGCAGCACGATGAACGGGATCATGATGTAGCTCATGCCGATCACCACGCCGGTGAGGTTATGCACCATCTCCAGCGGCTGATCGATGATGCCCATGGTCATCAGTGCCTTGTTGATCACCCCGGAGGCTTGCAGCAACACCAGCCAGGAG